>ERZ1645192.460-NODE-460-length-33489-cov-6.776575_pt1 | contig 33489 bp, 30 predicted proteins | sample MGYA00575354_ERZ1645192 | MGnify/ENA primary metagenome ERZ1645192 (study PRJEB40844, sample SAMN11349763) | freshwater sediment metagenome | isolation source: river sediment | host: Sediment | place: India: Faizupur Khadar , New Delhi | collected 2017-02-21 ...
TTCAGCTTGTTCGGGGTTTTGAAGTTTATTTCGGGTATTGCACCTCCCGGTTCCCTGATGTCAACCTTGTGCTCGTCAGCAAACAGCTTTCTCCAGTCTGCAGGTGAGGTTCTTCTTATTTCCGTTGGCTGACCGCTTTCTGTAAATACCCTGGTTTCAACAATATTAAATATCTGCTCGGGATTGACATTTCCGCAGACATAACATTCACTTTCATTGTAATTGGCCTGTTCCATCTTTCTTTTGAAATACTCGATGGAATCAATAGGATTGCCGTTATATATAAGGTATCCTCCTGTATCGAGGATAATCAGCTTATCGAACATTTTGAAGATATCCGACGAGGGCTGATGGATCACGATAAATAGCAGTTTCCCCTTTCTGGCAAGTTCCTTGAGAAGGTCAAGGATATTTTCAGAGTCGCGTGATGACAAACCTGAAGTCGGTTCATCAAGGAACATTATAGCCGGTTCGCGGATAAGTTCAAGTGAAATATTCAGCCTCTTCCTCTGGCCGCCGCTGATCTTCTTGTTTAGCGGACTGCCTACCTGTATATCCCTTATCTCATACAGCCCGAGGTTTTTCAGGACAGTATCTACCCTTGTCTGAACTTCTTCATCGGTGAGATTATCGAAACACAGTTTGGCATTATAATAAAGGTTCTGAAAGACAGTCAGTTCCTCAATAAGAAGATCGTCCTGGGATACATAACCTATCAGCCCCTTTACCTTATCCTTGTCCTTGTGGATGCTTACACCATTTATGAGTACTTCTCCGTCGTATGGGTTGTTTGTGCCGTTCAGGACACCCAGGAGAGTAGATTTTCCGGCGCCGCTTGCACCCATTATTCCTACCATCCTGCCTGACTCCTCCTTGAAGCTCATGTGGTGGATGCCGACTTTCCCGTTCTTGAACCTGTACTCCAGGTTGTTAACTTCGTACACCACCCTCGATTCAAGGAATTCCTCCTTAAGGAACTGCATTGTAATATCCCAGTAATAAATAGGACTTATCTTATAGCCTTTTATTGAGGCTCCCTGGCTAAGCGGATACACTTTTTCTTCCTGGAGAAGCTGTCCGTTCATTACAAGTTCACCGCATCCCTTGAACCTGACAAAATACATCTGGACAGATGGAACGAACAGAATCCATATCTGACCTTTCAGCTGATCCTTGAAAACATGTTTTGCCTCTCCGCTCTGGAAATCTGTTATGCCATTTATAATAAGAAGGTTAGAGGTGGCGGGAGTATTTGTGAACTGATTCAGAACAAATCGCTCAATGAATTCGTATTCTTCTGTTGTGATGTTAAGACCTTCAGCAAGAGTGCTTATAAATCCAAGTTCCATCTGGCTTACTTCTCCGCCACCTGACTTGCAGAATTCAAGAACCTGTATGACCACAACTATTCTCTGATCCTGGGCAAGCTGTCCCTGTTCATTTATTTCCTTGCAAAACTTCCTGATTCTGATTGCGATTGCTCCTTCGCGTCTTTCTGCAGAACTTTTTTCAAGTTTTTTTCTGGCTTCTTCATAAGCAGCATCGTAAGTTGAAAGATACTGCTGAACCAGTTCCTGGTTGAGCAGGCGTTTCAGAAATGCTTCTACAACCCCTCTTCTCTCGCTGTCGTTACTCTGAGGCTTGGCAATTATCGCGAATAACTGCATCAGGGTTTCCAGAATCTTCTCACTCATTTTGTTCAGGTTTATTTAGGCATTGAAGATATGAAAATACTTATTTGCTTCAAAAATTTCGTGTAATTGTTTTCAATATAATGTTAATGATTCTTCTTCCCTGCCTGTTTCTTTTTTTTCTTTTTCTGAACTGAATATCCGAATTTTCCGATATATTTTCCGATCTCAAAATATTTCCCGTGAGAATAGCAGAGCGGACATGAATCGTTGAAACGGAACTGACCTGATTCGGGATCGAAATACGCTTCATCGGCATTTACTGCAACAACTTCTGAAATGAACATGTGGTGACTTCCCAGTTCCCTGATCTCCCTCACAACACATTCTATGTTTACAGGCGATTCAAGGATCATTGGAGAGCTTACTTTGGTCGCCGGTACCGGAGTCAGCTTCATCTCCCCGAATTTATTGTGCATGGCTCCCGATTTTACCCCGCACCAGTCTGTTGCAAAGGCAAGGTCCCTGGTTGTAAGGTTTAAAACATAATCCATGTTCTTTTTTATGATATTATAGGAATGCCTACCGGGCCGGACAGAGATATAGCACATGGGAGGATCTGTGCACACAGTGCCTGTCCATGAAATTGTAATTATATTATATTCAGATGGTTCAGAGCCGCAGCTAACCATAACTGCAGGCAGGGGATATATCATTGTCCCCGGTTTCCACTGTACCTTTGCCATAGTGTACTTTTTGATTCAAATATACGCTTAATATTTGCCAGATTGGCATTATAGACATCCTCCCTGAGTGTCAAAAAGGCAAAAAGTACCACTTTAATGCACATGGCAGTACTTTTGTAAACTGGCTTTTAAAACTAACAGCAATGAATCTGAATAATTTCACATTAAAAGCACAGGAATCCGTACAGCAGGCTTTCAACATAGCCAATTCAAAAGGCCAGCAGGCTGTTGAATGTGCTCATATTCTGAAGGGGATAATGAGTGAAGCTGAAAATATAACATCCTATATTTTCGGAAAAATAGGTGCAAATTCAGCTTCAATTGAAAAACAGACTGACAGGCTGATTGATTCCTATCCGAAAGTTTCAGGCGCTGAAACCTATGTCTCAAATGGCGCTTCTGATGCACTGAGAAAGGCCAACAGCCATGCCTCAGCAATGAAGGATAAATTCGTCACTGCGGAACACCTGCTCATGGGAATAATGGATACTAATGATAAAGTTGCAGATATCCTTAAAGATCATGGTGTTACGATGAAGGCTCTCAAAAATGCTATCGCAGAATTAAGGAAAGGTTCCTCTGTCGAAAGCCAGACCTCCGATGACACATTCAATGCTTTGAGCAGGTATGCCATAAATCTCAATGAGCAGGCAAGGACGGGGAAGCTTGATCCTGTAATCGGGAGAGATGATGAAATCAGGAGAATTCTTCAGATACTTACGCGAAGGACAAAGAACAACCCTCTTCTTATAGGTGAGCCGGGCGTGGGAAAGACAGCCATAGCTGAGGGGCTGGCTCACAGGATCATAAGGGGTGATGTGCCGGAGGATATAAAGTCAAAGACAATATTTTCTCTTGACATGGGGGCGCTTATTGCCGGAGCCAAATACAAGGGTGAATTCGAAGAACGCCTTAAGTCTGTTGTAAATGAGGTGATCGGATCGAACGGCGACATAGTTCTCTTTATTGATGAGATACATACACTTGTCGGAGCCGGAAAATCTGAAGGAGCAATGGATGCGGCTAACATACTGAAGCCTGCACTGGCAAGGGGTGAACTGAGGGCAATAGGCGCCACAACACTTGGTGAGTATCAGAAATACTTCGAAAAGGACAAGGCACTTGAGAGAAGGTTCCAGGTTGTGATGGTTGATGAACCGGGCAGAGAGGATGCAGTTTCAATACTCCGGGGTATCAGGGAGAAATATGAAACACACCATAAGGTTATAATCCGTGATGAAGCTATAATTGCTGCTGTTGACCTCTCAACAAGATATATTACTGACAGGTTTCTTCCCGACAAGGCAATAGATCTTATTGACGAAGCAGCTTCAAGGCTCAGGCTCGAGATGAATTCGGTTCCTGAGGAAATAGATGAAGCGGAAAGGACTATTACACGTCTTGAGATAGAAAAGGAGGCACTGAGGAGAGACGGTGACACAGTAAAGGCTGATAAGATAGCCAGGGAGCTTGCCGAAACGCAGGCTGTGAGGGATGAGCTTATTGCAGGATGGAAGGCGGAAAAGGAAATGATAGAAGCTGTACAGTCGAAGAAAGAAGCCGTGGAAGCCCTCCGGCTTGAAGCTGATCAGGCTGAGCGAAGCGGGGATTATGGTAAGGTTGCCGAGATAAGATACGGAAAAATTACAGAGCTTGAAAAGGAAATTGCCGGTTTCAGAAACCAGATTGAAAGGAAGAGGGCAAAGGGCTCGCTTGTCCAGGAAGAAGTGCGTTCGGAAGACATAGCTTCTATAGTATCGAAATGGACAGGTATACCTGTTTCAAAAATGCTGGAGAGTGAGAAGGAAAAACTGCTCAGGCTCGAGGAAGAACTTCATAAAAGGGTTGTTGGTCAGGATGAGGCCATAGCAGCTGTGGCTGACGCTGTCAGAAGGTCCCGCGCAGGCCTGCAGGACCAGAAAAGACCTGTAGGATCGTTTATCTTCCTCGGCACAACGGGCGTGGGTAAAACAGAGCTTGCCAGGGCGCTGGCTGAATTCCTGTTCAATGATGAAAACCTTCTTACACGAATTGATATGTCGGAATACCAGGAACGCCATTCGGTTTCAAGACTGATCGGAGCTCCTCCGGGATATATAGGATATGATGAAGGAGGTCAGCTCACCGAAGCGGTAAGGCATAAACCATATTCAGTTGTTCTTCTTGATGAAATTGAAAAGGCACATCCCGATCTGTTCAACCTCCTGCTTCAGGTGCTTGATGAGGGCAGACTTACTGACAACAAGGGCAGAACAATCAATTTCAGGAATGTAATTGTAATTATGACTTCAAACCTCGGATCAGACATTATCCGGGAGAGGATGGAGAAATGGAATAATGAGATCTCCGAGAAAAATGAGCAGACCTTAAGAAACGAAATTTTCATGCTGCTGAGGCATACCCTGAAACCTGAGTTCCTTAACAGGATCGATGAAATTGTAATGTTCCGCCCTCTGAGCCGGGAGCAGATAAGGGAGATTGTAAAAATACAGCTTCAACGGCTTACAAAAAGCCTTGGTGAGTATAATATGAACCTGAGTGTAAGTGAAGAAGCCATTGACTGGCTGGCTGAAAACGGATATGATCCCCAGTCAGGGGCGAGACCGGTTAAGAGATTGATTCAGAGGGAGATAATTAATCAACTGTCGAAAGAGATTATCGGAGGAAAGGTATCGAGGGAGGATACAATAAGAGTGTATATTGAAGGAGATAAAATCGCTTTTCAACGGCAAAAGTGAAAATAAGTTTTATTTGAATGACCTTACACAGGCGTCAAGATCGTCGAAGATCATGAATACTGTATCGAGGTGAAGCATTCTGAAAACTTCCATTACCCGGGGATCGGGATTTGCAAATTTCAGGGTGCCATAATTGTTCCTTACACTTTTCATGACCGACAGGAAGAGACTGAAACCTGAGCTGTCGATGTATTCAACACCTTTCAGGTCAATTATAATTCTTGCACTGGGAGCTGAAGACAATCGGTTTATCTCTTCCCTTATGTCCTCTGTTATCAGTGCATTTATTTTGTTTACATTGAAGGAAATAATGTCAATTTTATCCCGCTTGTCCGTCTTTATCATCAGTTTGTATTTAAGCGGTGTCTGATAAGGTCATCAAGTTCAATTATTGCAGCTCTTGTGTCGCTTACGAAACGACCTATATAGTCATTGTACAATTCAATATCCTTTCCTTCCCTGGCTGAAAGCTCAAAGGTCTTGAGCATGACTGCCAGATCATTCATCCCCATAATCGCAACAGACGATTTTGCCTTATGGGCCAGTAAACCAAGTTTTAAATATTCCTTATTTTCATGAAGGTTTTTCATCTCTTCTGAAATTTCTGCAGCCTGAACCCTGAACATCTCAACTATTTCAGATATTATCTGCACATCACCTCCTGTTACATTATCAAGATAATCAGGATTTATGAACTTATACTCCATGTAGTTTTGAACAATACTGATTTACTAAATGTTTTATGCAAAACAACAAATATAGCAATATTTTAAACCTGCCGGCCAAAAGCTATAATTGTTTGAGTTGTTAACTGACAGGAATTTGCTATATTTAATGTTATTAAAAATTATGTAATGTACAGGCTGGCAATAAATTCCGTTCTGATGCTTTTACTGGCCACAGGATGGCTTAACGGACAGGAGGATGTCAGGATCAGGAAAAGTGATTTTCGTATTGAGAAGGCAGGATTCAGTCAGGCATGGGACCACGTTATAGCCGGAGATGCATTCTATGCTAAAAAGGGGGCTTTTTACAGCCTTGCATTTTCTCATTACATCCAGGCCCTGGCTTACAATAATTCAAATGCCGCTCTTAATTACAAAACCGGAATTGCTGCCATTTACACAGGCAGGAAGGAGGAAGCTGCAGGATTTTTCAATATGGCGCTGGAAAAGGATCCTGAGGTGGCACCTGATTTGCTGCTTTATGCAGGCAGGGCGCTTCAGTATTCAGGCGATTTCAGGGGCGCGATTGATAAACTGACAAAATACCTTAACATTCAGGATAAAAAGCATGAGGAAAATGTATCTGTTGCTAAAAAATTCATCGAGGAATGTAATTCTGCAATAGAACTCTGCAAGGATACTCTTGCCGTGGAAATAGCAAATACAGGAGGCAATATAAACTCCGGAAGCGATGATTTTGCCCCAGTATTTTCCTATGATGGAAAAACCCTGTATTTTGCATCTCGGAAGAAAACAGGGAAGAGCAGTTCAGAATTTTCAGCTGAAGTGCCTGATGAGAATATTTATATGTCAAAACTTATCGGAGGAGTCTGGGGAGTATCTAACATTGCAGGAGAGAATCTCACTACTCCCTATAATGAGAGTCCCTTGTATATTGATACGGCTGAGTCAAAGCTTTTTATCTATTCTGGCTCAGAAAACGGTGGGGATATAAAGATGACAGAAACACGCAGGGGAGACTGGAAAAGTCCAGTTGAACTGCCTTATCCGGTTAATTCTTCAAATTCAGAGACATCAATAGCTTTGCCGCTTAAAGGTGATGAGATCTTCTTCATTTCAAACAATCCGAAGGAATCTCTGGGAGGCTATGATATTTTCGTTATCAGAAAAACAGGAGAGCGGAAATGGTCCAGGCCTGAGAACCTCGGACCTATGGTAAATACATCCTATGACGAACAGTCAGTAAGTATTTCAGAATCCGGAGACACGCTCTGGTTCAGTTCCAGGGGACATAATACGATGGGTGGTTTTGATATCTTTTTCAGCATCAGGGATGAGAATGGCAAATGGTCAAAGGCAGTAAATGCAGGTTATCCTGTTAATACACAATGGGATGAGTTGTTTTTTACGATGTTCCACACTCAGAACGGTGTTTATTATTTTTCTTCCAACAGGAGCGGCGGCCTTGGCGGTCTTGATATCTATAAATTGAAAATGCTGTCGGATAAGGACTTAACGCAAAACAGTGAATAAATGCTTCTGAAAATCTGATAATCATCAGATTTTTTACAATAAATCTTTGCTTGCTTTACAACAGGTTTGGTTATTTTAGCTCTCGACATTTTGATAATTTTCAGCTATGAAAAATACTCCTTTTACACAGTTTCATATCGTTGCAGGCGCCAAAATGGTACCATTTGCAGGATATAACATGCCCGTTGAGTACAGCGGCATTAATGATGAACACGTTACAGTCAGGGAAAAAGTCGGCGTGTTTGATGTATCACACATGGGTGAATTCCGGGTTACAGGTCCTTCTGCATTTGATTTCATCCAGTATGTTACTTCAAATGATGTTGCTGCCCTTTTTGACGGTAAGATTCAATACTCCTGTTTCCCAAATAGCAAAGGAGGCATAGTTGACGACCTCCTTGTCTACCGTTTCAGCCAGGAGAATTTTCTTCTTGTTGTAAATGCGGCAAATATTGACAAGGACTGGAACTGGTGTGTGAGTCATGCATCGAAGTTCGGTCTTGTACCAGGGAAGGATCTTGTGAATCTTTCGGATGAAACTGCCCAGCTGGCCATACAGGGACCGCTCGCGCTCAAAGCAATGCAGAAACTTACAAAAGTGTCGGTTGAGGATATGGAGTATTATACATTTAAGGTCATTGAATTTGCCGGAATTAAGGATGTCCTGTTCTCCACAACCGGTTATACGGGAGCGGGAGGCTGTGAGATTTATGTGAAAAACGGTGATGCACAGAAGCTGTGGCAGGAAGTCTTCAGGGCAGGCGAGGAGTTTGGAATTAAGCCCATAGGACTGGGTGCAAGGGATACTCTAAGGCTTGAAATGGGATTCTGCCTTTACGGCAATGATATAAATGATGAAACTTCGCCTATAGAAGCAGGACTTGGGTGGATCACAAAATTTACTGATGGCAAGAACTTCATTGATAAGCAGTTATTGCTTAAGCAGAAAGAGGAGGGTGTAAGCAGAAGGCTTAAGGGATTTGTAATGATTGACAGAGGCATTCCGAGACAGCATTATGAAGTTGTAAATTCTTCAGGAGAAATAATTGGTGAAGTAACATCCGGAACAATGTCGCCTATGATGAAACAGGGTATAGGTATGGCATATCTGTCAAAGGGTTACTGGAAGACAGATACTGAGATTTTCATCAGGATCCGTAACAAGGACCTCAAAGCCCGGGTTGTAAACCTTCCGATTTATAACAAGAGCTGATATCAGGGTTCGTGATGCTGAGAAAGATCGATACATGCTTTTCACCTGCCCTTTATGAACCTGAACTGCATAAGGGATCAGTCGTAATAATAATTGATATACTTCGTGCTTCCTCGGCAATATGCACAGCATTTGCGAACGGCGCTGCTGAGATTATACCTGTATCAGGAATTGAGGAGGCCAGAGACTATAAGAACCGGGGATACCTTGTTGCCGCTGAAAGAGACGGCTATGTACTCGATTTTGCTGACTTCGGCAATTCCCCGTTCAATTTCACAGCTGAAAAAGTCAGCGGAAAGACAATTGTTTACAGTACAACGAACGGAACAGGTATTATTAAGCTGGCTTCAGATGCAGCCATAATAGCTGTTGGTTCATTTCTGAATATTAAAGCACTGCTGAACTGGACAGGCAGTCAGGATATGGATGTGATGCTGTTCTGTGCCGGATGGAAGAACAGGTTTAATCTGGAGGATTCGATTTTTGCAGGAGCACTTGCTGCAGAACTTATGAAAACAGGTAAATATTCGACAATTTGCGATTCCACCCTTGCGGCAATTGACCTTTGGAAACTGGCGGGAAATGACCCGCGGGCTTATATTGAGAAGTCAGCACAAAGATCGCGGCTGAGGGAGAAAAAGCTTGATGACTGTATCGATTTCTGTCTTTCAACAGGTTTTACAGAAATAATACCTGTACTGAAAAACAACAGCCTTTTTCCTTTAAAATACTGAAATACATGATTTTACGATTAAGAGGGAAGTTCGTTAAATATTTTGTAAATTTGTTATCAGAAATCCGTTAAACTAAAAACTCAAACAATATTAATAAGTAAAGTATGAAAAAACATAACTTTTATGCAGGTCCGTCCATTCTTCCTCAATACACTATTGAGAAATCAATTGAAGGAATAAAGGATTTTGCCGGAACAGGGCTGTCAGTACTTGAGATATCACACAGAAGCAAGGAATTTGTTGCCTGTATGAATGACACTATTGCCCTTTTCAGGGAACTTCTTGGGATACCTGAAGGTTATAAGGTACTTTTCCTTGGTGGAGGAGCCAGCATGCAGTTCTGCATGGTGCCAATGAACCTGATGGAGAAGAAGGCTGCATACCTGAATACAGGTGAATGGGCTGGCAAGGCCCTGAAAGAGGCAAAGCTGTTCGGCGAAGCAGTTGAGGTGGCATCTTCAAAAGAGAAGCTCTTCAATTATATTCCAAAAAATTATACAGTGCCTGCTGATGCCGACTATTTTCATATTACAACAAACAATACAATTTACGGCACTGAGATAAGAAAGGACATAGATTGTTCAGTACCTCTTGTTGCAGATATGTCATCAGATATTTTCAGCCGTCCGGTTGACATTTCGAAATATGCACTTATCTATGGCGGTGCACAGAAAAACCTCGCCCCGGCGGGTGTTACTTTTGTTATAGTTAAGGAATCAGTTCTTGGAAAAGTCACAAGGCCGCTGCCTTCAATGCTTGATTATAGGGTGCATATCAAAGGCGAATCAATGTTCAATACTCCGCCTGTATTTGCTGTATTTGCAGCTCAGCAGACACTGAAATGGCTCAAAGAACTAGGTGGTGTTAAAGCTATTCAGAAAAAGAATGTGCAAAAGGCTGCAGTACTCTATGATGAAATTGACAGAAACAAATTATTCCGGGCTACTATCGCTGATCCTGAAGACAGATCGCTAATGAATATATGCTGGGTAATGTCTGATAATTACAAGGAGCTTGAAAAACCTTTTGCAGATTTTGCAAAATCAAAAGGAATGCTTGGCATAGAAGGACACAGATCTGTCGGAGGCTTCAGGGCTTCTACATACAATGCCTTGCCATTGGAGAGTGTGGAGGCATTGGTAAGCGTTATGAAGGAGTTTGAATCGAAAAACTGATTCTTAGCTTGTTTATTAGCCGGTAATCAAAACACATGCTGTTATGAAAATACTTATAGCAACTGAAAAACCATTTGCTCCGGTTGCCGTTACTTCAATGAAGGAAATTGTTGAGTCGGCTGGCTTTCAGCTTGAAGTTCTTGAGAATTATAAGTCTGAAAATGAGCTTATTGATGCAGCTAAACTGGCTGACGGCCTTATTGTAAGAAGCGATCTTGTAACTCCCTCCGTAATTGATGCAGCCGGTAAGCTTAAAATTGTTGTCAGAGCCGGTGCAGGTTATGACAATATTAACCTTGAGGCCTGCAATGCACACAAGGTGGTGGCAATGAATACTCCTGGTCAGAATTCGAATGCCGTGGCAGAGCTTGTTTTTGCAATGCTGCTCTATCAGATCAGAAACGGATTCAACGGCAAATCAGGAACCGAACTCAGGGGGAAATCAATTGGTATTCATGCTTTTGGAAATGTAGGTAAGATTGTTGCCGACATTGCAAGGGGCTTTTCGATGTATGTTTATGCCTATGATCCTTTCATCCCCGAAAGCGAAATAAGAAAATACGGGATCAAGGTTCTTAAGCGTGCAGAGGAAATGTACAGGATATGTCATTTTATATCCCTGCATCTTCCTGCAAATGATGCAACTAGAAAATCAATAGGTTATGACCTGTTATCGAAAATGCCATCTCCTGCAACTATAATTAATACAGCACGAAAGGAGATAATTGATGAAGAAGGATTGCTGAAGATATTTGCCGAGAGGAGTGATATTGTGTATCTGTCCGATATTGAGCCCGAATGCAGTAAGGTGTTTGCTGAAAAATACAAGGGCAGGTATTTGTTCTCGGCGAAGAAAATGGGAGCCCAGACAGAAGAGGCAAATATAAATGCCGGTGTTGCAGCTGCCCGCCAGATTGTTGATTACCTTAAAACAGGAAATGAAACATTCAGAATAAATAAATAATACTTAAGCTTTACATACTTTATGGCAATTGTAAAACCTTTCAGAGGTCTGAGGCCTCCGCGTACTATAGCTGAAGATCTTTCCTGTCTTCCCTATGATGTGATGAACCCGGAAGAAGCTGCAAAGATGGCAGAAGGGAAAGAGTGCTCACTCCTTCATATTACAAGGTCAGAAATAGATCTTCCTCCCGATACTGATGTCCATTCTGAAAAGGTTTACGAAAAAGCCGTTGAAAACTTCAGAAAATGGCAGGACAGGGGATGGCTGAAACAGGATGAAAAGCCCGTGTTTTATATTTATGCCCAGACAATGAATGACCGTACACAGTACGGAATTGTAGGTTGCGCTGCTGTAAGCGACTATCTCGAAGGCAGGATAAAAAAACATGAACTCACAAGGCCTGACAAGGAACAGGACAGGATGGTGCATGTAAGGGCAAACAATGCTAACATTGAACCGGTATTTTTTGCCTACCCGGCTGTGAAGGAACTGGATAAGATTGTAAATAAGATAGTTGAAGGTGAAGAAGCAGAATATGATTTTGTTTCGGATGATGGGTTCGGACACAAATTCTGGGTAATCAGGGATGTAAAAACTAACAACAAAATAGAAAAGCTATTTAAGGAAAAGGTTCCCTATACATACGTAGCCGACGGGCATCACAGAACAGCCGCCGCAGCACTGGTGGGAAAAGAAAAAATGGATGCCAATAAAAAGCATAATGGCACGGAAGAGTATAACTTTTTCTTAGCTGTCCATTTTCCTGATAATCAGCTCAAGATTATGGATTACAACAGGACTGTGAAAGACCTTAACGGATTAACTACTGAAGAATTCCTGGCAAGGCTTGAGAAGTCGTTTTTTGTTGAGGATAAGGGAACAAAAATACATAAACCCTCAGCCCTTCACAATTTTTCAATGTACCTGGGAGGCAGATGGTACAGCCTGACTGCCCGTGAGGGAACCTATAATGACAATGACCCTATCGGGATACTTGATGTTACGATTCTCACAGAACAGATACTGAGCCCGATACTTGATATTCAGGATCTCAGAAGGTCCAAGCGGATTGATTTTGTAGGAGGAATCAGGGGGCTTGGTGAGCTCGCACGGCGTGTTGACAGCGGAGAGATGAAAGTTGCCTTTGCTCTGTTTCCTGTATCAATGGCACAGCTGATAACAATTGCTGATTCAGGCAACATCATGCCTCCAAAGACAACATGGTTTGAACCAAAGCTGAGAAGCGGACTCGTAATACATTTGCTAAGCTAATACTCATACTTACCTGACAATCCTGTGAACATCATAGCAGAAAATATTTCAGGGATAAAATCCGGTCTCCCCCGGAGTGTCAGGCTTGTGGCTGTCTCAAAAACAAGACCTGTAAACGAAATTATTGAAGCCTTTGATACCGGTCAGCACTTATTCGGCGAGAACAGGGTTCAGGAGTTGCTTGCAAAAAAGGATCTTCTCCCGCAGAATATTGAATGGCATCTTATAGGGCACCTGCAGACAAATAAGGTTAAGTATGTTGTACCCTTTATAAGTATGATTGAATCAGTTGATTCAATTAAACTGCTGTCACTCATAAATGAGGAAGCAAGGAAGGCCGGCAGGGTAGTGAATTGCCTTCTGCAGATACACATTGCTGAGGAAGAATCAAAGTCGGGATTCACAATAGATGAACTTAAAGAGGCCGGAAAGTCAGGAATTTTTAGTCAGCTTAAAAATGTGGGTATCTGCGGAGTAATGGGAATGGCTACGTTTACTGATGATATGACTCAGGTGCGGAAGGAATTTAAATTTCTCAGAAGTTGTTTTGAAGACCTGAGGAAGGATTTTTTTGCCATGGACAAAAATTTCACTGAAATTTCAATGGGGATGTCAGGTGATTATCAGATTGCAGTTGAGGAGGGAAGCACAATAATAAGAATCGGGAGCCTAATATTCGGAGAAAGAACAAAACAGAACAACAAATAATATGACAAATCTTACAAGCAACTACCTGGGTTTAAAACTGAAAAGCCCTGTTATTGTCAGCAGCAGCAGACTGACATCGAATCTGGAGAACCTAAAGCAGGCTGAGATTGCCGGCGCTGGTGCTGTGGTTCTGAAATCGCTTTTTGAGGAACAGATTACAAATAATGTGAATTCACTGGCTTCAGGTTCAGGCTATCCTGAAGCAGATGATTATCTGGCAAATTATATCAGGTCACACACTGTTGATGAATACATTGACCTTGTAACAGCTGCAAAGAAAAATCTTTCAATACCCGTTATACCAAGCATAAACTGTTATTCATCAGGCGCCTGGACTGATTTTGCAACCCGGTTGTCTGATGCGGGCGCAGATGCACTGGAGATTAATGTTTTCTTTCTTCCTGTTGACAATAGAAAAAGTGCATCAGAGTCAGAAAATCTCTATCTCGAACTAATAGAAAAACTGATGAAGGTGGTCAGAATACCTGTTGCAGTTAAAATCGGATACAGGTTTTCAAATATCCTGAACCTTATTGATCAGTTTTATGTCCGCGGAGTGAAGGGAGTTGTGATGTTCAACAGGTTTTATGAGCCTGATATTGATGTAGATAAGCTCGAGATTGTGCCTGCGCCTGTATTCAGCACTCCTGAGGAACGAAGGCTGGTTCTGAGATGGGTGGCTATGGCAAGCGCACAGGATTATAAGATCGATATATCAGCTTCAACAGGTGTTACCTGCGGCAGGGATGTGGTCCGATACCTGCTTGCCGGCGCTGCATCTGTCCAGGTATGTTCAGTACTGTACCAGAAAGGTCTCGGATTCATATCAGATATCAATGAAGAGATTGGTAAGTGGATGGAGGATCAAAATTTTAAAAACATAGGTGAATTCAGAGGTAAATTAAACTGGTCGGGATACAGGAATCCCTCAATTTTTGAGCGTTCTCAGTTCATGAAGCATTTTGCATCGGAGGATTGAGGAAAGCATATCCGCGTAATAATGCCATAATTCCGGCACTATATTTGATTGACCTGATTATCAGCTTATATTGTTAAAGCTCATAATAACAACAAGCGCTTTTTGAAAAATAAAAATAATGTACTAATTTAGTCCAAAATTAGTTTTGACATTTAAAAAACTTCATCATGAATAGAAATCATAGAATGAGTTCAGGGCTCCTGATTGTTGTTCTTCTGTTTTCAATCTTTATTGCCGGCTGCAAATCAGGTGGAAACAAGGCTCCAAAGGAAGATCTTACTGTTGAAGTGCCAAAGGATAATACAGCAGTATATGAAGATATAAAACAGGCTGAAAAGATTTTCAATGCACTGCCTTCACCCCTTGAATCAGCTATGCTTATCAAATCTGCCGGTGCAAAATTTGATTCAAAGCTTCTTAACCAGATAGGCAATGTTAATAAATATGTCACAAACAAAAGCATGGCGCTTAACCTCGGAATTTACACATGCGACCTTAGCTTTGCCAGCCTTTATGAGCAGACACAGCTCATTATCGATTATATGAATGCTGCCAAGAAAATGGCTGACGGACTCGGTATTCTGAAAGCTATTGAGCAGTCTACAATCGACAGGCTCGAGGAGAATATAAACAACAGTGAGGTTATTATGGAGATTGTAAGTGAGACTTTCATGAACTCAAATTCATACCTTCAGGATAATGGCCAGCCCGCAATTGCTGCCATGACTCTTGTCGGAGGCTGGTTTGAAGGTCTTTACATCTCGACCCAGCTTGTTGATATGAAAGAATTCAACGGAAATAAACTCGTTACAAGGATTATTGACCAGAAACTGTCAATTGACATTCTTATCAGCCTCCTTGAGAGCAGTAAGGGTGATCCTGCAGTAGATGAGCTTATTACACAGGTTAACAAACTGAAGCTTGTTTTTGACAAAATCAAAATTACAACATCACCTGTACGCCCTGAATTTGACCAGGCATCAAATACCACAGTACTCAAATCAGAAGTAAAAACAGATATGACTCCGGAAGTATTCCTAGAACTTTCCAAAACTGTAGGTGAGATTAGAAATTCATTTGTAAATTAATTGGCTATGAAATTGTATAAGATTTTACCTGTCCTTGCTTTAATGATTTTTGCATCACAAAATGCTGATGCTCAATGCAAGGCGTTTGCAAAGAAGGTTTGTCTTCCTGAACTGGGGTCATTTACCCATGACGGCAACTACCATGCAGCAGTTCTCGTGGAAGGAGAGGAAGCTGAACTTTACAAGACTTTTTATTCTGATATGGACTACAGGGTAGCCATTTGTGGTGAAGACAAACTTCCCAATGTTGAATTCCGTATTGTTGATGCTAACAAGAATGTTCTTTACTCAAATAAGGAGCATAATTATGCAAAAACATGGGATTTCAAACTGCAGTCGAGCCAGCAGCTTAAGCTTATTGTAAAGGTATCATCCTTCAACCAGGCTGGCGATACGCCTGCAAGTGGCTGTGTTTCAATAATGTTTGGATTCAAGATGAAGAAATAATCCCTTTGCGGGAACAGAAGGGTGCCGGTTTACGGCGCCCTTTTTTTATTTTTTCAGTTTCTCAGAAAGAAACTTGCCTGTATATGATTCTTTGCATGATGCAAGCCCTTCAGGTTTGCCCTCATAAACAACATACCCACCGTCTTCACCTCCTTCGGGACCAAGGTCAATAACCCAGTCGGAACTTTTTATTACTTCCTGGTTGTGCTCTATAAGTATTACTGAATGACCATGTTCCACAAGGGCATTCAGGGATTTGAGGAGCTTTTTAATATCGTGGAAGTGTAGTCCTGTTGTAGGCTCGTCAAATATGAACAGTATGTGGCCGCTGCCGCGTTCCTGGCTCAGGAAATATGCAAGCTTTACACGCTGGTTCTCACCTCCGGACAGAGTACTTGATGATTGCCCCATCTTAATATAACCGAGTCCGACATCAGAAAGGGGCTTTAGCTTTTCAATAATTCTTTTTTCTGTCTTACCGGGATGTTCGCTGAAGAAGGAAATTGCATCATCAATAGTCATCTCAAGCATATCGTAGATATTCTTTCCATGATACCTCACGTCGAGTACCTCTTTCTTAAATCTTTTCCCGTTGCAGCTTTCGCAGGTAAGTTCAACGTCAGCCATAAATTGCATCTCTACCCTTATAATACCTTCTCCCTGGCATTCTTCACATCTTCCGCCTTCGATGTTGAACGAAAAATGAGAAGCTTTGAAATTATTCTGTACCGATGCCTGTTGTTCCGAGTAAAGTTTCCGGATCTCATCATAGGCCTTAAGGTATGTTACCGGATTGGATCTGCTTGATTTTCCTATAGGATTCTGGTCAACAAGTTCTATTCCGGTCAGCAGGGCAATGTCGCCCTTAATATCAAGATACTGACCCGGTTTGAGGTTGTTTCCGGCAATCCGGTTCGATAAAACCCTGTAGAGTATGTCTGAGACGAGGCTTGATTTGCCTGAGCCACTCACCCCGGATACTGCAGTTATTGTATGCAGGGGAAATTTTACATTAATGCCTTTGAGGTTATTCTCCCTGGCTTCCTTAATTTCTATAAAACTATTCCATTTTCTTCTGACAGCAGGAACAGGGATCTCGAGTCTTCCGCTTAAATAACCGGCTGTTAATGATTTGTTTGCTGTTGACAGGTCAAGGCCTCCCTGGTATACTACTTCTCCTCCCAGCCTGCCTGCTTCAGGTCCCATGTCGATAATTTCATCGGCAGCCCTTATTATCTCTTCCTCATGTTCAACTACAATAACAGTATTGCCAAGATCACGAAGTTCCTTAAGTACTTTTATAAGGAGATTTGTATCACGCGGATGCAGCCCTATGCTTGGTTCATCAAGTATATACATCGATCCTACGAGCGTGCTTCCAAGCATTGTTGCGAGGTTGATTCTCTGTGATTCCCCACCCGAGAGAGTACCTGACAGCCTGTCGAGTGTGAGATAGGGCAGTCCGACATCAATTATGAACCTTAGCCTGTAAAGAATTTCCTTCAGAAGCCTTTCGGCAATCTTTGAATCATGTTCATTAAGTTGAAAACCGCTTATTGTATCGTACAGCTTGCCTGCAGGCATTGCTGTAAGCTCCTGGATTGTTTTTCCTGCTACCTTAATATATGCTGCCTCTTTTCGGAGCCTTGCGCCCTTGCAGCCCGGGCATATTGTTTTACCGCGGTACCTGCTGAGCAGAACCCGGTATTGGATCTTGAACTTCTTCTCCTCCAGATGTTCGAAGAACTTGTCAAGACCGTAAAAATAGCGGTTTCCGGTCCACAAGAGCCTCTTCTGTTCATCCGTAAGCTTATAATATGGTTTATGTATGGGAAATCCGAAGGAATCTGCACTTGCGATAAGCCTTTCCTTCCATTTTTTCATTGTATCGCCCTTCCAGCATACAATGGCATCCTCAAAAACTGATAAGTTGTGGTTCGGGATCACAAGGTTCTCATCAATGCCGATAATCTTTCCGTAACCTTCGCAAACAGGACAGGCGCCAAGGGGATTGTTGAAACTGAAAAGGTGCTCATGAGGCTCCTCAAAAATGATTCCGTCTTCCTCAAAAAGATTTGAAAAGCTTTCACGCCTTGTGCCTTTCTCATCCTGAACAAGCACCTGGCAGTAGCCTTTGCCGGTCAGAAAAGCAGTCTGGGCTGAATCGGCTGCCCTGCTGAAACTGTCAGAGGAATGATTAATTACGAGCCTGTCAATGACTATATTAATATTCTGTCCTGGTTTGAAAGCCTTGTATGATTTAAGATCATCAATTCTTATTAATTCCCCCTTACTCTCAATTCTTGTAAAACCCTGTTTTACAAGGAAGCTGAAATATTCTTCAGGGCTGATATTTTCCGGGATCTGACCTGAAGAGGTAATTATCACCTTTGTTTCCTCGGGAAGTGAGGCCAGGAAATCAACAATGTCGTCAGCACTGTGCTTTTTTACCTCCCTGCCTGAAACAGGTGAGTAAGTCCTTCCTGTACGTGCAAACAGAAGGCGCAGATAATCATATATTTCTGTCGATGTGCCAACCGTGCTACGGGGATTTCGGGTGTTGACCTTTTGTTCAATAGCTATGGCAGGCGGTATTCCGCTGATAAAATCGACCTCGGGCTTGTTCATTCTTCCCAGGAACTGACGGGCGTAAGATGAAAGGCTTTCAACGTAGCGTCTCTGTCCCTCAGCGTATATAGTGTCGAAAGCCAGTGATGATTTGCCGGAGCCTGATACACCGGTTATCACAATGAGCTTATTCCTGGGTATTGAAAGAGTTACATTCTTAAGGTTATGGACTCTTGCTCCCTTTATATCAATTCCTCCCTGCATCCCTCTCTTCTCCTGACCGCTTTGTTAAAATTCCGTTAAATGGCAAAAGTAATACTTTCAAATCAAAAAAATTTGTTTCTTTGTATTACAAATCTTAACCAAAACAGGAGGACCGCCTATAGAATATCTCTACACAGTTTAATTAAAAGGTAGAGTTATGAATAAAATGGTTTCCGATTATGAACTGATTACCAGATTCATAAAAGGTGAAGAGTCCTGTTTTGAGGAAATAATCCGCCGACATAAGCACAAAGTTTTCGCTTATATCTCATTGTATATACGTGATCAGGCACTTGCTGAAGACATCTTTCAGGATACCTTTCTGAAAGTCATACAGTCAGTAAAGTCAGGCAAGTATTCCGATAACGGAAAATTCCTGTCATGGGTGATGAGGATAGCTCATAACCTTATCATTGATAACTTCAGACGGGTTAAGCAGATGAATACAATATCAAACGACAGTTATGATAATGATATTTTCAACTCTGCAAAACTATCGGAAGGCAATATCGAAAGCACCCTTATAAAGAAACAGATACAGAAGGATATCCGGGTTCTTATAAGCTCCCTCCCTGATGACCAGAGGGAAGTGGTGATACTTCGTCATTATGCCGACATGAGTTTCAGGGAAATTGCTGACATTACAGGTGTAAGCATAAACACTGCACTTGGAAGAATGCGGTATGCCCTGATTAACATGAGGAAAATGATGGAAGAGAGGAAGATGAGCCTTAGTTTGTGAAGTATATACCGGACTGTTTCATATATCCTGAACAGCCTTAAAATTTTAATAATTAATTTAATCCCTGATACAATATTGTATAAGCCGGGGCGTTTTCTGAAAAAAAGAGATGCCTATGGGATTAAATTCTACCCTTTTTCTTTCATATCGTGATATTAATGTTAAAAATGAAGATCTCCTTGAAGATGCATTCAGATTAAACTGTGATTTCAGTGATGTGAAAGCTTTACTCGGAATGGTCAGGTTTGACCAGGAAGATACTGTAAGTGAGCGACTTATTGCCAGGCTAAGAAAGCATGACTGCTGAAAATTTAAACACAGGAATTTTTTCCTGTGTTTTTTTGTTTTAATTAATTTAAAATAATATCTTTGTGATATCAATATAATATCATATATCATGAAACAGGAATTTACAGTTAAACCCATATCGGGTTATCTGGCACTGCTTGCAGCAGTACTAATGCTTTGTGGATCCATAGCCGGATTTGCTTATGAGATTATCTGGGCCGGAATTTTGCTGACACTTCTTTTTGTACTCACTGTAATTGGATTTACGGTAGTTTATCCCAATGGTTCATCTGTTATGGTTCTCTTTGGAGCCTATAAAGGAACAATAAGGGATAATGGCTTTTTCTGGGTAAATCCTTTTTATATAAAAAGAAGGGTATCCCTGAGAGCCCGTAATTTTAACAGTGAACCCATAAAGGTAAATGACAAGATAGGGAACCCTATCAAGATTGGCCTTGTACTTGTATGGAGGGTATCAGAGACCTACAAGGCCGTATTCGATGTTGATGATTTTCAGCATTTTGTTCTTGTTCAGAGCGATGCTGCCCTGCGTAAGCTTGCAGGCTTGTATCCCTATGATAATTTTGAGGATCATGATGCTGTTATCTGTCTCAGAAGCGGGGGAGAGGAAGTTAATAACGAACTTGAGAAGGAGATAAGGGAAAGGCTTCAGATTGCAGGCATTGAGGTTATTGAGGCAAGGATCAACTACATAGCTTATGCTGAGGAAATTGCAAATGCAATGCTTAGAAGGCAGCAGGCAGCGGCTGTTGTGGCAGCGCGCTTCAAGATAGTTGAGGGGGCGGTCTCAATGGTTGAAATGGCTCTGGAGCAGCTTTCAGACAAAAAGATAGTAGAATTTGATGAAGAGAAAAAAGCCGCTATGGTCAGTAACCTGATGGTAGTCCTATGCGGCGATAAGGATGCAACACCGGTTGTGAATACAGGAACTTTGCATAACTGATATGTCAGAGAAGAAAGCATTTGTTTTAAGGATCGATCCTGATAAGCTGAAAGCAATTGAAAAATGGGCTGCAGATGAATTCCGCAGCACAAATGGTCAGATAGAATATATCCTTGATCAGGCTCTCAGAAAATCGGGCAGATTGAAAATAAAAAATGATGAAGCAAAAAGCGAAGAGAAATGAACCGGCAAATTAAATATACATGTCCTAAATGCGGATCAGTGACTTATGAGACGCAGGTAATAAGAACTTCTGGTAACCTGATGACAAGCCTTATGAACATTCAGCATAAAAAGTTTGATGCTGTAGTATGCACAAATTGCTTTTATACAGAGTTTTATTTTATTCCTTCCCGTTCGAAAAGAGAGATGTAGGATCAGGTCAGGTTAACAAAGTAAACTGAATGGCAGGCTGCGAGGCCTGCCGTTTCTGTTCTGAGCCGTGTCGGCCCCATGTGAATGTGGAAGAATCCGTATTTCAGAGCTGCCTGAGCCTCTTCAATGCTGAAATCACCTTCAGGCCCTATCATTATCAGAGCATCTGATCCTCGTGTGTATAGTTCGTTGATGCCGTTTCTCTTCAGGTCACTGTAACAGTGTGCCAGCATTTTTGTCCCGGCATGGTTTCGTGAAATGAACTCACTGAACCCGGCGGCAGGATTGAGAACAGGCTTCCTGGCTTTAAGAGACTGTTTCATCGCCGAAATTATTATGTTCTCAATGCGCTCCTGTTTAAGTGATTGTTTTTCAGTGTTTTTACAGATAACCGGTGTTATTTCATCTATACCGATCTCAACGCTTTTTTCAACAAACCATTCAAACCTGTCAGTGTTTTTCAGAGGAGAAATAGCAATATGCAGCCTGTAGCCCCTCTTTTCATAATCCTCCCTGATATCCGTGATCTCAATCCTGCATCTTTTTACATCCGGTGTGCAGATGAAGCCTTCAAAGAGATTCCCCTTTCCATCAATGAGTTTTACCTGTGAACCGTATGCCATCCTCAGAACCCTTATGCAATGTTTCGATTCATTCTCATCAAGAGTATGGTACCTGCCTTCAATTCCGGGAGCATAAAAAACCTGCATAGTGTATGCTTTCTGCAAAAATAGGAATTAGAGCCTACAAACATCGCATGCGAAATACTTAACTTTACCTTTTTTGTAAACAGTATTAATTTTATATAAACCTGGTTTCCACGTCTGACGACCGCAAGACCGCAAGACAATGTTAATAGGCCTGATTTCCGATACCCATGGCTGGATTCATCCACGGCTTTTCCACTTCCTTGAGGCCTGTGATGAGATATGGCATGCAGGCGATATCGGCAATATTGAAACGGCTGATGCACTTGCAGCTTTTAAACCATTTAAAGCCGTTCATGGCAATATTGATGATGCCACTGTGAGAAGTGCATATAAGGAAAACATGCACTTCATGGCAGAAGAAATGCGGATATGGCTGACTCATATCGGCGGTTCTCCCGGGAATTATGACAGGAAGGTAAGAGATGAACTAAGGCATAATCCGCCTGATATATTTGTTTGCGGGCATTCTCATATTACCCGTGTAATGTTTGACAGGAATCTGAATTTCCTTTATTTAAACCCCGGAGCTGCAGGTTACAAGGGCTTTCATAAAGTGATGACTGCTTTAAGGTTCCGGATTGACGGAAAACAGGTACATGACATGGAAGTCATTGAGCTGGGAGAGAGAGCGCATGTAACTATCTGATCACATCTTCCTCTCCTGACTCATCGCTTGTCATTCTTCGGAGGAAATTGTTAAGTCTTCCTTCCGCAGCTATCATATAAGTATAAGGTACGCGAACAGATGCATCAGGATGTTTTCTGTCATTGATTTTAATATTGGTAATCAGTGTGTTATATGCTGAATTGCTTGACTGCGTCATGAGAACTCCCCTGAAGTATGAGAAGTAGTACCATGTATTGTTATCTGCTTTCAGATAAATATCAAGCATGTCTCCCGACCTTCTTCTCTGAATTTCCACATAACCATCAGTATAGATGTTTACCGGCTGAGGTCCGATAAAGCCTATTCCAATCCTGCCTTTTGAACGGAATGATGCTGTAGCTTCATTCCAGTAAAGTTTGACATCATTGAGCAGCAGTTCATAGGTAAATTCCTTCGGAAGGTTCCTGCTTGTGCCGAAAAGGTCAATTTCTTCCTTAAGCTGGCTTGCAGCCTGAACGCCAACCAGGTCCTTCATTCCCTTAAGATATAAAGGGGTATTAAGATTTACCGGCTGGAGTGTAGGCATCATCCGTATCTCATCAGCCATCATTTTCAGCCCTTCCGGTGAGAAATGGAAATCCATTGCAAGGATTGTCTCCAGCACTACCTTTCCTGAATCCATTGTATGAGTGTAGTTACCTGCACCAGACAAAGTGAAAAGGTCATATTTTGTCCCGAAATTGAGATTGCCTTCCCCTGACATTACACAGTAATTTCTGTCGAAGCTTACAAGGTTGCCGTTGAGTGTGGGGTCTGAAATCTTTTCAATACTGCTGATCAGGTAGCTACCTTTGGCCTTGTCGAACCAGAGGTAACCATTAGCATTTACAAGTGCCACGTCAGTCCATGATTTCTGGGCCGATAGGAATGCAGGGTAAATATGTACTGAATCTGCATTGATAAATGATCCGGAGAAGACAAGATTGTCATTTATATCCCTTGGTTTGTCACTTACAGGAATCATTACCCTGAGAGGATCAATAGCCGCTTTGAATTTCATATCATAGCTTGTCAGCTGACTGCATTTATGTATTATACCTGCAGCACCTGTAAAAGTGAGCAACTGTGAACGTGCCGAAAGCAAAACATCGCCTGAATATGTGAAATCGGGACTTAACATGAACTTCTGGTTTCCTGGAATATAGCCTTTGGCAGTAGTTGTCATTGTATCAACAGACAGCTCAGGAAATTTTATCTCCTGTATTTCCTTATTCTCATCAATATAGTCGTAAACTGCACTGCCGGTATAGCGTTTTGTAGATTCAATATCGACTGATGCAGAGTGGAGTATATGCTTGTTATTCACTGCAATAAGGGCGTTCTTCATTGTCTCCACCTTAGCCCTCCTGGTGATTGTGACTTTCCCGCTGTCAGGCTGAATAAGTGCATCAGCAATGTGAATGTAATTTATATTCTCAGCTTCTATGAATTCCTTATCAAGGTTATAACGTCCTTTCCATGATGAGAATGAAACTGTGTCCTCAAGGTTGTTCGTGGCAAAGAAGGTCGGTTTGTCAAGTCCTGTAAATGGCAGCCTTATAAGCTGGTCTGCTGTCATGAGGGAGGTGTTCGACTTGCCTTTCTGTTCCATGTTGAGAATTCTTCCTTTCATGTCGTACATGAAATCAGTCATGGTGCATATATACTGTAGTTCCGGGAATTTCACCATGGAAGAATCGGTATTGAGCCTGAACCTTGATTCCTGCAGGTCAAAGTTTATGTCTGTATTGGCATTTTCAGCAATAAAAGAATAACCATCACCTGATCGTGATTTCAGGTTGTAATCAGATGTATCGGCTCTGATAGCATTTGACCTGAAATTAAACGAGTTTGAAGTAATCCTCGATTCAGTCATGTCGATTGCACCGGAAGCCATCAGTCGCGAAGGTGTAAGCTTTACAGATCCGTCAAGGGTTGTTCCGTTGTCAAACATTTGAAAGCGCTTGTCCTGGGTGTTTTCTGCTATCCATTCATCTGCATCTGACAGCCATTTTACTGCAACATCCTCACTTTTAAGAACCGGGAATACTCCCTGTGGATCTTTATCAATATTGAATGTTTCAGCCCTTGTTATCATTGAATCGGGGAAGAAGTGGTACTCTTCTGCAACAGTCGTGGATGTAATGCGTTTCAGTTTTCCGCCACCTATCAATCCCCTGTTACTCATGCTTATCTTATCATACAATCTTCCCTTGTTTCCATACAGACCAATACCTTCATCGGGAATTATCATATTGAAACCAAGTGAGTTGCTGTCCTGTATTGTAAGGTACTGCTTCATCGGTTCAAGTATTTTCCCTCCGTAGAATTCACCAGAAAGATTGAGGTCTTCATACGTATAATGATCTATGTTTTCATACGTAAAAGGGTCGACTTTAAAATAGAAATCCTTTTGAGAGTAAACACCTTCAAGCCCTGGTATTTTATCGTAGAAGATGTATGAGAATGTTATGGCATTAATAATTGGATACTGCTTATAGCTCCTCAGCCCCGATTTATTCATCGGGTTGTCGATGAAGAGTTCTGCAGTTCCAAGTTCAATAAGGTTGTTGATTCTTTCAACCACCGGATTACCGTACATGTCTTTTTTATCGGTCTCGACAGAGATCCTGATCGAATCGATTTTCTGCAGTCTGATCTTGAAGGTATCATAGCTGAAACTAAAGTTCTTGCCGTAAATAGTGAATAGTCCGGCATCAACAATACCATCAAATTTAAGGCTTCTGTTTTTCTCAATAACAAGTTGTTTATTATATGGATACAGCGCTACTTTCTGCGAATCGCTCAGCATTACTCCGGTTACACCGTTTACCGTGAGCTGGTAATTTCTCAGGTCAAGAATGGCATTGTCAACAGGAGCCCTTGTCGAGCTGTATATCCTCATTACGTCGTAATCGGTTTTTTTCGCGAATGACTGGAGGTAATCTTTTGTTTTTTGTTTTATTGTAACCTCATTATTTGCCCTGTCATAAAAGAGGAATCCCTTATTTGCCAGGTCAATGCACATTCCTGTGACGGTTTCTTCGGGTTTATTCAGCCACCTTGCAAATTCCGTTACAGGGAAAGTCTCTGAATAGTACCATTCTGCAAATTTCAGGAGTCTGTTAAGAGGATGATACTGATCGAGGCCCATAAGCCGGAAAAAATCATCATTATTGAAAAATGACACTGATTCAAACGATGCTTCTCCCAGTGAGGCTCCCCGGGAACGTGAAAGCAGTATTTTCGATTCCTCCATGTTCCAGGTAAGGTATTCAAAGTACATGTCCATCCTGTGGAAAGAATTGAAATATGGACTTTTGGAGATCGGATTATTTGTTCTGAAGAAGTTAACCTGCCTTGATGCTGCAAAATATGAGAATCCAAGATTTGAATGATATATTGAATCCTTTTCAAGGTACATTGTCATTGCAGTCTCCTGGCTGTTAAGCCCGGTTTTGGAAAATATAAACTCCCTTGCAGCAATCTTAAGGTAAAGAGTATCATTGCGGTATAGTGTGATCCTGGCAGGCGACAGTTTATCTCCGTTTCCCTTGACATTTGCTCCTTCAAAGGCAAGTCCTCCCTGGTAATTTACTCCTTTATAAAGGTCTTTTATCTGAAACTCCTTGGCATAGGTGGAGAACTGGGGATAGTTTGCCTTTTCCGGTGAGCTGAAGCTTGTAGCCCTGTCGGTAAGTGAACCAGGTACCGGTTCCCTGAAGTAATTTTTATGGGTGAACTTAACTGAATCGAAAGTGAAATTATTCCTTGTGATATTTATTGAGAAGGAATCAAGTTGTGCAAAGACATCATTACGGCTGTAGCCGGCCTTTTCCCATGAAACAATGCCCTTTGTGCCAATAAATACCTGTATGTCAGGATAATACTCCCCATTCACATTGTATATCTCTGTGCTGTCCTTTTGTGAATAGCATGTAAGTGTGGCATTTGTTACAGTAGCATGATAAACGGTATCGTGAAGAAAATTTATCTGGCTGTTCTTGACTTTCCATTTCACACTGCCGGATTCATACAGGACATTTTGCCTTATCATCAGGCCGGTATTCCTGAAATAGCGGTGCAGGTTGTCATTTGTGAACCTTGGCATGAAGGAGATCTCGCTCAGGCCCGTAATCCATGCATTGAAGAAAGCCTCATCCTTATTAAATTCCCTGAAGGCTACAAGGGTGTTCAGGAAATCCATAAAATGAGGTACCGGGCGCATGAACCTTGACGACATCTGGCTGGAGACATCGATAATTTTCACCATGCTTTCCTTAGAGAATGCAGCACTGTCCCACTTCGCAAGAAAGTTATTCATTTCAGCCAGCTGTTCCGGCTTGAGGTTGGGACCCATGAAAGCAATAAGCTCAGTCCTGTACTTGTCAGGTTCTCCTGAAAAGGCACTGCGTCCCTGGGAAAACAAAAGTCCAGGAACAAGTAATGATAAGAAGAGAAGAATTGCGCAGTGCCTTATCATATTTTATACATTAAACAGACAAAAGTCTGAAGCTTTATTTCACCGCTTCAACTATGCCAATGAAATCTTCCTTCTTGAGTGCGGCACCGCCTATCAGTCCACCATCAACATCAGGTTTTGAGAAAATTTCTGCGGCATTTGAAGGCTTGCAGCTTCCGCCATACAGAATCGGAAGTTTTTTTGCTGTGTCGTTACCATATTTCTCCCTTACAAGGTCGCGGATATACTGATGCATCTCCTGTGCCTGATCAGGTGTGGCTGTAAGTCCGGTACCAATTGCCCATACCGGCTCATAAGCAATTACTATTTTGTCAATCAGCTCGGCAGCAAGAGGGAAAAGACCTTCCTCAAGCTGTCTTTTAACAACAAGGAAATGCTTGTTATCTTCCCTTTCCTTCAGTACTTCACCGCAGCAGAATATCACTTTCAGGCCGGCATTTAATGCAAGCATTGTTTTCTTGTTGAGCAGCCTGTCATCTTCGTTATAGTATGATCTTCTTTCTGAATGGCCGAGTATTACATATTCGGCACCGGTGCTTTTTACCATCCATGCTGATACTTCTCCGGTATATGCTCCGGAAGCTTCAGCTGCACAGTTCTGTGCTCCGAGAAAAACCTTGCCGTGTTTTACTATTTCATGTACTCCTGAAAGATGAATGAACGGTGTGCAGAGAATAACTGTCGCCTTTTCTGCCGGCTTTTCACTGAAGTATTTGTGTATTGATTCCGCAAGTTTCAGACCTTCAGCCAGATCCATATTCATTTTCCAGTTTCCTGCTACAATTTTCTTTCTCATAAAAATCAGTTTTGTTAATTGTTTATCTTATTTGGTTCAACTATTTGATTGTCAGTGTGCGTAAATTTAAAATACCAGATAACTAATATAGCCAAAATTAACGATACAAGGCCTAAAATGCTTATCAATGCAAAAGTATGGTTACCGGTTCTAAGCTTTTCAGGTTCCCCGGAAATAATTTCACTGAGTTTTTCAGGAGAGGGAAGAGTTGCCCAGGACCATTTATTCAGAATGAGTCCATCTTTAATAAGAAGGTAGCCGGGATTTGCGCGTAATATTGTTTTGATTGTAGTCTCGTCGCCTGTACAGAAGCTGAGTCCGTTACTGAATTTCCTGATATAATCGGACGCTGAAGCTGTAAGTACATGGAAAGCTATTCCTTTTTCAAGCATTTTTCTGCCTGTTTCGAAGCCTTTTTGCAGGTGGAAGCTGTCCGCTTCATCAAGTCTTTTTGATATCATAAGCATTGTATAGCCCTTGTCTGCAAGTATCTGATTTGTTAGGTCAGTGCCATTCATATCCACAATAGTGAGGTCGTGAATTGGCGGGACATAGCCTTTTTTAAGCAAAACTGTTTTCTGGTCAATAAAATGCCAGGTTGTATCGTTGGCAGGGTAGTTCTCGAGAGTGAATTCCCTTTGTTCCCCGTTCTTTTCGTAGATAAATGTAGTGGAATATTTATCGGGTTCTGCTCCTTCGGGAATTATCATCTGGTCGGCTATCCTGATCCCGTTTTTATAAGGAAGGAAATCAATTACCGGCAGGTATCTGAGGTTACCGAGGGAGAAAAGAAGGAATACCAGGCCGGCAACAGTTATTATCAACCATTCAGTCCCTGCCCTGAAAACTTGTTTTATTTCCTTCTTTTTTATGAATAATATAGCTGTAAAGACAAGTAAAACAATGTTTTTGCCGAATGTCTGCCAGTTTGTAAGTTTTATCGCATCGCCGAAACAACCGCAGTCTGATACCGGATTTGTGAGAGCAAGCACCAGGGTAAGAGGGGTGAAGAATGCCATCAGGATCCCGGCCATAAGAATCCCGGTTTTCTGTCTGATGCCTGAGAGAACGGAAAATCCCGTAAGAAATTCAGCCATGCAGAGAAGAATTCCGAGCGGAAGACTGAGCCAGTCCAGCCATTTCAGCCCAAATGCAATGAAATAATCATGGAACTTATAAGCAGAACCAAGAGGGTCAATTGCTTTTACAAGACCAGAAAAAATAAAAACAACACCTATTATTATAGCGCTTGCCAGTTTTAAAAACTTCATTTAATCAGATTTTTAGCTTTGCATAAGTCTGTAATTAAACAGAATATTTTATCGGGAGGAAGCATGTCCCCATGATCTGAAGTGCAATTTATTACAGCCAGCCTCTTGTCTTTTTCCGCAACTCTCAGGTAAACCTTCCTTACTTTTTCCTGGAAATCAAGACTTTCCTCATGTATATCACGGCTTCCGTTAAGATAGTTCCTGTCCGTGCCTGTCCTGGCTCCGTTCAACTTGCTGGCAGTGAATTTATAAGGGACATCAAGGAAAATATTGAGATCGGGAACAGGTATCCCGAAATGGCTGAATTCCAGTTCTGTAATCCACTTCATCAGTCTGTCCTGTTCTGCTTCACTGTTAAGTTTTGCACACTGGTAAGCTATATTTGAATAAGTGTACCTGTCAAGGATCACAACTTTACCTTCATTTAGCCAGCTTCTCAGGGTGTCAGCTGCATCCTTCCTGTCGCCGGCGTAAATCATTGCAACCAGGTAGGGATTTACATCATTTATTGAACCGAATTCTCCCCGGAGGAAACGTGCAATAAGCTCACCAAAAAATGGTTCATCAGTTCTCGGAAAATGAAGGTATTCACATAGTTCGCCTGCAGATGTAAAATATTCCCTGAGCAGTTTAATCTGGGTCGATTTACCTGCTCCGTCAAGTCCTTCAATTACAAAAAGCTTCATTATTACATTGTTTTCCTCGCCTACAAATGTAATAAGCTTAAAATTAAAATCATTAAATTCGGCAAGTAAAACAGACAGGATGAATGATAAGCCAAAATACTTCAATGCCGGAGGGAAGCTTATTGATCTGAGCACACCCAAGGTCATGGGTATTATCAATATTACACCTGATTCATTTTACAGTGGCAGCAGGTTCACTGATGAAAAAGAGATTTTGGGTGCAGCGTCTGCAATGCTGGCTGAGGGGGCTGATATTATTGATGTGGGAGGTTATTCATCACGGCCTGGTGCAGCGGAGCTTAATCCTGAAGAGGAAGGAAAAAGGGTTTTTCCGGCAATTAAGTTAATCTCCGGGGCATTTCCTGATGCGATAATCTCAGTTGACACCTTCAGGGCTGAGATAGCCGCGAGGGCAGTATCGGAGTGCGGAGCTCATATTATAAACGATATATCGGGCCTTGATGGTGATAAGGATATGTTCAATGTTGTGAAAGACCTGAATGTGCCATATATTCTTATGCACATGCAGGGCACACCTCTGACTATGCAGAAGAATCCTGAGTATAAGGATGTTGTTGCCGATATACTGAAATGGTTCGGGGAAAGGATTTACAGGTTGCAGTCAGCCGGAGTCAGGGACATTATTCTTGATCCGGGTTTCGGTTTCGGCAAGAATGCTGAACATAATTTCGACATGCTGAACCGTTTCGGTGATTTTTCAATTGCCGGATTACCCTTGCTTGCAGGCCTTTCAAGAAAAACAATGGTGTGGAAATCGCTTGGAATTTCACCCTCTGAAGCTCTAAATGGCACTACAGTGCTGAATACAATTGCCCTGATGAAGGGTGCAGACATTTTAAGGGTGCACGATGTTAAGGAAGCTGTGCAGCTTGTAAAACTTATTGGCATGCTCAGGAGATAAAATTGACAGTCATTTATTATTTTTGAAGTCCTTTTAAAAAGATATGCCGTTTCAGATTGCAATATTGGATATTGTTGATATAGTGCTGGTTGCGCTTATTATGTTTCAGTTGTACAGACTGATACGAGGAACTGCTGCATTCAGTATTTTCCTGGCAATCTTCCTTATTTACCTGTCCTGGCTGTTAGCCAAAACCCTTAATATGGAGCTTATCACGGCCTTGCTCGGGCAGGTGATAGGAGTGGGTGTTATTGCCCTTATAGTGGTATTCCAGCCTGAGGTGAGAAGGTTTCTTCTGGTGCTTGGGAACAGATACATATCGAGAAGCCGTTATTCACTGGGGCGTTTTTTCTCATCTGTTAAGGATGAGACTGATACTGCCGGAATGGCTCAGGAAATTGTAAGGGCCTGTGAATCAATGGCAGCAAACAAAACCGGAGCCCTGATAGTTATAGGACGAAGAAGCAGTCTTGACATTTATTCAGAGGGAGGGGAGATATTAAAGTCAAGGATCAGTTCCGAATTGCTTGAAACAATTTTCTTCAAGAATACGCCACTCCACGACGGGGCAGTACTTATTGAAGGAGGTCAGATACTCGCTGCACGCTGTCCTCTTCCAATGTCCGACCAGGTTTCAATACCTCCGCATTTCGGTATGCGGCACCGTGCAGCAGTTGGTATGTCGGAGCATACTGATGCAATTGTTGTTGTTGTTTCCGAGGAAACAGGACATATAACAGTTGTGATCACAGGAGAGATCCGGGAGAATATCACTCCTAATGAATTACGCAATGTATTGCTTACAAGCAAGTTGAAATAAGCTTCCTTATATTTGGATATATTCCTTTGTTCGATTAAATTTGATTGTAATCAATTAGTCTGACAAAAGGTTTATTATGAAGTCTGAATTCCTGAAACTCGACCTGCGTGATTTTATCCGCGGACTTATTGTTGCCGCAATCTGCACATTTATTACCGGCCTGTACCAGCTTATAGCAAGCGGAGGCACAGTGAACTGGATCACCCTTAAGCCTGTATTGCTGGCTGCAGTGGGATCGGCGATTTCCTATCTGACAACCAATCTCCTTACTAATTCCAGGGGTGGTTTTATGCAGACAGAAGAAAAGATCCCGGCTTAATAAAGACCGGTGAAAATATTTTAGCCTTTATTTGCTATCTACGAGTATTGGCAGGTTCTTGCCGTTGGTCATGAAAATGAGCTTGGAGTTTGGCGAAGAAGAAATTGCCTTTATCATCTCATACTGGAGCAGCCTGTCGCTCAGTCCTGTGCTGAGAATTTTCTGGTAATCTGCAATGCCCTGGGCTTCAACTCTTTTCCTTTCCGCTTCCTGTTTTTCTTTCTGAAGAATGAAGGTCATTTTCTGAGCTTCCTGTTCAGCATTTATCTTTGATTCAATAGCGGCTTTCACCGATTCAGGGAGGGTGATGTTTCTTACAAGAAGCTGTTCAAGCATCAGTCCTCTTTCCTTGAAATTTTCCTCAATTGTTGAAAATATTTTATCCTGGAACTCATCCCTCTTTGTTGAATATAATGATACTGCATCATAATAGACCGCATTGTCTCTTACACTTGTACGGCAGATTGGTCTTACAAGCACATTCCTGTAATCTGTGCCCACTTCCTGGAGTATCCTTGGCGCTTCACCTGGAATGACCTTATACAATACTGTCAGATCTATCACAACTTCAAGTCCGTCAGCTGTAAGTACCTTGATAGCATCGTCTCCTGCCTTCAGACCTTCGTCATTGACACCCGACATGGTGTAGTTTTCTGTCCGGATGTCGAACATAACCACCTTTACGAGAGGATTAATAACATTTAATCCGCTTTCGAGTATGTTGTTGTTGACCTTTCCGAATAGTTTCTGAACACCTACTTCGCCGGGTTCAACCTGAACCACTGATGCAGATGATACACCCAGAAGGATTACAATAATGCCAATAGTCTTGATAATTGTTTTATAGCCTCTTACCGAAGCATCAGCTTTTGCAATGATAACTCCTGCAAAGAGGATTACAAGTCCAATAATAATTAATGTCATAGTTTAATAAATTTTGAGAAGCCGAATTTAAAAAGATTTCAGGATTTCCGTAACCATTTGCGCCTTGTTATCAAAGTTCTTTTCACCGGCAATCTTTTTTATCATTTCCTTTTTCTGAGGAAATAGCTTTATTAAAGATTTTTCACTGAGCTGGCATTGCAAAACAGATCCGTCGTTTGTCAGAATGAAATACTTGTTAACTGTATAGAATTCGTCATAATTTCTTCCCGGAGAATATAGCTGTTTGTAGTTGGCTTCCATAAATTCCTTAACCGGGACCCTTAAAAGCTTGAAGGAATCATCATTCAGAACCTGGTAAAACACTGGATCATTTGTCTTCCTTTTGAGCAATGAGCCATTCATAATCCTGAAAACAAGATCACTGTCCCCCCTGCTTATTATCAGTTCTTCCACCCTGGAAGCCGGCACTGCCATGACCTGCTTTGTTGAAGGATGAATAAAACGGACTGCATTGTTTATAAGGTCAATATCAGAATCGAGCATTAAGTATTTTTCCTGACCAGTAATTTTCAGGTAAGAAGACTGCAGAGTATCAAAAAGCATGGGACTGCCCTTGACACCCTTGTACCTTGTATCGAAGCCCATTCCACCTCCTGAAGTAGGCGAGATGTCTGAGATGGCCCTCAGGTTTTCTTCAGCACTTATTCCCGATCGATAAGTGCTTCTGTTCTGCGAATAGAGAGGCATTGCAACAATAATCAGCAGTGCAATAAGAAGATTTTTTATTTTCATGGGCAAATACATTCACTTTTCTCAAAAGTAAATATTTTTTAAAT
>ERZ1645192.461-NODE-461-length-33461-cov-11.756451_pt1 | contig 33461 bp, 20 predicted proteins | sample MGYA00575354_ERZ1645192 | MGnify/ENA primary metagenome ERZ1645192 (study PRJEB40844, sample SAMN11349763) | freshwater sediment metagenome | isolation source: river sediment | host: Sediment | place: India: Faizupur Khadar , New Delhi | collected 2017-02-21 ...
CTGGTGGCCGGTACAAACAAAACGATGGCCGAACTGCCGGATGAGGAAAAGAACCAGCTCAGCCACCGCGCGCGCGCATTACAGGCAGCCCTGCCTGGTTTGCGCGAATTTGCCGAGAAAAAAACCGGGATTACCAGCGATTAATGTGTACTTTCGCCGGATCATAGCGGTCCGCGGGCTGATAAGTATGCGCGGGATGCCCGACCGCAATGAGCCCAAGCGGCTGCACGTCCGTGGGCAAGCCCACCAGAGCGGAAAAGTCTGCCATGCGATTGGCATCCGGGGCAATTCCCAGCCAAACCGCCCCTAATCCAATGCCGTGGGCAGCTAATAAGATATTCTCAGTCGCCGCGGCGCAATCCTGCTGCCAGTACTTACCCATCTCGCCGGGAACGACTTGTCCGCACACAAGAATCCCAAGCGCGGCCTCTTTCATCATATCGGACCATGGATGAATGGACGGGATTTTGTCCATTAATAGGCGGTCATCAATGACAACAAAGCGCCAGGGTTGCCCATTATCCGCGGAGGGCGCTTGCATGCCTGCCCGCAGCAGGGTTTCCAGGTCGCTATCGGAAACTGGTTCCTGAGTGAAGTGGCGCACGCTTCTTCTTGTGAAAATAGCTGTGAGAATATCCACTCTCCTCCTTTATTACTTACAGTTTGTACCCAAAACGCCGCAGCAGGCTTTTCCGCGCAGCGATATCTTCTTCGCCTTCAATGCCGAGCGGGGTCTGCCCGTCGATGACGCCCAGGATTCCGCGTCCCTGCTCCGTCACCGCGATAACCACCTCGGTCGGATTGGCAGTCGCGCAAAAAACGCGGCAAACCTCAGGTACCTGCTTGATGGAATTGAGCACATTTACTGGATAGAAGCCCTCAGCAAGGAAGAGAATGAAGCAGTGCCCCGCGCCGAGCGCCATGGCATTTTGGCGGGCAAGCTGGAGCATGGCTTCATCGTTGCCGCTCCAACGCACCAGGCGTGGATTTGAAGCTTCGCAGAAAGCCAGACCAAAGCGAACTCCCGGAACTGCTGTGACCAGCGCCTCATGGATGTCTTCCACAGTTTTAATGAAATGGGACTGACCAAGGATAAAGTTTATCTCTTCAGGTTTTTGAATCCGAACTACTTCGATGTTCATGTTAACCTCCGGGCTTAATGGCTGCATTTTAACATAATACGCGACTGGAATGCGCATCACGCTATTTAGGGTAAAATCTTGGTGTGTCAAAACATCGTAGGGGCTTTTCATTCTTAGTACTCGTGATGTGCGTGCTGGTCTCCGCGTGCGCGGCGCAGCCTGCCGCCCGGCCTTCTGCGCTGCCTGCCGGGGTCACCCCCACGCCATTCCTGTCTACCGCCACGCCCATGCCGACGTTTACACCTACGGCCGCGCCTCTGGGCAGCCCCCAAAACCCGATCGTAATGGCCATCATCGGCGCGGAACCAGACAGCGTGCAGATTAATCAACTGGATAATCTGACCGCCCAGCTTTCCGGATTTTTGGGGCTTTCGGTGAGTGGAAGGACATACCCGGATTACACCAGCCTTGAAACCGCTTTGCAAAAGCAGGAAGTTCATCTGGCCTGGCTTAACCCGGTTGAATACATGCTTGCTTCCGACAAAGGCTTGCTAAGCTCGCAATTGGTCGCCAATCACCTCGGGGTAACCGCTTACGGCGTGCAGTTCCTGGGGCATAAAGACGCCAACCTGACCCGCTACTACGACGCCGGCACCAACCTAGCGACCGCTCCGGCGGCAAGCGCGCTTGCGCAGTTTTCAGGCATGACTCCCTGCCTTACGAATGAAAAATCCCTGCCAGGTTATTGGGTTCCGCTGGGTTTTCTCGCCCAAAACGCTGTATCGACACAAAGCCCCGTCCTAACCAGGACTTACAGCGCCAGTATCCGCGCGCTCTACATCAAGGGCGTCTGCGATTTTACAGCTACCTACGCCATCTCCAGCGACCCGCGCACTTCATCAGAGGTTATTTCTGACTTACCGGATGTAATTGACCGCCTGCCAATCATCTGGCTCTCCCCGGCCGTAATTCCCAACCTGAATTTCTCAGTCAGCCCACTGCTGCCCTTGCACCTGACCGCGCAAATCACGAATTACCTGTTGGAACTCAGCCGCACCGAATCCGGCAGAGCGCAATTGACGGAATTAAATTCCTATGAAATCGCCAGGCTTGAACCGCAGCCGGACGATGCATACAACGCGCTGCGTGAGCTCCTGGCAATTCAAAATGTTCGCCTTAGCAACCTGCTTCCCTGAGAAAGTTTTAAGATAATGCGGAAATTTCTCCGGTTCCTCTTGATATCCTTTTGCGCGCTTTTCTTCCTGGTCGGCTTCCTGCGCCTGGGAATGATTTATTACGCGGACAGGAAAACCGTAGAGATTGTCGCGCTGAACCCGGTCCCCGTCGTAATTGTTCCCGGGGCAGGCCTTAGCGCGGACGGCACGCCTTCCGCGCCGCTGCGCGACCGCGTCCGTGCCGCGGTTGAGCTCTACCAGGCTGGCAAGGTACAGAAGATTTTGATGAGTGGGGATAACAGCACCGTTTATTACAACGAGCCCGAGTCGATGCGCCAATACGCGCTCTCGTTAGGCGTGCCAGACGACGCTATTGTGTTGGACTATGCCGGCCGCCGGACATACGACACCTGTTACCGCGCGCTTAATATTTTTGGAATTGAATCGGCTGTGATTACCACGCAACCATATCACCTGCCGCGGGCGCTATTTCTGTGCGACCGCCTCGGTATTGACATTCAGGGCGTGGAAGTTGAGCAGTCCCGCTACGTCCGCGCCCGCTATATTTTCTGGCAGGTGCGCGAGGTTTTCGCCACACTTGCGGCTGTTTGGGATATTTACGTTGCCAAACCGCTGCCAATTTTGGGCTCGCCTGAACCCATTTTCCCATCATTGGAGCCATAATGAATCGCGATGAAGCCCTGCAGTTGGTCCGTCAGTACGTAAAAAGTGAAAGTCTTGTCCGACATATGCTCAGCGTTGAAGCAGCTATGCGTTTTTACGCGCGAAAACTAGGCGAAAACGAGGAGGAATGGGCTTTAGCTGGCTTGCTGCATGATTTCGACTGGGAAATCCATCCAAATGCCGAAGAACACCCATTAGCCGGCGCCCCAATTCTGCGGGAAGCAGGCGTGCCGGAAGAAATTATAGCCGCGGTGCTCTCCCACGCGGACCATACTGGCCTCCCGCGCGATACGCTGCTCAAGAAAGCATTGTTTGCCTGCGATGAAATCACCGGTCTGATAACAGCCGTGGCATTGGTGCGTCCTTCCCGCTCGCTTTTTGATCTTGAAGCGAGTTCCGTGCGAAAGAAATGGAAAGACAAAGCTTTTGCAGCCGGTACAGACCGTCTGATGATGGAAACCGGCGCACGTGAATTTGGCGTTGAACTGTGGGAGCATGTAACCAACGTTATCATCGCGATGCGCGGCATCGCAGTCGATCTGGACCTAGTCGGTTCTAATCCCGAATAAAGTTTTCCTACGCTTTTTCCCAATAGGCCGAAAAGTCATCCAGCGCGGTTGCTCCGATCAACTCGTCACCGGCTTTCAGCGTGAACACAGATTGTCCGTTGGCTGCGCGCGTGCGTTCTACCGCGTTTGTAATCGTAAACACCTTACTGGCTGACTTACGGAAATGGCAGATCAATTTGTCCGAAAGCTTTCCTGCGGTTTGAATTACTATCTGGTCGTCTTTTGCCAGCTTCCAACTAATGACGCCCTGACCGTATCTGCCCTGAAGCGGATAATCCTCGGCTTTCACGCGTTTCGCCAGGCCTTTGCGCGTCAGCAGCGCGACGCTGTCCTTGTTATCGATCAGGCTGATTCCAACCACGTAATCCCCCTCTTTTAGCTTAATCCCGTTTACGCCGGCCGCCACCAGCCCCATCGGGCGGATTTCAGACTCATTGAAGCGGATGCTCATCCCGCTGGCAGTCGTGATCAGGATATCCTGTTTGCCGTTGGTCAGTAAAACCTGAAATAACTCATCGCCGTCGTTTATCTTTGTCAGCACGAAACTGTTGGCTGATGCTCCGGGCAGCTCCTGCAGCGCGGAGCGCTTGACCATGCCCTGCCGGGAGACTGTCAGCACGAAAGCTTCGGGCAAATTTGCGCGCTCCATCGGCACGCTAAAAATGCCCTGTAAAACGTCTTCTTCTTTTAGCGGTGAGAGTTTGTGCGCTGCGATACCTTGATCGCCGTTTTTTGGCACTGGAATTGCGAGAGAATGAATTGCGGCAGCCTTACCCTCAGTAGAAACAAGGAAAACTGTCTGGTGTGAATTTACCCGCAGCATACTCCAAGGCGCGTCATCCCCGCCCAGGCGCTTTGGTTTATCGCCTTCCGTCCGGGAAAGGAACCCGTCCGCGCTGGCTTCAATCCAGAAGTGTTCCAGAGGCATAACGTCCGTTTGAGTCAGCAAATCCGCAACTTTCTCGCCTTCACCCAGGCGGATAATCTGCGTCCGGCGCGGATCGGCGTATTTTGTTTTCAAGAGCTTAAGTTCATCAATTTCGACCTGGCGCATCTTCTGTGGCGATTTTAGGAGGACTTTCAGATTCTTGATGATTTCGCTTACCTGCTGATATTCATCCTCAATTTTCTGGCGTTCAAGAGATGCCAGCCGGCGCAGCTGCAGATCAAGAATCGCCGTTGCCTGAATTTCGTCCAGGCTCAACTTGCTCATCAAGTTTTGGCGTGCTTCTTCTGCTGATTTTGATTTTCGAATGATCTGAATTACCAGGTCAATATTTTTAATAGCTACGCGCAGCGCCTCAAGAATATGGCGTCTTTCTTCGTTTTTGCGCAGTTCGTATTCGCTGCGCCGCCGGATAACTTCCAGGCGGTGCTCGGCAAATACGCGCAGGCTCTGTTTAAGGGACAGCCTGTGCGGGCTCCCCCCAACCAGCGCCAGGAGATTTATGGCGAATGTGCTGTGCATCGCGGTCTTTTTGTAAAGCACGCTCAGGACTTTTTCCGGGTCAGCGTTCTTGTTGAGGTCGATCACAATACGCATCCCTTGTCTGTCGGATTCGTCCCGCAGGTCAGTGATGCCGTCTACCACCCCGTCGCGCACAAGTTCAGCTATTTTCTCAATCAGAGTTGACTTGTTGACCATGTATGGAAGTTCGGTCACGATGATGCGCATCCTGCCGCGCGACATTTCCTCCAGCCGCGTGCGGGCGCGAATCTGAATGACGCCGTTGCCGCTCCCATATATTTGCGCCAGCGTATCGGTCGTTTCCTCCTGCAAAATCAAACCGCCGGTTGGAAAGTCCGGTCCTTTGATGAAGCGCATAATTTCTTCGGTGGAGATATCGTCGATCTTGTCCCAGTTTTCAAGCATTAGGGTCAGGGCGTCGATAACCTCCCCAAGGTTATGTGGGGGGATATTGGTCGCCATGCCAACCGCGATACCGGATGCCCCGTTCACGAGCATGTTTGGAAGGGCTGAAGGGAGCACGATGGGTTCCTTCAGAGAACCGTCGAAGTTATCCGTAAACTCCACGGTATCCATGTCAAACTGCTTGAGGATTTCTACTGCGGCTTCGGAAAGGCGTGCTTCGGTGTAGCGCATTGCAGCCGGAGGGTCTCCGTCAATGCTGCCGAAATTGCCCTGTCCGTCCACCAGCGGATACCGTTCGGAAAAGTCCTGCGCCATGCGAGCCATGGCTTCATAGACTGCAGAATCGCCGTGCGGATGATACTTTCCTAATACCTCTCCGACAATTCTTGCGGACTTCCGGTGGGGTTGGTCCGGGCGCACGCCCATATCGTACATCGCGTAAAGGATGCGCCGTTGTACAGGTTTTAGCCCGTCGCGGGCATCCGGCAGCGCGCGCGACACAATCACGCTCATCGCGTAATCCAGGTAGGATTGCTGCATTTCCGTGTTGATATTGATTTTCTTGATCGAGGTTGAATCCATAAACTGCTCGCTTAACCTTTGTTTTGAGTCCGCTTCAAATCCGGCATAAATATAGCATAAAAAACCCGGAGCGTTTCAAGCTCCGGGTTGGTACTACTCTAAAACTTCGGTCTAATCCTCGTCCATACCGAGGTCATCGGTATCCGGTTCATCATCCATGTCGGGATATTCATCAGCGATAGGATACTCGTCGTCGTTGAAATCTACCTCAGCGCTGTCATCTTCCATGAAGATATTCATTTGTTGAACCTGAATGTCTTCCTTTCCTGGTTGATGTTCCACATCCTGCGCGGCAAAGCGGGTCGGGTCAAACCCGGTACCTGCCGGAATCAGCTTGCCAATGATGACGTTTTCCTTCAAGCCGAAGAGCTGGTCTTCCTTGGAGGCAATCGCCGCGCCAGCCAAAACCTTGATTGTGTGCTGGAATGAAGACGCCGAAAGGAAAGAGTCGGTGTTCAAGGATGCTTTGGAGACCCCCAGCAAAACGTTGATAAAGCGCGCCGGGCGTAAACCTCTTGCCATCAGATCTTCGTTTACCTTGCGAAGTTCAAGCCTGTCAACCAGATCCTGAGGAAGGTACTGCGAGTCGCCGGGTCGCGTAATCTGCACTTTGTTAAGCATCTTCCGAATGATGACTTCAAAGTGTTTGTCATTAATGTTCTGACCCTGGGTGCGGTAGACCTTCTGGATTTCGGTCATCAAGTAGAGCTCGGTCGCCTCGCGGCCTTTAATGTAAAGAATCGTGTGCGGGTTCAATGAACCTTCTGTCAGCGGCTCGCCGCCTTCCACTACTTGACTTTCTTTGACCAGCAGGCGTGCAGTCGGAGGAATTTCATATTCTTCCGTCTCGCGGTTCTCGTAGGAGACAATCACATTGTTTTCTTCGATGCGTACGCGGCCGGCATGCTGGGCTGTAATGGTTGCCTCATCTGATGTCGCAAGCGCATCACCAATGGAGACCTCGCCCTCGTCCTCAACCTGGACATTCCAACCTTCAGGAATTTCGTAGGTATCGGAAGTCATCTCGCTGTGGTCCACACGAACCATACGCTGCTCAGGATTCTTCTGGGATTGGACCAGGTGCACAACGCCTTTGATACGGCTGATAACAGCCTCGCCCTTAGGCATCACGCGCGCTTCGAACAGTTCCTCAACACGCGGGAGACCGGTCGTAATATCTCCTGATGCCGCGACACCACCGGTGTGGAAGGTACGCAGGGTAAGCTGCGTGCCAGGCTCACCAATGGACTGCGCTGCCACAATACCAACAGCCGCGCCAAGGTTCACCATCTTTCCACGCGCCAGGTCCATTCCGTAGCAGCGCGCGCACACGCCGTGCTGCAGCTCGCAGGTAAGCGGAGAACGCACCTTAATGGTCGGAACTTCTGCCTGAATTATGGTACGCTGAAGTTTGTAATCAATTAATTCATTGCGCTCGGCAATGACCTCTCCAGTCTGCGGGTGCGTGACGCGGTCGGCTAACAGGCGGCCGTAGATGCGTTCGCCGTACGACTGCCCTGCAACATCATCTTTGGCGTTGATGAAGATGCCTTCTTCGGTTCCGCAGTCTTCGTTGTTGATAATCATATCCTGGGCAACATCGACCAGGCGGCGGGTCAGATAACCAGCATCCGCCGTACGCAAAGCCGTGTCCGCCAAACCCTTGCGCGCGCCGTGCGTGGAGATGAAGTATTCCAACGCTGTCAGTCCTTCGCGGAAGTTTGAGCGAATAGGCATCGGGATAATTCGGCCGGAGGGGTCAGCCATTAAGCCGCGCATACCAGCCAACTGCGAAATCGGGCTGAAACCACCTTTGGTCGCACCGGAATTTGCCATCGTGGCAAGATTGCCGTTGGGATCCAAATGCGCTTTGACTGCCTTGCCTACTTCTTCGGTCGCGTCCTGCCAAATCTTGATGAAGTTCTGGTTTTGTTCGTGCTCGGTTTGCAGACCTCGGCGGTAAGCTTTTTGGGCTGTTTCGACCTTCAGAAGGGCTTCCTTGATGATATCGGCTTTCTCTGGAGGAACCTCAATATCCGCTACGGCAAGCGTAGAGCCGCTCTGGGTAGCATAACGGAAACCAATATCCTTGATGTTGTCCGCGGCCTCAGTCGTTTTGTCATCCCTCAGAATCTCGTGAATTTCTGCAATCAAATCGCGAATACCGCCCTTATCAAGAGTTTTGTTGATAAAGCGGATTTCTTCCGGCAGAATATCGTTAAAAATAGCGCGCCCAACAGTAGTATCGAGGAGACCTTCCACCGGTGACAGAAGGCGTTCAGGTTTAGGCGAATCGGAATACCAACTCTTCACAACTAATTTAATGCGGGCGTGCAAATCAACCTGCCCGAGCTGGTAAGCTAAGATTACCTCGTCAATATTGGCAAAGGCTCTACCGTCGCCCTTTAATGGTCTGTTGACCTGCATTGTCAGGTAATAAACGCCCAGAACCATATCCTTTCCAGGAGAAATAATCGGTTCACCGCTGGCAGGTTTAAGCAGATTTTTGCTGGCAAGCATGTATTGACGGGCTTCCTGAACCGCTTTTTCAGAGAGCGGCACGTGGACAGCCATCTGGTCGCCGTCAAAGTCAGCGTTAAAGGCTGTGGTAACCAGCGGGTGTAATTGGATGGCGCTGCCTTCAATCAACACCGGTTCAAAAGCCTGAATACCCAATCTGTGCAGAGTCGGGGCGCGGTTAAGCAGCACCGGACGGCGCCCAATGACTTCTTCCAACACTTCCCAGACTTCCGGGCGATTGCGCTCAATAAACTTCTTAGCACCCTTAATATTGTGGGCGTAGTGGTGTTCTTCCACCAAACCAGCAATCACGAACGGCTTGTAGAGTTCCAGCGCCATTGTTTTTGGCAATCCGCACTGGTAAAGCTTCAGATTAGGACCAACCACAATCACGGAACGGCCGGAATAGTCCACGCGTTTACCCAACAGGTTGCGGCGGAAGCGGCCTTTCTTACCCTTTAGCATATCGCTCAGGGAACGCAGTTCGCGGCGGCCGCGGCGGGAAAGCATACGACCTCGCTGGGAATTGTCGATTAACGAATCAACAGCTTCCTGGAGCATGCGTTTTTCGTTGCGAACGATGACATCCGGTGCCCCAAGCTCCAATAAACGCTTCAGGCGGTTGTTGCGGTTGATGACGCGGCGGTACAGATCGTTTAGGTCGGACGTCGCGAATCTACCGCCATCCAACTGCACCATCGGGCGCAGGTCGGGTGGAATGACCGGCAGAACTGTGAGAATCATCCATTCCGGAAGATTGGAGGAGCGGCGAAAAGCCTCTACCACTTTCAAGCGGCTGGTGGCTTTCTTCCGCTTTTGCTTGCTGCGGGTTGTGCGCACTTCCTGCCACAGATCTTCAGCCAGGGCATTTAAATCGAGGCGGTGCAGAATGTCGTGAAAAGCTTCTGCGCCCATATCGGCTTTGAAGACCTGCCCCCACCTGGACTTCAGCTCGCGATAGCGGGCTTCGCTTAGGAATGTAAAAGGCTGCAGTTCGTACAGTTCATCGCGCAGCTTGGCGTTCTCAGTCTTGGTAATGGCTTCCTGATCCTCAAGTTGGTTGCGGATTCCCTCCATAACTGTCTCAGCTTCCGCGCGGATTGTTTCTTTTTGAAGCTTCAATTCCTCGAGTTTGATTTGCTTTTCATTCCGCAAATCCTTCTCAAGGTCTTCCATGCGTTCCTTAACAATTTTCTGGACGCGGGAAATATGTTTTGAGGCTACTTCCTCATTGGCTTCCACTAATACTTTTTCAAAATTATCCAACACAAAGACAATCGGCTTGCGAATAGTTTTACTGATTTTTTCAGTCAGCTCGCGTTCAACGCGCTGGCCTTCGGCAATCACGGGTTCAAATAAGCTGGAAACATGCTCGTCGTACTCCGCATTGATGGCTTCCATCTGACTGTCCAGCTCGCGCAGCTTACGGTCGCGCTGCTTTTTGGCTTCAGCAATCTGACCATTAACTTTTTCAATTAACTCGCGTTCGGAGAGGCTGATTTCGTCCTCAAGTCGTTTCAATGCCTTCTGGCGTGCATCTTCATCGACATAAGTCACAATGTACTGGGCAAAGTACAGCACCCGGTCAAGGTTGCGGCGGGAAATATCGAGCAGCAAACCGAGGTGAGAGGGAACTCTGCGCGTGTACCAAATATGCGCAACAGGCGCCGCAAGCTCAATATGTCCCATGCGTTCCCGCCGGACGCTTGACTTGGTAACCTCGACGCCGCATTTATCGCAGACAACGCCCTGGTATTTTTTGTTCTTGTATTTGCCGCAGTAACACTGATAGTCCCTGGTAGGGCCAAAGATGGCTTCGCAAAACAAACCGTCCTTTTCCGGGCGCAAACGACGATAGTTAATTGTCTCGGGCTTTAGAACTTCTCCATAGGACCATCCGCGAATTTTTTCAGGGGAAGCAAGGTTGATGCGAAGTGCTTTCATTTGATTATTTTCCACGCGAGCCTCCATGTCGTGAAAGAAGGTACAACACGAAAAAGAAGCTGAGAGTCGTTTTCTCAGATTCCATAATTTTCGTGTGTTGAGTTAATTCATGCAACTTATTATTATACTAAGAAATAATTGGGGTTGTCAAGATTTTTTTGGTTTCCCTGAAGGATATTTTTCGTTATCCCTTCCTGACTGGTATTTCGATGGTAAATATACTGCCTTCTCCCAATTGGCTGTGTACCTTGATTGTACCACCGTGTTTGTCAACAACGGACTTCGCAATCGCCAGACCCAGACCCTGACCAATGTTCTCAATATTATTTGTTTCCTCAATATGGAAAAAGCGCGTGAATAACTTGGGTTGGTCCAGCGGGGCAATGCCTTTTCCATGATCCTGGACTGTTATGCTGAGCTTGGCGCTGTCCTTCACCGTGCTGACCAGCACCTCCCCACCCATGGGACTGTATTTTATGGCGTTCTCCACAAGATTAAATACAGCCTGATGCAAGAGAAGCCGGTCCGCTGAGATACGCGGATTTTTTAGCCCGCTGTAGTTCGTTTTGATGCTGACTTTCCGCTGGGTTGCTTGCAGTTCCAGCAGCGCCAGGGCTTCGTCAATCATTTCCTTTACATCAAAACCAGTTAACTTTAAACTATCGTTTGAGTCCAGCATCTCCAGGCTTAGTACCTTGCTCACCAGCCTGGACATGTACTCAATACTTAGCTTGATGCGGTCTATGAATTTGAGCTGCTCTTCGCTCAAGTTCCCGATATTCTCAAGCAGATTCAGATAACCGCGCATATGCGAAAGTGGAGAGCGCAAGTCGTGGCTGATATTGGTCACAAACTCATTCTTTTGCAGATTCTGACGCTTCTGCGATGAGGTTTCGTTGAATACCAAAAGTCTCCCGCTTATTCCACTGAGCGGATCAAGCTGCCGTGCCTCAACCTCAAACTCCCGACCTTTGGCCTGAACAATAAACACATTGCCCGCTTCAGCGTTTGCCAGGTTAGCAGCAACAGCCGGAAAGGCAGCATGGAATGGAACCGACTTTATTTCCTGCTGCCCACTTGTCTCCATAAGCTGCCAGGCGGATGAATTACCAAAGACAACATTTTCGGCACTATCCAGGACAATTACAGGCGCAGCCAGCGCCTCAAGCGCTGCTGAAAGGACAAGCTTTTCATTTTGTAGTTTGCCATACTGTTCTTTGGCGCTCAGCACAGCCGAAGCCCGAAAAGCCAGCTGCTGGTAAAAACGGATATCTTCCTGCGAGAACCAGTGGTTTTGGTCAAAGCCCACCCACAGAATGCCCTGGGTTACGTCTTCGCTCTTCAGGCGCAGTGCAGCGATCGATTGAGGAAAGGGCATCCCAGAGGATAAACCAAAATACTGGTCCACCTTAAGGTCGCTAAGGATCAGTTGGTCCTGACGGCCAAGCTTGTCCAGGATCATCGCGTCGAGATAAGCGTATACCCGGGTCTGATCGCCCTGACCCAGCCGCAGGCGCATTTCAACCTGGGCATTACCGGCAGCCGGGCTCAGAAGTATCAGCCGCGCGGTGGAGGCATCCCTTCCCAACGCAGCCCTCAGGATAGATGACAGCACCAGGTCGTATCCTTCGCGCGAATAATGCGACGGGTCCAGGGAAAGCAAACGTGATTGTATATCATTGCGCAGACGCAAATTCTCACGCAGCTCCTCAAGCGCCTTTGCCAGCTTCGCTTCACCCGGGCTGTGAACTTCAAAATTTAGGCCGCGTTCGTAGCGTCCTAACGCCAGGCGCTCTATCTGCGCAATGGTTTGTTTGATCGGGCTGCGGATTTCCCATTCAGTCAGGTAATCCATCGGGTTCCATTCGCTGGCTAACCAGACCTGCAGTATTTGGCAGACAAGCCCCGCCAGCAAAACCGACGGAAATAATAACGCGCTTACCAGTAAAAATTGCTCCAATATGAGCATCAGATTGTTTTGACCAAAGCTTAAGAGGACAATGAGGCGAATGACAAGCAGAATTGGTAGGCTCAACCCAAACGCCAATAAGGCATTGATCAGCGGTTTTTGCGTGCTTTGTCCGCTGCCGCTAAGATCCGTCCGCCGGGTCAGCGTGCTGAACAAGACCGTTAGCACGCCATAATGAAGAATGATGCTGAAATCCTGCCCGAACAAAAGCCACTGTGCCAGCGCTGAAGCAGATGCCAACACAAGCGCCGGCAGCGGACCCGCAAAACCGAGCGCTGCGAAAGCCAGGATTAGGCCAAGTAAAAAGATTACGCCGGGAAACTGTGTTCCGTCATAACCCGTAAAGGAACCCTGAAAAGGCGTGAACTGCGCAAAATAGCTGCAAGGAAGCAGCAATATTGCCAGCAGCGCCAACCAGCGGATTTCCTTTTTATGGAAAGCAAGCGGGAATTTCAAACATTTCCATAAGCCAAACAGGATAGCAGCTGCAAGAACACCAGTCAGTACCCACACAGCCGCAGGCACTGATGCCAGTGGCAATTGGAACAGATTTCGCGCTGAGAGATGAAAATTGTCTGCCATATCCCACAATAATTATAGCACCTCCCCCACCTGTGAAACCCGATAAAAGGGCTTTAAGGATTGGCTGAGGCAGAGCGGGAGCACAGCGCTTTGATGTATTCAACCACCTGCGCGGCGCTCATATTGTCAGTATTGATAACAACCGCGTCAGCGGCAATTTTCAAGGGGGCAAATTTCCGCGAAGAATCTATTTTGTCCCGTCTTTTCAACGAGGACACCACTTCCTGGTAAGTTACACAGCTACCACGCGCTTTTTCTTCCTCAAAGCGCCTTTTTGCCCGCACTTTCAACGACGCGTCCAGGTAAATCTTCAGGTCTGCGTCCGGCAGAACCACAGTGCCGATATCCCTGCCAAGCATCACAATCCTGCCCCTGCCCGCGATTTTCCGCTGCTGTATGGTCATCGCGTGCCGTACGCCGGGGTAAGAGGAAACAAGGGAGACTTGCTGATTAACTTCCGGACTGCGAATATCCCAGGTGTGGTCCTGGTGATTAATTAGCACGTCAAACGCGCGCCCGTCAGAGACGCTGCCGGGCTGCACATCGATTTCGATAGTCTCAGCCAGCCGGGTTATCGCTGTCTCATCTTCCGGATCCAATCCTTCCGCCAGCGCCTGCCAGGTAACCGCGCGGTACATAATCCCAGTATCAAGACAGAGATAACCCAGCCGATTTGCGAGCTCCGCCCCAACCGTGCTCTTTCCGCTGGCTGCAGGGCCATCAATAGCAATGATTTGGGGGGACTGTGCTGAGGACTCGATCGCTGGCATTATGGTAAGGCTCCTGTCATCAGATCCTGACGGATCCAGAGATAATATTCAAAATTTTCAGCAGGCAACCGCTTGCTCACGGCGGCTCTGACAAGATTTAATGGCGCAATTGTATCCCACTGGACTATTCCGGGGTTAACTATTCGAACGCCTCGGTAGCTTTCCGCTGCGTTCTTTTGATCGGCCGTGGCCGAAAGGATGATTTCTGGCGGGGAATTTTCCGGCAGCCCCGTGGAAACAAGCACATGGCGAAAATCCCGGAAATTCCAGCGCAAAACCTCCAATTGGGGGGCTGTCATCACAACGCTTGAGACCTGCGGTTCCAGTTTTCCAGTCTTTTCAATCTCCCTAAGTAGCGTACTTTGCGCATCCGCATTCACCCATAGACTGGAGTCTGACCAGACTAAGGCTGGATAAGGATTTGAGGGTTTCAACGCCAGGAAAGTGAGACTAAGGCTGAACGCAAGAACGCTTAATAATACAGCGCTGAGAATGCCTTTTCGCGCAGTCTGCAGAGACCAGCCCATCATGACCAGGAAGAAAATCAAGACCAGCAGCAGCAGACCCAACACAAAAGCTATCGCACTTGGACCAACGGTTAATGCTGATTGAGCGGGATTGACCAGATTTTTCGCGCTGACAGCCAGATAAGCGCAAATAGCCATTCCTAGCAAGAATGCGCCCAAGGCAATATCCTTCTGCCCAGCTTCAAGAAGAATCTGATTTTCGAGCGTTCGGGCAGCCAAAAACCACAGCAAACAATGCAGAAGCGCGTATCCAGCTGTCCCCTGGGTACGGAACAGGAAAATGCTGAGGAGCATTACACCCGCCACCAAGCTGACAATCTGTCCCCGCCCGTCTTTCTCCTTCCACGCGGAAAGCGCAGCAGGAAAAGCAAACAATATTATCGGTAAGCTATACGCACTAACGCGATATATAGGGAGTATGTATGCTATTGTTGCTACTTCCTGGCTGGACGACCATAAGCCTGCCAACCCGCTCGCGATGCCGCTAAGGCCCGCTGGATTCAATATTAACGCGCTTGCTAACAGTATTAAACTGACTATGAAGCTTAATCCGGCCGCTTCCCGAAAGGTTTTTGTCCGGAATGGACAAGCGTTCGCCAGACCATTCGCGGCTGCCTTATTTTGGGTAAGCATATAAATCCCCACGCCAATCCCACATGTTAGTAAAGCAATCCAGAACCACGAGCCGCTCAACCATGCGACGGCCAGCGCGATCCCGAGGCCGATAGATTTGCGCTCCATAAAGAAGCTAAGCGCCCAAATGAGCCCGACCGCGGTAAAAATCGCGCCGCCGGCTTGCCGCGAAAGGGTAAACAGGACCGGGTCAAACGCCAACCCCGCGGCCAGCAGAACTGCCTGCAGCGCCCCTACTCTCCGCCGCCAAAAAAGAGGTACCAGAGCCAGGCTGGCTCCGGCCAGCGCAGGCCAGAAGCGCGCAAAAAACGGGGAAGCCCCCAGCACGAAAAAGGTCGGTGCCGACAACCCTTCGTAGACCGGGCTGGCAGCCGTGCCGGTCGATAGTCCATTTGCCACCAAGAAGGCTGCATAGGCGTTTTGGGCTTCTGCGGTATTGAAAGGTATTTTGCCAAGGTTGACCAGGCGCAGGCAGAGGCCGGCAAAGAATATTGCCAGAATAATCAGGCGCGCGTCCGCGTACCAGTTTTTCGACTTTCCTTCTCCCAAGAAATCATCCATAATTATTTACCCGGACTATAGACATACACGCGCGCGTTGGCAGATTCAAAGCCCAGGCTGAGATGTTCCCCAAACTTGCTCTCATCCAGTGAATATGTGCGGGCTTCCAGTTCTCCAACGTAAACATAGGCAATATTATACTTGTCGAGCACCGCCCTGGCTTCATCCCAGTTATTCGTACTGTATAAGACCCGGATGTCGTCTTGCCGGCTGCCCATCTCCTGGTATCCGCCGCGCCACTGCGCCACATGCCCGATCCATCCCAAAACGGTTGGCATCCCCGAAAAGGTGGAAACCGACGCGTAGGTGGTGTAGCTGCCGCCAGTATCGGAGACTGCTTCAACCATCACGCCCAGCGGCTGCTGCTTCAGCCAATCCACAGCGCGCATCTGGTCCGGCCAATAATCCCGGTAATACTGCGAACCATCCAGGGTCAATTGCTCGAGCGATGCCGAGCCTCCCAGCTTGTTCCAGGTCGAGACAACCGGATACACCAACCCAGCCGCGAACGCGCACACGCATAAGGCAGCCAGAGCTCCAGCTCGCCGGCGCGTAATGAACTCCACCAACGCCCACAAAATACTGAGCCCGAAAATCCCCGCGATGATGTAATCAAGCGGCGCAGTTCCAAAAGCGCCAAGGTTCTGATTGTAGCGGGCAAAGATAGCATCCGCCCGATAAAGCCCCAAAAAGGTGGCTGCTGCACCAAGTAATAGCATCAGAGCGGGAATAAGCCTGCTCCAGACCTTGGCGCTGCCGCGCGCCTCAAAGAAGCGCGCCGTGAAGTACGCGCCAGCGGCAGACCACAGAATCCAGGCCTGAAAGTAGAACTTGAAAATCGTGTTCATGCGCGTCCCGAACTGGTCGCGCAGGTAGACGAACTCCGGAGCGAGCGTTAGCAGCCCGCCCAGCAGCACCAAAAGGATGACGAAAACATCCACCGTACGCGCGGATTGTTCAGGCTGCGGACGGTCTTCCGGCTGCGGGCTGCCTTTGGGTTTGATCAGCGCGCTCAAACCCAGAAAGAGGAGCAGGAATAGGGTTATGCCCGTTCCAGGCGATTTCAGACGCGCAACAAGCGCAGCCGTTAGCGGATTTTGCCCCTCTGCAGCGCCCTGTAAAGACAAAAAAAGCTGTCCAAGTTCCGGCAGTCGGGTAGCGACGAAGGAAATGCCCCAGGAAAAAGCAAACAGCGCGGCGAAGAGTGCGCTTGTTATCCAAAAAGCTGTTTTTACTCCGTGCCTGTCGTTTTTCCGCAGCAGCTGCCAGCCCAAACCAAGCAGAATGGGCACCAACAGCGGTCCAAACATAATCCAGAAGTATTTTCCCTGCGTGAAAAAAGCAAGACTTGGCAGGATACCTCCCGCTTGGGAGGAAAAACTGAGGTAAAACGGCAGATACCCCAGCACAGCCGGGATTGCCAGACCAATACAGAGCAGTAGGAATTCGCCAATCCGTTTCCCACTCCATCCAAGCGCCAACCAACGTCGGTAGACCAGCGCGGCGGCAATCAACGCCAGGTAGAAGGGGAAATCCCAGGTGTTCAGGAAGGCAATCCCGCCTAAGGTGAGCACCGCTAAAAGCATTTCGGGCAGACTCCAAGGCATAACCCAACGCCAGATGCGCGTTTCGCCTTCCCAGCCCCCCAGGATAGCATTGAGCGCCTGACCAATAGCTGCAAGGACGAAGGGCATGCCAAGCACATGTGGATGGATATCGGAAAGCAGGTAAGAAAAATACGGGAATTCGTCAATGACTTCCAGCGCGTTGCCATTCAGTTGAAAATCCTGCACCACGCGGCTGGCGCCCCACCACTGCACCCCGCCCCAGCGCAAGGGGAACCAGGAATAATCCGGATTGACGCCGCTGATTTCTTTTAGATTCAGCCAATCCCAAAAAGTTGAGCTGACAGTCCCGTCTACTGCGGTGGAAAAGAACAAGCCGCGCGCGTGCATAACGTCCAGAAAGCCGTGCCAGTTCGAGACAATCAAAAGCAGCGCCGGGGCAAGCAGGCTGGCGGTATAAATCCATGCAGGCTTTTTAACGCTTTCTTTTTGGCGAGCCACTAAAAGATCAAAAAGTAGGCCATACGCAGCAATAGCTGTAAGAGCGAACCACATCGCGGCGACCAGATTGTAGCCTATCGCGGCTGCGGAACCGCTTATGCGGATAAGCATCGCCGCGATAACGTAACCAAAGTAATAATAAGAAATCGCGTAACCTGAAAGCCACGGGTCGTTGGGCGGAAAAGTCGGGGACTTCAAAATCGCATTGATAAACGCCATCTCCATCGGCTTTTCGGTTCCGAGAATTGCAGGGTTGGCGGCGCGTACGAACGCCCACGTTGCAAACCCAACCAGAAAAAGCCCTTCAACGCACAAAATCAGTTTCCGGTTCTCGCGCACCCATGCTGCCAGCGTTTTCAAAGCTCCGCGTCCGAGCAAAGCAAGATTAAGAGCGGCAAGCAGCAGCAGCGCGGTTAGCTGACCTGCCAGGTCGTTATTCAGCAGTTTCAAGGAGGTCAAGAGCCAGAAAAGGTAGCCCCACAAGAGCAGCCCAAGCGGGCGGCTGAGCGCGAATCCGCGGCTGGGCAGCGCCTTGAAGAGGCGGTGAGTCAATGGCAAGTTCACCCAGGCGATGATTATTGCGAACAAGTACCATTTCAGGAAGTCCGTCAAGTTCACCTCACCTTATAAACCACAGTGCTGTCATACTGGAAGACCTGGTCCCACAGGATGCCCGCCTGCGATTCAAACTTTTCCAATCCCCCGCCTGGATAAAAAGCTTTTTCCAGCCGGCCGACAATGATGTAACTGACCTCGTACTTGTCAATAAATTCTCTCACAAAATCCAGGTCGTCTGTCAGATAAAACTTATTGACCTCATCCACACGGTTTTGCACTGCGTTGTTTTGCAGGATTGCCCGCTGCTGCCGCTGATGGTAATTCCACCCGACTACGCCCGGCAGACCAGTGTAAATCGTGTACCGGTTGCCCCAGCGGTATTCATAAGCCTGCGCTTCCACAATGACAGGCGAGCCGCTGATGTTATCCTGCATCCAGCGGATGGTGTAGTAATCATCCTCCAGGGGCATGTCCACGCCCATATCGTAGTAGCTGGAGCTCAGCATGTACTGCATACCGTCCAAGGTCTTCGGCGCCGAAGGGTTCATGCGGTCGTTTATCTTATCCGTGGTCCCCAAAAGTGGGAAGAGCAGCGCCCCAGCCGCGAGCAGGATGAGCGGAAGTTGGAATAGGAGCTGCGTGCGCAGCGTCCACTTATGCTGGCTGGTCCAGAGCATCACCAGACCGCTCCCTGCTGCCAGCGCCAGCAGCAGCCAGGCTTGCATGTACAGCTTGAATACCACATTCATCCGCCCGATATCCCCGACCAAATACACCAGCTCTACCACCAGCGTTTCCAGCAGCGCGGTCGCGACCAGGAAAAACATCAACTTTTTCGCGTCGCTTTGCCCGGAGCGCAGGAGCAAAACGAGCGACCACAGGCACAGTGGGAGCACGATGATTGCCGCGCTCACTTTCATAAACAGAAGCACAAGCAAGAGCGCACCAAAAAGCGCTCCCCCAATTTTCAGCAAATTCTGGTGGGGTTCAAGCTTTTTCAGCGCAGAGAGCGGCGTAACCGCCAGCCACTGATAAGTTTCCCAGACATACCAGAATACGATAATGAACAGCAGCAGCCCCCAATGGGTGAAGTACGAGCTGAGCGGCGTCCGGTCGCCAGTCCAGATTCCAATCTGGTTGTATCCGGGATGAAAGAGTTGGTTAAAGGGGGAGTAAAGCAGCGCGCTGAGTACTACCAGGAGCGCAATCATCCCGGCAGCCGGCAGCAGCCTGGCCAGCCATTCTTTATGGACGAACCCGGCGGGTTTAAGGTATTTCCAGCCGCAATAACCGAGGATAAAGAGGTTCAGAAGCAGAAAAGTGTAATAATCCCAGGTGTTGGTGGGCTTCAGCGCGCCGATTACCAGCGCTCCAATAAAGAAGCTGAGCGCGAATCCAAGCCATTTTCCCACGCCGCCCGTACCCCAGCGGCATTTCGAAAGGAGCGCTGAGAGCCCCCAGGCAACCGCAAACACTGCGATGGGCATCGCAATGAGATGCGCGTGCAAATCCGCATAAATAAACGTGAAATATGGGAATTCGGTGATGGGGTCGCCCGGAATAACACGGCTGGGGAACCAATACCAATCGCCCGGGTAGAGCGGCATAGGGGTTCCCTTCAGCAGCTGCCCAAAGCCCTTAACAAGCCAGGAGAGTTTGCTAAACACGGACGCGCCGCCGATGGCCGCGCCGCCCGCGCCCATTACCTGCAGCGTTTGACTAAGCAGCCTGACTGTCCCTAGATTGCCGACGAATGCCAGTAGTAAGGCGGTGCACAGGCCCGCCGCGAAGGGCTTGCCAAAAACCCTGCCCAATTCTGGCGCGTTTTGGCCTTCACGCGCAGCCAAAATCGCGCGGGTGATGTTCCAGCCCACGCTGTATGCCCCAATGAAAAGGAGTGAATACCAGAGGGGCAGGATAATGTTGTAGGCGACGGAAGGGATTATGCCAAGCAGTTTCACCGGCATGCCCAGGATAATAAACCCATAATAATAGTAATTGATGTATCCCCCGGCATACCAGGGGTCATAAGCCGGGAAAGTCGTACTTTTTATCACCGCGTTGAAATAAGAAAAATCCATCGGCTTTTCGCCGCCCTTATACGGATGCCAAAGGTCAGGATTTTGGTAGCGTACCCACAGGAAGAAAAGGAAAGCTATCAACGCCAATAATTCGATAACCAGATACTGTTTCCAGTTTTGCTTCAGCTCCTGGAGTAATTCGCGCCTGCTAAGCACAGCAGCCAGCACACCTGCCAGGGCAATCAGCGCGCAAATCCCGCCGATGAGCGTTCTGGTAACCGCGATTCCGTTGGAACCCAAAATGAGAGCAAAAAAGGCAATGAGTAAAAAACCAGCCAAGCGGGAAAAAGCATAGCCCTTATCCGCCAACCCAGGCATTGCCAGCCTGAGAATGGGATACACAAAAAGCCCCAGGGCAAAGCTGAACAGATAGAAGATGATGACCGCCGCAGTCTGGCTGGTGTTGACGAGCGAAAGCCTGTCAAACAACTTGCTCCAGGTTCCGCCCGCGCGCTGCACGGCTAAAGCTTCGCTGGTGAGCATCAGGTTGTTTGCCTTTGCTATGCTCGTGTCGTACTTATCAGCTTGCCTGGGCGTCAGGTTAACCACGTAGCTCAGGTCCACGCTCTCAAAGATTTCCCGGATTCGGGTGGGGTCAAAGTCTGCGTTTTTCCTGAATATCAGGACTTTAGGGTGGTCATACACGGAGAATGCTTCTTCCGCAAACTGGTCATTGAACTGCCAGTTTCCCAAAGTAGGGTACGAAGTGACTGTTTTCACCAGGTCAAACCCCAGACTGCCAGAGTACATGCCCGGTTCTGCTGTGTTGTAACAGCTCACCAGGTCCAGGCTTTCAGGGCAGCCCAGCAGCTCGCGGTAATAAAAGCTGGTCAGGGGGTAACGTTCCGGGACGCGGGTGGTTGTGCCCCACTGCCGGTTGGAACTGATGAACAGGTAATCGCCCTGCTGGAGCAAGTCGATGAAGCGTTCGCGTTTATCAGCGTTATCCGGCCAGTATAGCTCCAGATTCAGGTCTCCGCGGAAAATCCCGCCGTTGTCGCTATAGGGCACGTATCCGGCCTCGGAGACAGGCAGCGCGTCATCCCAGGACGATTCATGCACGGGAGCGACCGATGAAACTGCCAGGGTACCCTCACCAGCAGTCATCTCCAACGAGAAACTTAGCACCTGGGCGTTTGAGATTCTGAGAGGTCTATCCAACACAATGCGGGTAGTTGTGCCTTTACCGCCCCCCAAATCAACAAAGTGCGCCGAAACCGTGCCGCTAACCGGCTGGTTGTCCTGCTCCGCTGTCGGTCTCAGCGTAACTTTTAACGTTTTATCGGCATAATTCTGGCTGAGGTCCAGGAGATATGGGAGTTCCACCGCTGTGATCTCCCCTGGCGTCATCACGCTGATATCCATGCTGTAGGCATGCGTCGGGGTAATGCTTTCCACGATTTTGTCCAGGGATTGCGGTGCCAACTCGCCCTCGTTGCTGCGAATGCCCACTTTTGGCACGCCGCTGAGCAGCACCTGCGAATTCGGGTCCGTTTGAACCAGGCTGAGCACATACTCAGCGTCTTTTTCCAGCGAAATAGGCGGGTCAAACTGAAATTCCAACACGCCAGCGCCAGCGCCCGCGAGGTTCGAGTTGGTTCCGGATGAAAGCACAGGCAGCCTGAGGGGCATGCCCAGTCCTCCCGCGCGCTCAATCGTGACAGTGAAACGATTGAATCCGCTTTGGGCGCTCAGGTATTGCGCCGTGGGAATTGAAAAACTTTCCAGGGCGCCGTCCGTCCAACTTGTGAACACGAAAGGCCGTGTCTGGCTTCCATAGAGCGCATCGCCGCTGCGGTACGGCGCTTGCTGCAGCTCTTCGCTGTCCTCTGCGCGCATCACCAAATTAACTGGACCAGGGATATTGTCATAAATCCAGGTCGTCGCGGCAACGCGCGTATGCGGCCGCGTGTAAATCCGCGTGAAGGCGTAGGCATAGGCTCCTGTCCCCAAAACGGTCAGGACCGCGAGTGCAATGCCCAGATTGCGCAGCATTTTTGAGGAGAGCTTGAAACGCTTGAACCGAAGGTCGCGGCGGGCTTGCCAAAGGCTGACGATTCCCCAGGCTGCAATCACGGCTAACAACGGGTAAATGAGCAGCAAGTAGCGCATGGCCTTTACCCAGGCCGTCAGCTGCCAGAGCAGGTAAAACAACGTCCAAGCCCAGACAGGTAAAAGCGTGAGGTTCTTCTTGATAATTCCCGCCCACCCCATTGCAGCCAGGCTAAGCAGCGAGAAAACTCCGAATGGGATGCCAAGCCCCCAAACGACAAGGTTGGTGAGCGAAAAACCAACTGAACGACGCGCCCACTGCAGCGCCGGGGGGAAGTCCACATTGCCGGTGCTTTGCTGTGCCAGGCTCTTCAGCCCGTCCAGCCACTCGCGGTTGAGCCCCAGCGTGAAAAAGCTGGTTCCCGAAAAGGCATAAGGCTGAAAGACGCGGAAGCTCAGGAGCGAGACCAGCGCGGCCAGCAGGATCATTTTCAGGCTGAATTTTCCGTAGACCTCGCGCTCTTCCGGCTTCAGCCGCGCAAACCGGACTGCTTCCACAGCCGGCAGCAGCAGCGCGAGCGAAACCGCGTTGATCTTGGAGGCTGCCGCCATCCCGAGCGCGAGGCCAAATGCCGCGTAAGGGAACCATTGGCCGAAGCCAATCCTGGCAGTCGGCGGCTCTTCCCCACTATTGAGAAGGCTGGGCCTGGTCAGGACTACGACGCCAAGGTAGACAGTCAGCATGCCGAAGGTGTTCGTGAATGTATCGACCGTCATGAAATGCGATTGCTGGATTGGCAGCACGGCAAAAGCATACAGCGCTGCTGCCAGTAAAGCTGCTTTGGAGTTGAACAGGCGCAGCGCGATCAGAAAGACCAGCAGGATGGTAAAAATATCCGCCAGCGCGGAAAGCTGCCTGCCCACGATGGTAATCGGGTCGTAACCCACCTGCCCTACCCACTCGCCGACGTAGCGGATGATGAACAGGGGCAGCGTGCCGTAAACAAAGAAGTCGTAACCGACATTACCTGGATTCAGTGTGGAAGCATCCGTGTTAAAGTACTCGCCCACGGACTTTACCGGTGTCATGCTGTTCAAAACCATCGAAAGGAAGCGTTCGTCCGGATGCAGATGGCGTCCTGCGTCCCAATCCACCCCAATGGTGCGGAAATACGCGCCCGCGCAGATAATTGCCAGTAGCAAGAAGACGATGACGAGAGCGCGCCAATTATCGTTGCCGCGTTTTCTTGTATTCTTGGATTCAGATGTCTCGCTGCGTTGCATAATTCTATGGTTTTACCAGAAATACAAGAAAATTTTTGTCGGGCACAGACGATTCCAACATTGCGATAGTTCCGGTAGGATACAACTGCTGCAGCGCTTGGACTGCCGCACTGTCGGAGGAATGTATCAGAAACAGCTTGGAGCCAATAACATTCACGGTTTGCTCCAATTGGTCGGATGGCAGCGCCAGGTCCTGGTTGGCACGGCCCGCCTCCAGCGCCACAGCGCGCGCGTCCACCCAGTATGGATACCCAACAACCCAAACATTCTGCGGCATACCGGTGTTCAGCTCCGTTTGTCGGATGACGTTCGCCATTTCAGAACTGTTCCAGGCGTTCTGGCGGTAAGTTGCAGGGTAATCGCTAAATGCCGCCCGGTAGTTCAGTCCGATGACCAGAAGAAGCACCAAACCGGTGAGCATAAGCTTATACGTGCCATTGCGAGCTGGCGGCCAGGCAAGAAGCGCGCCCAGCAGTACCCGCAGCCCCACCGCCGACAGAACGCAAATCGGTATCAACGCTCCAAGCGCGCGGCTGAGCGAAGGGTTTTCCAAAGGAAACGCCAATGACAGCGCGCTCGGGAGCAGCAGCAGCGGGTAGAGCGCCAGCAGGGCATATAAGCGCCAGTTTTTCGTTTTTCTCAAACTGAACACCACCGCGCAGACACCTGCCACAAAAAATGCCGCGCTCAGCAAGTCCAACCCGGGCCGCAGCGTCAAGCTGTCCACCCAACTGCTGCGGTTTGACCAGTTGGCGATTCCCAAAGCGCTCCACAGGTTCGTGAGGAAAAGTGACAGGGGGTTCCCGCTCAGCGCGGTTTCGTAGTCTGAGACACGCGAAAGAATGGGGGCAAGGTAGGCTGAAGGCTCGTTGGCAACCGCGCGTAAAAGCGGAACGCTGACCACAGCGACCACCAAAAGCGCCTGCGCGAACGCGCTCAGCGCGGCCCGTCCGCTGCCTTCCTCTCGACCGATGATTAGCCAGAGGATGGAGACCAGCAGCGCCACCAGCGGAAAAATCAAGAAAATTTTGTTCGTCAGCAAGCCCAGTCCCACGAACAGCGCTGAGAGGGCTAAATAGTTTGCTCTGTGTCTGTGCAAGCCGCTAAACAGATAATACAGGGCAGCGCAAGCCAGCGGCAGCACCAGACCAGAACCAAGCAGCGCGCGCGTCTGGATAATTTGCCAGAAAGACACACCCAGTAAGAAAGCAGCCCCCAAACCCACCCAACGGTCAAAGATCTCCGCGCCGAGCCGGTAGATGAAATACAACGCCGCGAAATTAGCCAGCGTGTAAGCCAGTTTGAGCCCCACAAAGCCCACCTGACCGCCCGCTGCGAACGATAACAGCGCGCCCCACAGATATTGGAGCGGTTCGCTTACCAGGTTGCGCGAAAAGGTCAGGCCAGCGTTCCCTGCCAGGATATCGCGCACCGTGTAAATATGGTCAACCTGACCGCTGACTAATTCCGGCGGAACATCCTTTAGACGGGCAAAGGAAAACCACGCGACGACAGCGATAACAAAGAGCACCGCGAAAAACCAGAGCCTTTCCTCTTTTAGCAGCTGTTGGACGCGAGCCTGTAAAGAGACGCGGTTTGACCTATCCTCAGCGGCTTTATTCCACAGCGCTGCTGCGGTGGCAAATACTCCTGCTAGCCAGCAGAAAGAGGATGCCAGGCTAAAGCGCTGAGAACCAAAAAGCAGAAACGCGGCTGACGCGAGCACAAGTCCAGGAATGAGCAGCCAGGTTCTCCCTGTGAAAAACTGCCATTTCCCATGCGTTTCGGTCTGTGATGGGAGCACCCATTCCTGACCGCTCAGGGCAAGGAACACGCACACGCCCGCTGCCGCGTAGAACAGCAGGCTGAAGAGCGCCATGCGGCTGCTGGCAAATAGCTGCGCAAAAAGCGCAAGGGCGGCAGCCCCTGCACTAAACCACGGAAAGCGTTGGGGTGGGACCGAATCTTCCTGGGAAGTGTTGTGCAGCAGCTCCAGGTCTATCCCCACTGACTCCTGGCTTGAATCACCCTGAACCGGCTGTCTTCCCTGTTTTAGCAGCGATTTCAGGTATTCAAGGATTGTGATTTCAGTTTCGTCAGACCCGGATCGGTTTTCCATCTCTGGTGGCAGTCATTCGTTGGAATAAAGTTGAAGGTTTAGTCCATAGTATTTTAGCCCGGAAGGGGCTTATCTTGCAACTTAGGGGGTATGCCAGGCGTACAAGTATCCAATCTCAGCGTGGACAGGGTTTGCGTGCAGCCGCACCTGAAAGCCGGCATTTTGCAAATGCTCAGCCAGTTTTTGGTGGTTCTGCTGCGCGTCCAGCTCATGATACTCCATGATGATCCTTTTGACTGCGCCAAGCGTGTCCGGGCTGGCTGAGAACAGGATAGGGTACTCGGCTCCTTCGCAGTCGAGCTTCAGAAGGTCGATGCCTTCAGGGGCAAATTCCTCCAGCAGCTGCCCAAGCGTGATGACCGGGACGCTCTGTCCACTCACAGCGGCAGCCTCAGAGAATTGGGTCTGCGCCTGTAAAGGCTCTCCGTTAGCGGCGTCCAAGGTCATCGCTCCAGCTCGGTTCCAAACGCCGGCGTTCACAGCTTGGGCGTTTCCAATGGAATTCAGCTTAAGATTTTCCTGCAGCAGCGCAAACGACGCAGAATTAGGTTCAAATGCCAGGACTTTTCCCTGCGCTGCTTTCTGCGCTGCAAAGACGGTAAACTCGCCGATAGCCGCGCCAATATCCACAATGGTCCAGTGGGGTTCAATCTCCGTGCCGTAACGCGTGTAAAAGCGGTCCAGGAAAGTCTCTTTCACAGACCAGGCGTCCATGCGGCTGCGAACCAGCATGCGCGTGTTTTTCCAGCGCAGGCGGAGCAGCACGGGCTCCTGAGCAGTTCCATGCAAGAACAGGCGTGCCAGTTTGCCCCAATCCCGGAAGCCGGAGCCCATCTCCAGCAGCGACCAGGCATAATAGGTCCACTTCCGCAAAAAGCTCATGCGCGTTTCCTTGCGGCAAAGAAAGTGCAGGTGCCGTCCTCACAAAAGGGTTCGTCCAGCAGCGGTCGCAGGCGTTTATAGCGCAGGAATGGGTTTTTCTTACCTGGGAAGAGCACCCATTTCCCAAAAAGCTTTTTCCAAAGCAAATTTGGCAGGCCGGCAGCGTGCCCGCGTTCCAGTATGCGCATTGCCCAGAGCGGGAAATAATTCCAGTGCTCCACTTCAGCAAAGCCTGCGCGTTTCAAGCGTTCCGTCCACACTTCAGGTGCGTCCAGATTGTAATGCCGGGCTATCTTATTAAACAAAACTGAATATCGTTTAGCTGCGCCCCGCAAACCAAGCTTGCGCAGAACCATGCAGCCCCACAGCTCGGTCCTAAAGCGGTGATTTGGCACCGCGAAGTAGAAAACCCCATCAGGCGTGAGAGCCCGGCTGATTTCAGCCAGCACAGGCTGCACATCCATGATGTGCTCAAGCACGGAATTGCTTATGGCGCATGGAAAGCTTGCATCACCGACAGGCAGCGCCGCGCCTTGCGCCTGCACCAACAGCCGGTAAACCCCAAGGGCTGCAGCTTCCCTGATTGGTTCATACCATGGATCGATACCCAGGCTGTGCGAGCCGGTGCCAAGCGCGTCTGCGAAATTCCCGTCCCCCGCGCCAATATCCAGAATCGGGGCGCGCAGTTCCAAACGGGCATACAGGCTGTGCTCAACCGCGCGCAGCATCCCCCGGAAATAGGGCAGCGTGGAGAGGTGCTTCCAGGCGATTTCGTCCAACTGGTACGGGGTCAAATTCGAATTCATGCCAGCAGCGCCTCAAATAGCGCTTGATATCGAAGCGCGGTTTCTGCGATTCCAAAGTTTGAGAGGTATTCTTGTGGAATGGGATAGGCGTGCCTGCCTTCTGCCAGCACGGAGCATATCGCGTCCGCCAGCGCTAAAGAATCGCGCGGGGGGACGATGCGTCCAAAGCCGGTCTTCAGCACCGGTTGGCGCACGCCCGGCAAGTTAGAGGCGACTACCGGCGTGCCCTGCAGCATGGCTTCGATCTGTACAATGCCAAATGACTCCGTGCTGTTCAGGCTGGAGAAGACCAGCAAATCGCACGCACCAAAGAATGCCCGGAAATCCTCATCGCTTAGGTAGCCAACGGACTGCCAGCGGTCTCCCAGCGGTTTCGTCAGCTTTTCGATACGGGCCTGGTATTTCTCCTCCCCAACCACGCCTTTCCAGGTTCCAGCGTGGACAATCCGCGCGGTCGGGAAACGCTGGAGCACTTGCGGCATGGCTTCAAGCAGGTATTCATATCCTTTTTCTGCCGCGGCTCTGCCCGCCAACCCAAGGATACGCTCCTCCTCAGCGATGCCAAATCTCTGCTTAAAGCGCCGTACGTCCGCCGGGTCCGCCTTATTCAGCGCAACCGGGATAGGAACCTCACGGATTTTCTGTATATGGGGCTGCAGCCAGCGGGAATTTTCGGCATAATCCAGGGAATTCTGCACAATTAGGTCTGCCATGCCCAACACCCTTGCGCTGAGGGATTGCGTTACGGAAGCTGCGAGTTGGTTAAAACACCCGCCTTGAATGTTTAAATCACAGTGATAAGTCACGATCAACGGTTTATGCTGTGTTTTCGCTTCGCGCGACAATAGAAGCGCCTCGAATTGCGGGAGATGCAGGTTCACAGCGTCCGCCCAGGCTGTCCATTTTCGCGCTGTTTTCAGCAGTCCCGGCATCAAAACGCCCTTGGAGAGATGCCAGCGCACCGGCTCGCGCACAACCCGAAAGCCCTGCTGTGTCTCTTCACGCGGCAGCTCCGGCTTGTATTGCGAGGTCAGCACCACCACTTCATGCCCGAGCGCTGCCAGACCCTGTGCCAACCGATAGGCGTATACTGATAAGCCCGAGGAGTACGGCGCAAAGTAAGTGGAGGAAATCAGCACTTTCATTCAGCTTCCCCCTGCTCTTGTTTCCAGCGCAAAGCTTTCTTAGTGAGCGCGCCCAAACTGTCGCCCAGCAGGTAAATACCAAGCATTCCCAGCAGGCTGGTGACCAGGAACTGCACGGCGTGCAAAATCAGCGCGATCACTAACGCGGTGGATTGATCCACCCCCAGAACGTTAAAAGCAGCGACATTAGCGGCTTCGTAAACGCCCATGCTTGCCGGCGCGGTCGGAAGAGCATTCGCGAAAGCGCTGCCAGAGGTCACAAAAATTCCCCACCACCATTGGCTGCCCGGCACGAGCGCGCGCGTCAGAACCCAAACTTCAGCCATCGAAGACGCCCAACTGGCAGCCAGCAGAAGCAGCGCGGCAAAGAAACGCCCTGGGCGAAGCAATATCTTGAATCCTTCCAGAAAACTGAGCAAACGCGGCAGAAGAGCTGACAAACGCGGTTTGTTCGTCCAGCGGGCTGTAAGGTAATCCGATAGACGCTGCTTATTCCTGGCAGCCAGCGCAGCGGCTAACATTCCTAACACAGTCAACGCCAGGATAACTACCGCCAGAGTCTTGACGGAAGTGTTGGTGACGACTAAAGGCAGGCTGATCAGGAAAAAAAATGCCGCCAGGAAAAAGTCCAGGACCCGTTCGGTGACGATGCTGGCGAAAACCTGCAAGAAACCGGACTTTCCTCTGCCAGCCAGCAGCGCGGCGCGTCCAAACTCCCCCAGCTTAAACGGAAGCACGTTGTTCAGCAGGTAGCCGGCGTTCATCCCAAAAAAAGCTTCGCTAAAGCTGAATTTCCCTTCCAGCAAAAAGAACCAGCAGATCACACGCAAAAACAGGGACAAACCAAATAGCGCCAGGACAAGCAGCAGGTTTGCCGCGGAAATCTGCGTAAAAGCCTTGCCAACCTGTGAAAAATCGATCTGCCTGCCAAGAAAATAAACTGCCGCTGCGGTGACAAGGAGCGGCAGCAGCCATCGCAGAAATAGCGCCGGGCGACGTTCTTTATCCTGCTGCGGCATCAGTTCTCCAGTTTAAGAATAGCCATGAACGCTTCCTGCGGAATTTCCACGCTCCCGACCATCTTCATGCGTTTTTTGCCTTTTTTTTGTTTTTCCAGAAGCTTTTTCTTGCGTGTGATATCGCCGCCGTAGCATTTCGCCAGCACGTCTTTGCGCAGCGCCTTAACGTTCGCACGGGAGATAACCCTGCCCTGCGAGTAGGCCTGTATCGGGATGACAAATAGCTGCTGCGGGATGATTTCTTTCAGCTTGCTGACCAGCGCCTGCCCTTTGTGGTAGGCGTCGTCCTTATGCACAATCGCGGTCAGCGCGTCGACTTTTTCTTCATTCAGCAGAAATTCGACTTTGACAAGGTTGCCCGCCCGGTATTCCAGAAACTGGTAGTCCATGGAAGCGTAGCCGCGCGTGCCGGATTTTAACAGGTCGAAAAAGTCAATAATAATCTCAGAAAGCGGGATTTCAAAATTCAGTTGGACGCGGTTGCTCGCAGGGTATTCTTCGGAGACATACACGCCGCGCTTGCGCCGCACCAGGTCCATCACCACGCCGTAGTACTCGGTCGGGGAAAATACGTTCAATTCCATCCAGGGTTCGCGGATTTCGGTGATTAAACCTTCATCCGGCAGGTCCGCCGGAGAATCCACGATGATGGTTTTACCGGTTACCAGTTGAACCTCGTACTCTACGGAGGGCGCGGTAAAGACCACGTCCAGGTTGTATTCCCGCTCCAGGCGCTCCTGGATGATTTCCATATGGAACAATCCCAGGAAGCCGCAGCGGAATCCGAAGTTCAGCGCTTCGCTCGTCTCCGGTTCGTAAACCAGCGAGGCGTCATTTAATTGCAGCTTTTCCAGCGCTTCTTTGAGGTTGGGGTAATCTTCCCCTTCGGTCGGGTACACGCCGGCATACACCATCGGCTTAGCCTGGCGGTAACCAGGCACCGGGCTTGCCGCCGGTTGAAGCGCGTTAGTAATCGTATCGCCTACCCGGCATTCCGAAACAGTCTTCAAGCCAGTGGCAATGTAGCCAACGTCGCCTGCTTCAAGCTTGTCAATCGGTAACATGCTTGGGGAGAAAATCCCGATTTCAACTGGCTGGACGCGGATTCCGTTCGCCATCATCATGACCTTATCCGCGCCTGTTAGATGACCGTCAAATACACGCACATAAGCGATGACACCCTTGTAAGAATCATAATGAGAGTCAAAAATTAGCGCGCGGAGTGGTTCGTTAATATTACGGTGCGGCGCGGGGATTTTTTGCGCGATGGCGTCCAGAACTAGATCGACGTTATAACCGGTTTTTGCGCTTATTGCAATGATTTCTTCTTCAGCCACGCCTAGCAGGATATTCAGGTCTTTCTTCACTGACTCTACCTGCGCGCTGGGGAGGTCAATCTTATTGATTACCGGGATAATTACCAGGTTTGCATCCAGCGCAAGGTAAAGGTTGGCGAGCGTTTGGGCTTCAATACCCTGGGTAGCATCAACAACCAGCACCGCGCCTTCACACGCATACAGCGCGCGGCTGACTTCGTAATTGAAGTCCACATGCCCGGGTGTGTCAATCAAGTTGAATTCATAATCCTGATTATCACGCCCATGATAGATCATGCGCACGGCGGACGCTTTGATCGTGACGCCTTTTTCCCGCTCCAGGTCCATGGTGTCGAGCACCTGCTCGGTCATGTCGCGGTCCGAAATGGTACCGGTAAGCTGGAGCATTCTGTCCGCCAGTGTGGACTTGCCGTGATCTACATGCGCGATGATACAAAAATTGCGGATTTTTTCCATAAGCGGATTGAGTATAATCTATTTCTTCAGTCAGTTTCGAGGGGGATTACCCGTGCGATAGCCTCGCTGATGTCAAGGCTTTCCCCGCCGTCGCCCAGCCGCAGCCAAAGTAAAAATTCAGTATTTCCGTCGGAACCGGTAATCGGCGAGGTAATAAGACCTGCCAGCGTATAGCCCAAGGCGCGGGCTTGCGTCAGAACGTGTTCCAAAACCTGGGCATGGACGTCTTTATCCCGGATTACCCCGCGGTGTTTCTTCACTTCCTCCCTGCCGGCTTCAAATTGCGGCTTCACCAGCGCGATGACCTCGCCCGGTTTCCCCTCAAACCACTCCTTGACTGCCGGCAGGATGAAGTCCAGCGAAATGAAGGACACATCAATGGTGACCAATTCAGGGGTTTCAGGCAGTTGGCGCAGTTGGCGGGCGTTGGTGCGGTCCATGACGACCACAAGCGGGTGATTGCGCAGGCTGGTATGCAGTTCGTCCTGCCCCACGTCAATCGCGAAAACTTTGCTTGCGCCGCGCTGCAGCAGGCAGTCGGTAAACCCTCCCGTGGACGCGCCAACGTCCGCGCACACCTTGGCCAGTGGGCTGACCTTGAAGGTTTCGAGAGCTGCCTTAAGTTTTGCGCCCGCCCTGGAGACAAATTCCGGCTGCGCCAGCAGCGCCAGGGAGCAGTCCGGCTGCACGAGTTGCGACGCTTTTACAGCAATCGAACCGTTTACTTTGATGAGCCCTTCATCGATTGCCCGTTGGGCTCTGCTGCGAGTTTCCGCGAGCCCCTGGTTTACCAGGTGTTGGTCCAGCCGTATCTTTTTCATGCTTCTATTGTATCCGCTAATACCAGCTCTGCTATTTTTTGAAGTCAATATAAGCTTTGTGATAAGATAATTCCCGTGAGCGCTTATCTTGAGACCTTGCGTCCGAAGCAATGGATAAAAAACCTGGTGATTTTCGCGGGTTTGGTTTTCGACCGGCAGCTCCTGAATTTGGAGCCGCTGCTGCGCGTTTTAGCCGCGGCGCTTCTATTCTGCCTGGTTTCAGGGCTTACCTACATAGTAAACGACATTCTGGACGTTGAAGCCGACCGTCTGCATCCCCAGAAGAAAAATCGCCCGATTGCGAGCGGCAGGTTGAGCTTGGGCAAGGCTCGCATTTTTGCCGCAACCCTGGCGCTGATCAGCTTCCCTGCGGCATTCGCTCTCTCAATAAACTTTGGGATCATTTGCATGGTCTACACCGCGTTAATGCTCTCGTACTCCAAATGGCTAAAGAAAATCATCCTGATTGACGTCATGGTGATAGCCCTTGGCTTTGTGCTGCGGGTGGCAGCCGGCGTCATGGTGATTAAGGTAAACTACTTTTCCCCATGGTTGTTCGTACTCACCACGCTCCTCGCGCTGTATCTCGGTTTTGGTAAACGTTTGTCGGAAATCAAGCTGCTGGAAGATCAGGCTGGCGAACACCGCGAGGTGCTGTACGGATACACAGTGCCGCTGCTCAATAATCTGCTCGTGGCCTTGTTGAGCGGGATCCTTATCACCTACTGCCTATACACCTTTTCCTCCCACCCGGATGGCGCGAACACCATGATGATGCTCACGATTCCTTTCGTCCTGTATGGGATTTTCCGCTACATGGTCATCCTGCAGAACAGCGACCTGGCATCTTCGCCTGAGGAAGTGCTCTTGAATGATTGGCCGCTGAAAATCACCGTCGCATTATGGGCTATTTCGGTTGTAATCGTTCTGTACCTGTTCTTTTAAGGAGTCCCAATGCCAGCTACCGCAGCAAGCGCTTGCGCAAAACTGATTTTATTGGGTGAGCACGCCGTCGTGTATGGCGAACCCGCCCTGGCGATTCCCTTTTCCGGTTTGCGCGCCCGCGCAGCGGTAGAAGCATGGATCGGCGCTCCCTCGGGCAGAATCCACATCTTTGCGCGCGAGCTGGACCTGGACGAAGAATGGTCTGAGCTGCCCGAAAACAACCTCATCCGCAACGCGCTCAGCCTGGTGCTGGCGGAGCTGGGGATTGAGCGCCTGCCGACCTGTAAACTAAACATAAGCAGCGAGATTCCCATCTCAGCCGGTTTGGGAGCCAGTGCGGCGCTGGCTGTGGCTGTGATGCGCGCCTTTTCTGCCTTTCTTGGGCATCCGCTCGACCCTGAACGCCTGAACGCGCTGGCATTTAAATCAGAAACCTTGATGCACGGCACGCCTTCCGGCATAGACAATACCGTAGTGGT
>ERZ1645192.463-NODE-463-length-33452-cov-7.370842_pt1 | contig 33452 bp, 37 predicted proteins | sample MGYA00575354_ERZ1645192 | MGnify/ENA primary metagenome ERZ1645192 (study PRJEB40844, sample SAMN11349763) | freshwater sediment metagenome | isolation source: river sediment | host: Sediment | place: India: Faizupur Khadar , New Delhi | collected 2017-02-21 ...
ATATTAAAAATCTAACTCATTACGAAGGCCATTAAAAAAATGATGGTTGAAAGTAACAAGTCACATCTAAACAGGACTTACACGCTTAATACTCAATAGTTCATCATTTCTGATGAAACGGGAATTAAAAATAGAGGGCTAGAGGAGATGTTATTTCCAGAAGTCCTGATGAGGGGCAACCAGCTCGTCTTCCAGTTCAGGAACGGGTCCCTCTACTTTGATAGCCTTTTGTCCGGTCTTAAAGACACTACGACACGACAGATTCATCGTTGGATTATTTTTGTTGTCGCCAGTCAGATCTTTCAATGTCGTTTCTGCAGCGCCATAGACAACGTTCCCGATATTTGCCCAATAGATGTTTCCAGCGCACATACAGCACGGTTCGAATGTGGTCACCAGGGTACAATTCCACAAGTAATCAGGATCATACTGCGCAAAAGCCTTTCGTGAGAGCTCTGTTTCGGCATGTTCGATCGTACCTCGGTTTTCCTGTTTCATCAACACCGTCTCGCCATCCGGCGCTATAAGCACAGCGCCAAAGGGGTAGTAGCCGGATTTCACCGATTCCTTGGCGACTTCATTGGCTGTTCTCAAATGTTTTATGATTTGCTGATGATCGAGGGGAAAACCCTCCTGGTCGGATGGTTCAAATGTACTGTTATTTGCTATGTCTATTGTTTCCATGGTGCAGGTGCCAGGTATCGTCAGCAAAAACAATAGTAAAAACGTGAACAAACAAAAAAACGCAATATTTTTCATAGTTTTTTCCCTCCCTTTTGTTATTTCGCAGGAGTTACCGGTGCAAAACCGTAACCCAAATTTCTATATGTCTTTTTTTCTGGCTTATAGATTCCTTAAGCTTGGTCTATACATACAGTGACTGAAATACTTGAGGGAGATAAGAAAACCTAGGTGCATTTCAATTTGGTGGAAATATTTCTTTTCTTCCTGTTTTCAGAGATGAATTACATATCCCTGATATACAGGATTCAGATAGGCACTATCTCCCCATTTGGAGTGTCAGATCACATCATGTCTAGTATCACTCAATGTTTAGTAAAGAGGCTCTGAATGAGTAGCGTAAACGATGATTATTCCCCTCACATTCCCCAGATCTTGACAGGGCACTGGGTCATCTTGGTTTCAGAACCATTGTAGATTCGAGTATCATGAAATATTTTCTCATCCCATGGCACCTCCGGTCTTCGGTCAAAAACAATAAGATGTGCCTCGTCAGCACCACACCGGTCAGTATACTTCATAACCTGTTTCATTCCGTCCTCTATCGTCTGTTCCCGTGATTTATACAGGATCTTGAGTTCAATAATGATCCTCTGGACGGTCCCATCCGGAAGCGGCCACTGAACATAGAGATCAGTCCGTGTCCGGCCAAGCCCGTATTCCCGGTCAATCCGCCCTCCACCATTTACGATCCGCTGAAGGAATGCCTGGAGGAGGATCTGCGGTCCTGCCTCCTTGTATTGGAACCTCTCAATCCAGCTCTCCGAATGCTCCCTGAAAAACTGCTGAAATTCGTCGATAAGTTTAGAGATGTTGAGCCTTCCATCATCATCGACAAACCATGCCTGTTTGAGAGCCATCCCTGACTGACTCTCCCAGGATAGTTGCCGTGGGATAATCTCCTGGTATATCCTGTTTGATATGGATATCTCCCCATTCGGTGCCTGGGTGATAAGGCCCAGATCCTCAACATATTCAATATCATCTGCACGGAGCATTCCTTCGTACAGATCTCCCGTGAGGATAGGTTCAATTACTCGCCGTACCCGCTCTTCTTTGAGTTTGTCTGCCAGCTGATCGAGATGTGTCTCTCTCCGGATAATCAGGTTGTCTTTTGCCTGTTCAACCATAGTATCCGTGATGGGATTATCACGGTTTTTCCCGTGCTCCAATTTAAAACAGGTCTCATATGCCAGGGCATTTACAAGCCAGGGCTGTCCGCTGGTAAGATCCCATATAGTCGAAAGAGCTTCAGTTGTGAAAATCTGGCCGGTCTCATGTGTATGTTCAAGGCAGAGGGTCCGGACCTCTTCTTCAGAAAAATTCCCAAGGCGAAGTGACTCTGCCTTGACATTAAATGCACTCCCACCGGTGATGATCATCTGTTCGGTATCTGAATGGATCCGGTAGTCACGAACATCCCGGACGCCGCAGAGAATCACCGTTGATGGGAAATGGTCTGGCCGGGTATCATATCCGGACCGGATCTGGCGGAGAACTGATATCAGGGTGTCTCCAACAAGAGCATCTATCTCATCGATGAGCAGGACGAGAGGTAAAGGAGAACTTTCGGCAAGCCTGGTCAGAGCACTGTTCAGCGCAGATAATGAAAGGTGTGGATCACAAAGGTCTTTCACAATTCTTTGTGAATCGGCATCAAATCCGGAAAGTTCAATTCTTCGTTGTATCTCAATAATAATTGCAGATATTCCTTTTTCCACATTATTTCTGGCCGCCTGGGCTGATTCAACGTTAATATATAGGGATTTGTATGATCCTGAAGCGTTCAGGTAATCCTCGAGGGCAAGAAGACATGAGGTTTTCCCGCTTTGTCTCGGCGCATGAAGGACAAAATATTTCTTCTGGGATATAAGTCCGAGAATTTCTGAAAGATTGAACCGACTGAGCGGGGAAAGGCAATAATGATCTTTGCAATTAACGGGACCGGCGGTATTGAAATATTTCATTTTATGAACACCCCATATATTGAAGTAACATGTAAAAACTCTATCAATTAACTCCCCCTCACATTCCCCATATCGTAACTAAGCACTGGTCCATCTCGGTTTCAGATCCTTTGTAGACACGGGCCTCCTGAAATATTTTCTCATCCCATGACACCCGGTGTCTCCGGTCAAAAACAATGAGATGAACCTCATCAACACCACACCGATCGGTTTACTTCCTAATCTGTACAGAATCCTTACTCGTCTGTTCACATGATAAAATATTAATGTATTGCGTTTTTCTTTTAGACTTCATATAAGAACAGAATCGGATAGATACATCTGGGGTATCCCAGCAGAATCAAAATCCATGAATTAGAATTTGAGATTTTGAGCGATTTGCCGGGCCCGGCAAGCAGCGGCTTTGCTCCGGTCATTTTCGTATTTCAACGGATCACTATCATATTCATGAAAACGCCGGGCATCATCCTTGGAAATAGTTATTGATGTTTTGAAAGGCTCAACCATTTTTGATCTCCTGTGATAAGTGAAATTTCGAATCCTTGAGGATTTAATAATACAGTGCATAGTGAGGGCATTCATGTATTCCTCTTTTCCCTTTGTGGTTTGTGATCTTCATGCAGGGACACCACCCAATAATGAATGGATACAAAACCAGGAGAAAGATGAGTGAAGCAACAGTAGGATAAAAAAATTAATGATCTGATCTGACCACCTCACCAGAACATGAAAATGCCGGGCATTTTCTTGTTCTGGCCTTAAAAATCAGTCATGATTCTGAACTGATCGATCTCTTCCTTATTGAGTTGCTCAAGGAACTCCTCGGCTGCATGCCTGACATCCTTGCTTGCGGTGATTGCTCTGCCGACCACAAGAATATCTGCACCGGTCTTGAGTGCTTCCTTGACAACCGGGACACGGATACCGCCGGCGGTTGCGACCAGGAGTTTTCCGCCTGCTGCCTTCTTGATGTCACCGATGTTGCCCCATGCATGGGAGGTGTGCTCAGCATCGATGGCACGGTGAAGTTCGACGATGTCAGGCTTGACTTTCAGGCTTGCAATGAGGCCTACCGGGTCTTCAACGTTGAGCATGTCAATGACTGAGTAGATACCGGTCTTGCGTGCCTCGCTGATTGCCTTCTCGATGGTAGATGCCGGAGCAAGACCAGACATGACCACTGCATCGGCCGATGAGTCGGCTGCCATCCGGGCCTCAAGGTTTCCAGTATCAAGAATCTTCATGTCTGCAACAATGAATGCGTTTGGCTTGATTGCACGGATCTCGGAGATGACGTTCAGACCAAACTTCTTGATGAGCGGGGTTCCTGCTTCAATGATCAGGTGGTCGTTCTCCGGAAGGGATGAGAGAACAGATCTGAGTTTGCCCATGTCAACAATATCAAGAGCAACCTGCAGATATGGCGGGTCCCAGAGGCGCGGAACCTTAAAGCCCATAACAGCATGTGCAGCGCGGTCTTTCTCGTGAATCAGGGTCTTCTCGTCAGGGAACTCCTCGAATGCACGGGATATTGCAAGCTTTGTCGCACCGTAGTTATACCGGTAGATCCGGTTGTAGTCCTTTGCTGACGGATGGAGGAAAGCGCTGGCCAGAATACAGATATCGTTGATATTTACATCGCCAAAAAGACCTTCCTCAACCGCATCAGCGACCGCCTTTGCAACTGCTGCCTGGACAGGCCCGAACATCTGGTTGACCTGCCCCTCATTCTTCAGGGTAACCTTTGGAATGATGACGGTTGCCGGTTTCGTGAGCAGATTTGGACGGACAACAGCCAGAAGAGGGGTATGTCCGGCTGAGAGTTGTGAGAGAGCATTTGCAAATGCCATCCCGACCGGACCGTTCTTATCTCCGACGATCAGGTCCACATGAGCCAGTTCGGATCCTTCGCCGATCAGGGCTTCGCCTATCAGATACATATGATAACCTTCCCCTATATTTCAGCGACCAGACTATAAATCACCAATGCAGCCTATGGTCTGCAGAGTCTTAGGGTAGTAAAACAGGTGGGGTCGGTGAGATTTGAACTCACGATCGACGGGTCTCTCCGATATGCATCAGTGCTCCAACGGATCATCACCAAATCAGTAGACCCATTTGTCATCATCTGCACCGGATGCAAAGACCGCTGGAGCCCGTCGCCATGCCGGACTAGGCCACGACCCCTGTGCTCATATAGGTAGTTCGAAAGCTGATTTAAAGATTATGATCGCCAGTCGCGACTGATAAATTCAGGGAGTTCCCACCTGAGATCAATGGATTCAAAGGCCTCTCCCGAACTGAGTTATACCTGTGGGACTGCCGATTTCCCTTTACTTGGACAGACCATCGGAGAAATCCTGAACGAGATTGCAGAGAAGTATCCTGACATTGAAGCGATTGTATCGCCCCAACAGGAGATCAGATTAACATACCGTCAGTTTCGGGAGGCGGTGGATCAGGTTGCCCGGGGTCTTATGGCCCTTGATATCAACAAAGGGGATCGCGTGGGTATATGGGCGATGAATTATGCCGAATGGGTCATCGTCCAGTTTGCGACGGCAAAGATTGGGGCCATCATGGTCAACATTAACCCCGCATACCGGACATTTGAGCTTGAATACTGTCTGAAACAGTCAGAGATCAAGCTGCTCATTCTCCAGGGGAGGTTTAAGACCTCTGATTATGTGGGGATGTTTTACGAGACCTGCCCGGAAGCATATGAGTCCAGGCCGGGGCGCATCTTGTCTGAGAAGTTCCCGTTCCTCAAAACCGTGGTGTTCATGGGTGATATTCCGTACAATGGGATGTACCAGTGGGATGACCTCCTGAAGAAAGCAGATAGTATCAGCCAGGATGAGCTGAGAGAGCGCGAAAAGGCACTTGACTTTGATGATGCCATTAACATCCAGTACACCTCCGGAACAACCGGGTATCCGAAAGGGGTGGTGCTTACCCATCATGGTGTCCTTAACAACGGGTATATTATCGGTGAAGGAATGGGTTTCTCCGAGAAGGATCGTCTCTGCATCCCGGTTCCGTTTTACCACTGTTTTGGTATGGTCCTCTCAAATATGGCCTGTGTGTCGCATGGTTCAACCATGGTCATCCCTGGTCCGGCCTTTGACCCGGGTGATGTCCTGAAGACCATTGAAGCCGAGCGGTGCACTGCGGTCCATGGTGTTCCGACTATGTTTATTGCAGAACTCCGCCATCCTGACTTTGCAAAATATGATCTCCGCTCGCTCAGGACCGGAATTATGGCAGGGTCTCCCTGTCCGATTGAGACGATGAAAGAAGTCTCGACCAAGATGCACATGTCAGAAGTTGTAATCGTGTATGGTCAGACCGAAACCTCACCCGGTGTTACCATGACGACGACCCGTGACCCGATTGACAAGCGTGTTGCAACCGTCGGCAGGGGCTTCCCCCATACCGAGATCAAGATCATCGACCCAGAGACGAAGAAGGTTGTCCCTCGTGGAGAGATCGGAGAGATCTGTGCCAGGGGATACATGACCATGCGGTGCTACTACAACAATCCGACTGCAACCAGGCAGGCAAAAGATGAGCATGGCTGGGTCCATACCGGAGACCTGGGTTCTTTTGACCCTGAAGAGTTTGTCCACATCGAAGGCCGGCTCAAAGACATGGTTATTCGTGGCGGAGAAAATATCTACCCACGGGAGATCGAGGAGTTCCTGCATCAGCACCCGAAGATTGCCGACGTTTATGTCATCGGGGTGCCTGATGAGAAGTATGGAGAAGAGCTGATGGCCTGGATAAAACTGGAAGAAGGGGCATCCCTGACCGAGGATGATATCCGGACCTATGCAGACGGGAAGATAGCCCGGTATAAGATCCCCCGGTACTATGCCTTTGTTGATTCATTCCCGATTACCGTTTCAGGGAAGATTCAGAAGTTTAAAATGAGGGAGATGGGTATTGAGATGCTCGGTCTTCAGGAAGTTGCCCAGATAAAAACGGCCTGAAATCTATACCCACTTTTTATTGACAAAATACTCGTATTCGTAGGGCCACTCTTCTTTTCGAAATGATACGAGTTGTTTCATACGCTCAAACATGGCGGCGTGTCCTTCCTTCTGGTCAGGGTATTCTGCTTTTGTGAGAATTGCATCGGCAAGCTGAACTCCCAGCTGGTAGGACTGGTCCATTCCTTTTTGAAATATCTCTTCACCATCTGCAAGGTTTACTCCCACCGACCCGACAACCGAGGCGCCCATGATAAAGAGTGACTGGTTCAGGTAGTCTGCTACCTCCTGTGCCCCGGAGCCGCCGGCAGTACTGACTGCTGCGGTATATTTCCCTAAAAGCCGCTGACAGTGAACCGTGTCCGCCATCCGGTCAAGGAGGGTTTTCATCTTGGCGGTGACGTTGTTGATATAATTCGGGCTGCTTAGGATGATACCGTCTGATTCCAGGAGGACTTCGTGGATATCTGGGAATTCGTCCATCAGGACACAGGATCCCGTTTTATAACAGGTATCACAGGCCTTGCAATACTCGATCTCATAATCATAAAGGTCGATATGGATTGTTTCACATCCACCGTCAGAGGCACCGGTCAGGACGGTCGATAATAAAAGATCTGTGTTACTCTTCTTCCTCGGGCTGCTGTTGATACCGACAACCTGCATATAATTCTAAAAGGCAGTATCAAAAGATAAAGGAATGGGTTTTTCAGGGTTTGTTCTTCCCAAGAAACTGGTCAAGTAACTCAGGACTTTTATCCTTCAGACCCCATCCAAAGAACAGGATGATTGCGCCACCGATTCCAAGGCTGATTCCCCATGAAAGCGGTATAACAAACGCATAAATTATGTCAAGATTGATGTTCAGCTGTGTTATCGCGAGCACTATCACGATAAAATACAGAAAGATGCGAAGGACCACGATAAGAGGGTTAATAAGCTCGATGTCCGACGCTTTTCCCATCCTGCCCATAAAGTCTGCAAAGTAATCGACCAGTAACAGACCGATGAACAGAATGAGAATGAATGCAATGATGTGCGGGATAAATGCAACGATACCTGCTATAATGCTCTGCAGAGACTGAATCTGGAGGGTATCTGCAGCAGACATGATAGCAAGCAGGTACACCACGATCCGAATCACATAATCAGTCAGCTGGGAGAGCGAATAGGACGAGTCGGAGAAGTTTTTACCAATCGGTGTGGACTCAAAACTCTTTTCAATTCCTGTCTTCTGAACAATAACTGATCCTACTTTTCCAAGGAATCTCCCTGCAATCCAGCCAACAAGCAGGATGATGATGGCTGCAATGACATATGGGATAATGTCGGCAACAGTAGAAATAGTCGCATTGAGAGGACTTGTTACCATTGAAATAATATCTGTCATAGTCATCTCCATGTAGGAATAGTCCGATTAGTTATTTATCTGTATTGTTTAAAAAAGGTCAAATTTTATAATATTCCATTATGATTCATGACGAATTCCTTCACGTCCTGGGGGATTGGGTGCTTTTGTGAATCTTCATCAAATATGATCGCTCCTTGTCTTTTTTCAAATACCGTGTTCCATGTTATCGTGTAACAATGGTTATTCACTCTCCCTTCCAACGTAACTTGCAAAGACTTCTCAGGAGAGGAGTTCAGGATATCAAGGTTATGTTCTGGGATGAGGCAATTGAGACGATGAAACCTGCAGATCTCAAAGTTCTTCAGGAAAAGCGTCTTCTTGAAACTGTTTCCCGCTGTGCCAACGTCGGGTTTTATCAGAAAAAGTTTAAGGAAGCCGGGATTAGTCCGTCAGATATCAGATCTCTTGAGGATCTGCAGAAATTACCCTTTACCCGGAAGACTGATCTCCGTGACGGGTATCCGTTTGGGTTTCTGGCAGTTCCGCTGAAAGATATCGTCCGGATCCATACGACATCAGGAACGACTGGAAAGCCAACTGTTGTCGGCTATACTGCCGGAGATATTCACACCTGGGCAGACCTGATTGCCCGGAACCTGACCATGGTGGGCCTTACGAAAGATGACGTCTTTCAGAATATGGTCAATTACGGGATGTTTACCGGTGGGCTCGGGTTTCATTATGGTGCTGAGATGGCTGGTCTGACTGCGGTTCCAAGCGGGACTGGAAATACAAAACGGCAGATTGAGATGATTCAGGACTTTGGAGTTACGGCAATTCACTGTACTCCAAGTTACGGTCTCCATCTTGCAGAGGCTGCTGCCGAGATGAAGATGGATCTTCCCTCTCTAAAGGTGGGAATCTTCGGAGCAGAACCCTGGTCTGAAAAGACCCGGAATGAACTGCAGGAGAAACTGGGTGTTGAGGCATTTGACAGCTACGGCATGAGCGAACTCTACGGTCCTGGTGTTGCCTTTGAATGCCCTGAACATAACGGACTTCATATCTGGCATGATTCCTATCTTGTTGAGATCATCGATCCCCTGACCGGCGAGAACCTTGGCCCGGGTGAGCGTGGAGAACTTGTGGTCACTCCTCTGACAAAGGAAGCAATGCCGCTCCTCCGGTACAGGACCGGTGATATCACGATGATCATGGAGGATGAGTGTCCCTGTGGCCGAGGTCCGAAACTTGCCCGCTTTACCGGCCGGAGCGACGATATGCTGGTCATCCGTGGTATCAATGTCTTCCCCAGCCAGATTGAACATGTCCTGCTCTCCATCCCTGAAGTGGGCAATCACTACATGGTTTATGTTGACCGGGTAAACCATATGGATGAGATGACGATTGAGGTTGAGGTTTCCCGTGAGAATTTCCACGGGGAACTTGCCGATTTAAAGAGGGTCCAGAATAAGGTTATAAAATCCCTCCGCGATGTTCTCGAGCTCAGGACAACGGTTCATCTGGTTGAACCTGGAACGCTTCCCCGGTTTGAAGGAAAAGCAAAACGGGTAGTGGACAGGCGGGGTGATGACTGATGCGGTGCTGGGACCCACGAATCGAGGAGATGCCAGTCGCTGACCTTCGAAAACTCCAGTTCAAACTTTTAAAAACTCTTGTTTATCGCGTTTACAGTTTTTCCTCTTTTTATCATAAGCGCATGAAGGAAGCAGGGGTTCATCCTGATGATATCAATTCTCTTGAGGATATTACCAAGCTGCCCTACATGTACAAAAAAGACCTTCGGGACACGTACCCTGATGGTCTGATCATGAGTGAGCAGGAGGAACTGGTTCGGTATCATGTCTCATCAGGAACGACAGGAAAACCCACGGTTGTCGGATATACGAAGAATGATATCTATAACTGGTCTGAGTCTCTTGCCCGCGCTCTGACATCTGCAGGCCTTGGCCGGGGGGATGTGATGCAGGTCAGTTATGGGTATGGTCTTTTCACCGGCGGACTTGGCCTCCATTATGGGGCAGAGCGGATTGGCGCAACCGTCCTTCCCACATCGGTCGGGAACACCGAACGACAGATTGAGCTGATGCAGGATCTCAGGGTCACTGCCATAGCCTGTACTCCCTCTTACCTGCTGCACATGGGAGAGGTAGCAGAGAAGATGGGGGTATCAATTAAAAATGACACACTTCTCCGCAAGGCCATCGTCGGTGCCGAACCGTGGAGTGAGCAGATGCGACTCCGGATCAAAGAGAGTCTTGGGGTTGATGCCTACGATATCTATGGGACCAGTGAACTATCAGGTCCGCTCTTTTGTGAATGTGAGTACCAGCAGGGCTTTCATGTCTGGGCAGACCTGATATACCCGGAAATCCTTGATCCTGACTCACAAAAACCCCTTCCGCCCGGTGAGCGTGGTGAACTTGTCGTGACCATGCTCCAAAAGGATGGTCTTCCCATCGTCAGGTACCGAACCGGCGATATCACCGCTATCAGGGAGGAGCCATGCCCCTGTGGAAGAACCCACCCACGTCTTGAGCGGCTGTCAGGCAGGGTTGATGACATGCTGATTATCCGTGGGATCAATGTCTTCCCCAGTCAGATTGAACATGCACTGCTTGGAATTCCGGAAGTTGCCGAACACTTCATGATTGAGATTGACCGGAAGGGTGCCCTTGATGAGATGCTCATCAGAGTTGAGCTTGCAAAGGAGGCCTTTTCAGACAAGATCTCTGATCTCATGCGAACAAGACGGCATGTTGAAAAGGTTTTAAAGAGTTCATTAAATGTACAGGTATCGGTGGAACTGACAGAGCCGGGAACACTGCCCCGGTTTGAAGGGAAAGCAAAACGTGTGATTGACAAGAGGTTGATATAATGAGTTGTGAACAGTATATGATCCGCCAGATCTCCCTTTTTTCCGAGAACAAACCAGGCAGGCTGGCTGCAATGGCAAAGGCATGTCAGGAGGAGAATGTGAATATCCTTGCCTTCTCAATCGCAGAAGCAGAGGGGTTTGGAGTCATCAGGGCACTTGTGGACAAACCTGATGCAGCATTTAAGAAACTCACGTCCATGGGCTTTAATGTCGCATTCACCCATGTGATCGCGGTCGAGATGAAAGATGAGCCCGGCGGCCTTTTTGAGATTGCATCAAAGCTCAGCGATGCGGGTATAAATATCGAGTATTCATATGCCTTCTCCGGGAAAAATAAGGCAATTCTGATCTTACGGGTGGATCAGGTTGAACAGGCGATTCGTCTGCTTCATTCACACAAATTCGCTCTCATTGCGTCTGAATCAATTCAGTAATGTATACATTCTCACCTTTTTTTCCGAAATTCAGATCCATACCTTTATTGATTTGCGAGCAGACTTCCCTGCAGTGAGGAGCATGTCAGTAGAAAAAAAGGTTCTGATTGTCATTGCCCCGGTAAAGTTTCGTGATGAAGAACTCTCCGAACCGATAAAATATCTTGAAAAGGCTGGAATCGGGTATGATATCGTCTCAACACAGACCGGTCTTGCGATTGGAATGCTGGGCGGGAAGGTACTTATTGAAAAGACCGTTCAGGATGTGAGTATATCCGGGATTACTCCATATGCCGGAATCCTGATTGTGGGTGGCGGGGGGTCACCAGATCACCTGTGGAGCAATAAACCCCTTCTGGCCCTGGTAAAAGAGTTTGATGCCGCAGAAAAAGTTGTGTCTGCTATATGCCTCTCATCGGTTGTTCTTGCACAGGCAGGGGTGCTGAAGGGAAAGCAGGCAACGGTGTGGAATGATGACGCCGCCATTGCACAACTCCGGGAAGGTGGAGCGGTCTACAAGCCTGAACCTATTGTATCAGAGGGACGGGTAATTACTGCAAACGGCCCACCCGCTGCTGCAGGATTTGGAGAAAAGGTTGCCAAAGCTGTTCTGGCAGCATAATCCTTTTTTAGAATCAAACCGGTGGGTTTTAAAAAGAATTAAAAGAAAAGGGTATTGAGGGTTTAATCCCGGAATGCAATGTGAACAGTTGCATTGTCTGCACCAAAGAATTCCCGGCAGAATTCTGCGGTGAGTTGTGGTGCGTACTCTTTGCATGAGAAGATATCAATGTAGGCAGCATTGGTTTCGTTTGCAAAGTGTGCACCGATGAGTGATGTCTCGATCAGCTGGGTCAGGGAATAGCCTGCAACACGCTCACATGGACCGAAGTTGATGATCTGTGGCTCTCCAAACCGCTTCATCTTAATCAGGTCACAGAGCTGAATGACGAATTCCCTAATCTTTCCTGCATCTCTGATGGTTTCCGGGTTGCAGTTCTTCAGATCAACGCTCACATACAGACCCCAGGCGTTTCTGGATTTAAACTCTTCCATAATCTCCTGATCTGATTTTGCAGGTGCGGTTGCGATTCCTTCTCTGGTTGGAACAAGTGTGTCTATCATGGTGTATCTCCTTTTGACTCATTCACGTGTATGCCTGAGGATTTAAGGTTTACTCTGATCAAAAGTGCCCGAATTGAAAAATCCTGCATTTTGGACACTAAAACCGATTTTAGGCAATTTAAAAACGTTTTAATGAAAAAATAACGATTTATCCTTGAAATTTAATTTTACGGCAAAAATGAGATTTTGATCTCTGTGTATAATCGAAATAAGTCATTTCTAATTTGTTTTAGGGCTTGCGCGTGAATACAGGCATTTTTAATCATCGGGATTTCAATAAAAACAATTCTTTGTGCTTTTTTTCCGATAATGAGCCCATATATGATTTATTTTCCATCAAAAAAAGAGGAAATTTCCGGGCACTTTTACTTCACCATTGTTAACCGCATTCTGACAGGTGGCCTGATCATTCTCTGAAAGTTCAATTTGATGAGGTGCCGCATATGTGTTCATCAGTTTTGGGGCACCAGATCAGGGTTTGGTGGATGGTCACTTCCACCGGTGATGAGCCTGTGCGCTAATTGTTTCTGGATAAGAAAAACGGTAATAGCAATACTACGGCGATGATCAGCCAGAACTGCGCAAATAAAAAGAGCAGGTGCTCCTGTCCTTCATCATAATATCTGATCTCAACTGAGCGGACCTGGTTCCAGGAGATGTTTGTGGTATTATTCCCTGCTTCCAGTTTTGAGCCGGAGGGCTGGATGGAGGTGAGCAGGGGGTTTGTTACCATAAACGGATGGGGGACGCTCACCGTTACATTAGCGGGTTCAGTAAAGAGGAACTGCATGGTGTTTGATAGAACGGCTGATTCATAGGAGATGGAGTAGTTTCCTTTGGGAAAGGTGAGGATCCCCCGGTCCGGAGTCAGGGTGAGAGGAGATGTCTCATTTCGGACCGTGAGATTTTTTGTCTCCAGAGGTATCCGCTCACCGACCATTCCTGGCTGAATCAGTTCATACCGGTCGGTATTATTGACCAGTACGGCAGCATAGTACCGTTTCCCGTCTTCGTCAACCGTTGCCGAGAAGGTAATCCCGGCAACCGGCATGATACACAGGATCAGAGCTGTAAGGCAGAAAGCAGCGATTCGAGTGTGGCTTCGCATTCGATTGGAGGAGCACATTGTTTAATTACCGTTTCAGGATCCTTGAGCAGGTGACCGGTTACCACGCACACGATACGCTCGTCACGATCGATAACCCCGGCTTCTACCAGCTTCTTCACGCCTGCTACTGATGCAGCTGATGCAGGTTCTACTCCGATACCCTCTTTTTGTGCAAGGTCACGCTGCATGGCCAGGATCTCTGCATCAGTGACATAATCAGCAGTACCCTTACTCATCCGGATCGCATTGAGGACCTTCTCTGCATTGACCGGGGCACCGATACGGATGGCCGTTGCGATGGTTTCTGGTGATCCATCAGGAATGACTTCAGGAAGGTTCTCTTTGATCGCTTTTACAACCGGCTGGGATCCTTCTGCCTGGATACCGGTCATCATCGGCATCTTGTCAACAAACCCGAGTTCTGCGAGTTCAATAAGTCCCTTGTACACGGCAGAAATGTTCCCGGCGTTACCGACTGGCAGAACCATGCGGTCAGGGACTTCTCCATTCAGCTGATCGATTGTTTCAAACCCGATGGTCTTCTGCCCTTCAAGCCGGTAAGGGTTTACAGAATTGAGCAGGTAGATACCCTTTGTTTCACACAGGTCGCGGACCATCTCAAGTGCCCGGTCAAAGTTCCCATTGATGGAGATGACTTTTGCTCCGTGCATGAGTGCCTGGGCAACCTTTCCGAGGGCCACCTTTCCGGATGGGAGCAGGACGATGACCGGGATACCTGCTTTTGCTCCATATACTGCAAGTGATGCTGACGTATTTCCGGTACTTGCGCAGGCCACGGATTTCATCCCCAGCTGGATGGCCATCGAAACACCGACTGTCATCCCCCGGTCCTTAAACGACCCGGAGGGGTTCATCCCTTCATGCTTCGCATATAACTCCTTAATGCCAAGTTCCTCTCCGATACGCCTCAGATGGTAGAGGGGTGTACCCCCTTCCCTCAGGGTAACCGGCTCACCTGATACGGGAAGGAGTTCACGATATCTCCAGACAGAAATCGGGCGTGAAAGCCATTCCTTTCTGGTTATATTGATATTGGCAAGGTCGTACCTGACCTCAAGAAGGTGTCCGCATTTGCTGCAGGTGTATATCACGGCGTCGGACTGGTAGGTAGCACCACAGCCGATGCACACGAGATCAAACATAGGAGAAGAGATTAGCTTGTTTTCGTACTTCATACTGTGGGAGATACCAGGAAGAAGAGAGGAGAAGAAGAGGTATCAGGCGGCTCCTGAAAAGATCTCGCGGATCTGAATCAGGCGCTGCTCCTGGAATTTCATATTTGTTTCCATACTTTTAATGGCGATATTGATATCATCAGAGAACTTCATCGACGGGTCAGAGAGATCATAGGTAGACGAGAGAAGTTTCAGGAGCCGCTTGGTAATCTCGGTACTTTTCACAAGCCTTCCATATTCATTGATGAGAGTATCCTCAAACCCACCTTCTTTCGCCTTGGTCATATCGTCAGTTATCTGCTTACGCCGGTTGATGACCCCTTCAATAGCGGCATAGAGTTCGGAATGAGTGACCGGCTTTAAGATATAGTCCTCGATGTACATCCCGTACTCCTGTGCCTCCTGTGGAGTCAGCTGTTTTGCCGTCAGCATCATGACCGGGATATCCTTTGTAGCAAAGTTCTGCTTGATTGCAACAAGGGTCTCCCATCCGTCCATGGGCTCCATCATGATATCAAGCAGAATCAGGTCAGGTGTTACGGTTTTTAACAGATCAATACCTTCGGGGCCACTATTTGCCGAGTATACTGTATAGCCCCCTCTTTCCAGCATGGTCACAAAAATATCGACGATAAACGGGCTATCATCGATCACCAGTATTGTTGACATCAGAACGTTCCTCCCACGTCTTCCGCTATCTCCCGGAGCATTCCGGTCATATGTTTCAGGTCCCAGGCAGGGTCTACCAGCGCTGCTAACAGTATCTTTTCTCCGGCCCCCATAATGATGAGTATCCCGTCCGGAGAGTGAATGGTAACCATATCAGGTGACTGTACTTTTACGATGACGGCTGCAGACTCTGCAGAGGCAAGGAGCGTTGCACACATCGCAGCAAACCATGCCTCGTTAAAGTCACCGGCTGAGTACCGGCCAAGCATAATGCCGTCACGGGATACGAGTGCACATAATTTGACCCCTTCAATTAACCTGATACTCTCAATTATTCCTGCAATCTTTTCTTTTAGCATACCCGGCTCCCGCTACCTGCTGATAATACGGTATAGTCACAGAGCTATATTATTTAATGGTTTGTTGTTTCGCCATATGAGGATATCAGCTCTGTCATATAACTAAGCCCTGATGCCGTATGCGAACCGGCCGGCCTTCCCTGTGGTAATTCTGTTTGAGATGGGAAAAGTGCAGAATAATATGGGTAAGTACATAAGGGACAGCTGAGAAAATAGTATGGAACGGGGCCATAGGGTAGCCTGGCATCCTAGGAGACTGGGGGTCTTCTGACTCGAGTTCGAATCTCGATGGCCCCATTACATTTTTCGGGTAATGATATGATACATGACCCACGTTGTTATGACTGCCTTCTTTCCAGAGTCGATCTGGAGATAGAACTGGCGAATTACGATAAAAAGAAAAATTCTGATATTGTTACCCACGCAGAGGAAATAATCCGGTTTTTGCATAAAACACCCTGGACTCATCCCATGGTCGCATCTGCTCTGCACCGTGCCATGTATCAGCGGCTGAATAGCTCTGATCCCTTTTATGCGCTCAAGCAGGCATCTGAAGAAGTATCAATGGAGATATTACAGGCCGTGTCCGGTCAGCTGACCAGTTTTCGGGAGTATGTCATTGCCAGCGTGATCGGCAATATGTTCGATTACGGGGTGAAGGATCACGAGGTCAGCAGTGATTTTGTCTCATACTTTGACCAGGAGTTTACAAAGGGCCTTGCGGTTGATGATACTGACCGGATACTCCCGCTATGCAGTGACATTGTTTATTTTACTGATAACTGTGGTGAAATCGTCTTTGACCAGGCCCTCATATCCTGGCTGATTGCACATGGCAGCCGTATCACCCTTGTTGTCCGGGACAGACCGATTCTCAACGATGCAACCATGGAAGATGCCATCCGCCTGGGTCTGGACAAGCAGGTTTCCCGGCTGCTCACAACCGGTGCAGGGGTTGAACACGGGATTCGGTTTGATCTGATGTCAGATGAACTCCTGCTCGCGCTTGACCGGTGTACACTTATCATCTCCAAAGGTATGGCAAATTACGAAAGCCTCCGCGAAGAGCAGGGTCTTCCCCCGGTTGCCTATCTTCTTGCAGCCAAATGTGAACCCATTGCAGAAGAGCTGGGAGTGAGACGAGGGGATAAACTGGCTCTCCTGAGAAATGCCTGACATTTAACCACTAAATCACATATACGCAACTTTTTCTCTCTTCCTGACAAGAATACCATATGGTTTTTGAAGATTTCTCATATGGATGGATCATCGTCGTATTAGGTGCATTGTTCTTTGTCCTTGAGGTCTTCTCACCGGGTTTCTTTCTCCTGGTCCCGGGAACGGTCCTGCTCATCATCGGCGTGCTGGTGATACTCGGGGTTGATATCTTCTCATCAACCTATGGTATTGTATTTGGTATCATCATCGCCATTCTGGCTGCAATAGTGACGGTTTTACTCTACAGCCGTCTGACGCCGGGGGATGAAAAACCCCTTACCATCAGTATGGATTCACTCGTAGGAAAAACCGGCAGGGTATTAAATCCTGCAGATGAAGAAACCCTGTCTGGAAAAGTATCTGTTGAAGGCCAGATATTTAGCGCGAAATCGAAGTCCGGAATCATCCCGGAGGGAGCAAAAGTAAAAGTTATTGCTTCCCGGGGTGTGCATATTGTTGTAGAGGAGGAATAAATGGCAGTATTTGAAACCCTTGTAACCCTGTTTCTGGTAATTATCATTCTGATCATCTTTGCTCGTGGTGTGGTCATTGTCCAGCCATATGAGCAGGGCCTGCAGATACGACTTGGTCGATATATCGGGAGGATGAATCCCGGTTTCCGGTGGGTTATCCCGCTCATCACCCAGGTCGTCAAGCTCGATCTCAGAACCCTGGTGATGGATGTTCCGAGCCAGGAAGTCATCACCAAGGACAACTCACCGACGAATGTTGATGCAATTGTCTATATCAGAGTCATCGACCCTGAGAAAGCCTACTTTGAGGTAGCAAATTACCGGATGGCCACCGTAGCTCTTGCCCAGACGACCCTTCGTGGTATCATTGGTGACATGGAGCTTGATGAGGTGCTCTACAACCGTGAGAGCATTAATATGAAACTTCGTGATATCCTGGACCGTGAGACTGACCAGTGGGGTGTCAAAGTCGAACGTGTGGAGATAAAAGAAGTTGATCCGGTTGGGACCGTCAAGCAGGCAATGACCGAACAGACCGCAGCAGAACGTGAGCGGAGAGCTGCAATTCTTCGTGCAGACGGTGAGAAGCGTTCTGCCATCCTGAAAGCAGAGGGTCTGAAGAAGAGTATGATCCTGGAGGCAGAAGGAGAACGTCAGAGTAAGATCCTCAAAGCTGAAGGAGAACGGCTGTCACAGATCCTGCGTGCACAGGGAGAATCACAGGGTCTTCGTATTCTGGCACTCGGATCCCGATCCTTAGATAAGCGGGCAATTACGGTCCTTTCCTTTGACGCCTTAAAGGCCATGGCAAACGGCCAGGCAACCAAGATTATCTTCCCGTTCGAGATATCAAGCCTCATTAAACAGGGCGCGAAATATCTGGGAGCCACTGAATCCATGGATGACAAGGAGGTCTATGACGTTCAGCTTGACGAGAGTCTTCTGGGAGATATTCCTACCGCAGAGCGTATCATGGAAGTTGTCAAATCCATTGAGGATGAGACCCGTGCCATCATGAAGGAAGAGATCATTCCTGAACAGGGTACAGGGCTTCCTGATGTTGATGAGAAAAAACTGATATCATGATGGCGGACAATACTGTCTATAATAATACCGGGGTGTGGTGAACCGTATCAGGTCCCAGGGGTGGTGAACGATTGTGGGGAAAAGACTAAAAGTCCTGTATGTTGATGACGAGGCCCTCCTCAAGATGGCCTTTGTCGAAACGTTAAAGCAGCAGGGGTTTGATGCCCGTGGTGCACTGAGTGGTCAGGAAGCCATTACCATGGTGTATGAGGATGTGCCGGATATTATCATCCTTGATGTCATGATGAAGCCGATGGACGGTTGGGAGACCCTTCTGCATATTAAAGAGCATGAACAGGCGAGAACTGTTCCAATCATTATGCAGACCGGGAAAAGTCTGACAATTAAAGATGTCCTTCGGTATGGCGACCAGATAGATGACTATCTCATAAAACCTGTCCGGCTTCCTGACCTCATCAGATCTATTGACGGAGTCGGGGCACGAAATGCCGAGATAAATCGTGAAAAGGAGCTTGCCCTGCAGAAGGGAGGAAATACTGCAGATGTTGACGAGTATGGGGAACTCTTAAAACGTGTGCAGGTGGAGCAGCGCCTTATCGAGATCCTGGGAAGAATATATCCGATTCAGCGTGACGGGACAATAGAGACCGATCTTGAGATCCCGGAGCTGCATGAATTCGTCCACCGGTTTGAAGCCCACAAGGCCCGGTGTGAAGAACTGAAAAATACATTATTTTCCGGTTCCTGAAAAAACAGGAATCTTATTTTATCTCTTTTAATCTTTTTTGCATCGCCGACCGGACGGTCTCCAGCACTGCAATTCGTGCGTAGTACTTGTTATTTGCAGGAATAATGGTCCACGGGGCCTGCATGGTGGTTGTCCGGCGGATCATGGCATTTACCGCACTCTCATACTGGTCCCACTTTTCCCGGTTTCTCCAGTCTTCCTCGGTTATCTTCCAGTTTTTCTCCGGAGTATTCTGACGCTCCTCAAACCGCCTGAGCTGCTCATCCTTGTCAATGTGCAGCCAGAATTTAATGAGAATGGTCCCTTCCCTGGTCAGTTCGTCCTCCATGACATTGATCTCATGGTATGCCCGCTGCCATTCAGACTCTGAACAGAAGCCTTCAACCCGCTCCACCAGGACCCGGCCGTACCAGCTCCGGTCAAAGATGGTGATATTCCCCTTCCTGGGGAACCGGGTATAAAATCTCCACAGGTAATGGTGCATCTTTTCCCAGTCGTTTGGCGGGCCGATGGGTTCGACCACATATCCTCTGGGATTAAATGACTCTGCAAGCCGTATGATGCAGCCGCCCTTTCCCGCGGCATCCCATCCCTCAAAAACAATCGCAACCGGAATATCGTGGTTATATATCTCAACCTGAAGATCGCGGAGTTCCTCCTGGAGCCCCTGAAGGATCGGCTTGTATTCAGGACGGGTGTAACTCTTTGTCAGATCGGTTTTTTTCAGAAGTGACGACTCTTCGGTTTCTGACATCGTTTTGATGAGGTAGGTCTGGCCCTGCTCCTTCTTTCCTCCTTCCTTTTCAGTAAGCCAGCACTCAACTGCCGAATTAAAGGTCTGTAACACCCTCACATACCCATACTTCATCGACTCTGCTTCAACAATGGTCCAGGGTGATGCCGGCATGTCCGTCTTCATCAGCATCCGGTCAATCATGACAAAATCACGACTCACCATGTATATGCCTTCTTTTCTGCGAAGGTATCTGGCCTGCATGGTAAACGGACTGTCTTTTATGACAATGAGACGCCGTTTCTGCTCATCCTTACTGATGTGGAGGAAGAATTTCAGAATAAGATTTCCGTCGCTGATAATCTGGGCTTCAAAATTATTGATGTCTTCAATACATGACCCGGGGATTTCATCCATCTTGTCAGAATCATACCGCTCAACAATGGTTGAGGTATACCAGGACCGGTCAAAAATGGCAGTCTGACCATATGACGGAAGCCGTGACCAGAACCGCCAGAACATACCATGGTCACGCTCGATATCATTTGGTTCAGCGATTGGGTGAATACGGGTTCCACGGGGATCCAGTACCGGCTGAAGCAGGTTGATTATCCGGGTAATGCCTGATCCTCTCCATCCCTCCATTACAATGATGACTGACTTTCCACGGTTTCTGATTTCCCGCTGTAGTTCTGCGGTTCGTGCTTCCAGGGGCTCGATGATTGATGAATATTGTCCCTTTGGTATCCTTCCGGTAAGGTCAAAGGCTTCAAGCATGTTATTTCTGATTAGTGAGTCTCGCTTTTATAGGTTGGCTCATGGTACAGATTGAATGGAGTATCGTCACTACTATGCTTCTGCATGGCTGAGTACTGTGAAATGTCTGATTCCTATATCAGCCGGGAACTCTCCGGTCTCATGGTCGAGCAGGATCTTCTTCTGAAATGGAGTGAGGAGGATCTTGCCGATATTATCAGCGATGTGGGGTTTTCCTGTCTTTTGTGTGGCAGATGCTGCACGACAGAATTTAACGGGCATGTCTTTTTACTTGATTCTGATGCAGAGCGGGTCATAGCCATGGATCCGTCCCTTCTGATTCCGGCACCTGAATTTGAGCTGGCCGATGAAGCCGGGATTTTTTACGTCTCCGGGTATGCTCTCCGGGTTCAAAAGAACGGCTCCTGTATCTTTCTCACTGACAACCGGTGCAGGATATATGATGAGCGCTTCACCATCTGCAGGATTTATCCATACATGCTCCACCGAGAACCAGACCGGAGAAAAAAACTGGAATTCAGGCAGATAAGCGGTCTGAATGAACATGGTGAGTATCATTGTCCGGTTTCAGAGGATGATGCTCTGACTTTTGCCAGGGAGACCATCGCCTATGAAAAGGCCTGGCTGGCACAGATGATCGGATTTTACACCGCAGCACTGGACCTCTTTGAACAGAAGAATACTCGTCATATCAGGGCAGTGTATGACCGCAGGATACAGGAGTTCCGGAAGGGTGCACCGGTGGATGTTCATGTCTGGTACCAGGGACATTTCGTTCCGGTTACTGTGCGCCGTGAGGAGTATCTGGGATTTGGATGGCCATAAGGGCATCAGACTGGTGAGAGCCCGGATAACCTTCTTATAGGTCAATGTATAATTTCATACATAGATGACTCAACATGTCCATCATCTGCGTCGAGGTGCATGTCCGGGTTCACCCCGCTCTTGGCGATGACAGCTAAATCAGACGTAACCAGTATTGCTTTTCTGAATACAATCGAACATTAACGAACATTATTACCATTATTGATACCATGAAGTCACAGGATATTGCCATTGTCGGCATTTTACTTGCGGTTGGTGCAATTGCACGGTTTGCCGCATTATACGCACCATTACCACCATTCCTTGTACCGAATTTTGTCATAGTTTTCTACTGTCTGGCCATCATGCTGGTCGTCCCGAAATTCTCCCAGGCTCTGGGGATTGGGTTTATCGGCGGCATCATCAGTGCTCTCATTAGTCACTCGATATTCCCACCAGGAAATCTTATCAGTGAACCAATCGGAGCCGTTGCCTGTCTGCTCGTCTTCCAGGCACTGAAGACACGGTTTGCTGCAGCACCATCCATCGCTACCCTGGTTGCAACCTTTGCAAGCGGTATCTCATTCATATGTATTGTCATCCTGCTCGTGATGGTCGCACCAGGTCTGCTGTTTAAGGCATTCAATTATGAGAGTCTGTATGCCTTCTTTAGTGCCATGATGGTTATGATAGTCATCCCGACCGCAATCATCAACACCATTATCGCCCAGCTCCTCTATGTTCCCGCATCACGGGCTTTATCCCGGAGATCATGATACTCGCAACAGCACTCAGCTACACGTACCCGGTGGGAGTCCGTCCGGCTCTCCGGGACATCACTCTTTCTATCGGGGCCGGAGAACTTATCCTGGTAACCGGTCCGACTGCAGCCGGAAAGACCACTCTTTGTTATGCCCTGTCCGGGATTCTTCAGCATGAATTTGGCGGGACCTGTTCCGGGTATCTTGCTCTGAATGGCAGACCGGTCACTGATTATGCCGGTGTCGGCGAACTGAACCGGCATGTCAGTATGGTCTTTGATGATGCCGACTCCCAGCTTATTTTCACCAGTGTTGAAGAAGAACTGGCATCCGGACTTGAGACCAGAATCGATTCAAAACAGGAGATAGAGGATCGGGTCAGAAAGGTCATGGAACTCTGCGGAATCATGCATCTTCGTGAGCGTCCTCCGTACGCCCTTTCCGGCGGCCAGAAACAACGGGTAGCCATTGCCGCTGCTCTTGCTATGGATACCGACATTATCATCCTGGATGAGCCGACTTCAGAACTGGATGTTGTTGCAACAACCCGGATCATTGAGATCCTGCAGGATCTGAAAGCCAGGGGGAAGACCATCATCATCGTTGATCACTCCCTGGAAGGGTACCGGAATGTTGCCGACCGGGTTATCGTCATGGAGGAGGGTCATATCAGCCGGGAAGGAACATTTGATGAGATCTTCCCTGAGCAGCAGGGCTCCATGAAGGCCCTCTATACCGACCCGGACCTTGAGCCCTATACTCCTGCCGACTCTCCGGTCATCGTGCGTATTGACACCCTCATCAAACGATATGGCACGATTGAAGCGCTGAGTGGTGTCTCACTGACACTCTATGAAGGGGAATTCATTGCAATCCTTGGTGAGAATGGATCCGGAAAGACTACGTTGGTAAAACATCTGAACGGGCTGCTGCGGCCCGACGGGGGATCAGTTCATGTGAGGGCTCTGGATGCTGCCACGGCACCAATCATTGATCTTGTCCAGCAGACTGGCCTGGTGTTTCAAAACCCGGATACCATGCTCTTTGCCGACAGTGTCAGGGACGAGATCATGTTCGGGCTTGAGAACATCGGATCAGACTCCCCTGACAGAATCATCACCGATGTGCTCTCCATGGTCGGGCTTTCAGGCTCAGAACCGACCTACCCGCGTCACTTGTCACGGGGTGAACGGCAGCGTCTTGCGGTTGCCTGTATTCTTGCCATGAAACCGGGGCTTATCATTCTTGACGAACCGACAACCGGCCTTGACGAGAAGGAGTCTGATAAGATGATGGATCTCATGCTGACCCTGCAGGAGAGAGGACATACCATCATCATGGTTACTCATAACATGCGTATTGCCGAGGAGTATGCAGGCCGGATAATTGCCATGGAGAACGGCCGGGTCATCGGGGATTATCATAACCTGAAGGGGCGTGCATCATGAGTGAAATTCTGCAGTATATACCGGGAAGCAGCCCGCTTCATCATCTGAATCCAGTCACCAAGTTACTCCTGGTTATTCTTATCGTCGGGCTGTGTGTGATGTCTGCCCAGGTATCGTTCCTCTGCTTTCTCATCGGTGTCCTGGTCATTGGTGCATTCTTCTCAGGTCTCATCAAAGAGATAATCAATCAGGTCCCGTTTCTTCTCCTCTTATCATTCTTCCTTGTGATACTCACCAGTCTGACGGTCCAGGAGGGTGATTTATTACTCACGATTCTTCCTTCTGCTGAACCAGGAGGTCAGGGATACGGGATTACTCTTGGCGGGCTCCTCTTTGGTGTTATCCTCTCACTCCGGTTTGTCGTGATGATCACGGCATTTCAGCTCTTTGTTGTGACCACAAAACCCAGTGACCTGGTGACCGGACTCCTGGCATTTCGTCTGCCGGTCGATTATGTCCTCATGCTCCTGATTGCTCTTCGGTTTATTCCAAGTCTCCAGCTGGAGGCCAAGCGGATCCATGAAGCACAGCTCTGCCGTGGCTATAATCCGGGCACTGGTATATCCGGAAAGATCAGAAGTATGAAACCGATCATGATACCACTCGTTGCAAATTCACTGGCAAAGACTCAGGTTCTTGGTCTTACCCTTGACATGCGGGGATACCGGGCACGAAAAAATCTTCCCCTTCATAAGCTGGTCTTTGGCTTTGGTGATGTCATCAGTGCGGTGCTGGTTGTGGTAATTCTTTCAGCATTTGCATATCTTCACTTTTTCATAGCATAGGGCCGGGTACAGACCCGTGTCACCTTTTTATTGATCCCGCATCGCCATGATTAAAGTTCTTGAATGGTAATAAGTCTCTATTTATGATATCCGTCCTGCTTGTTGATGATGAACCGGTCATTCTGGATATTGCCCGTGCTTTTCTTGAGCGCCATGGGGAATTTTCGGTTACTACCGTGCTCTCAGCCGAAGAAGGCCTTGCAATGCTGAATGAGCGGGGCTTTGATGCCGTGGTTTCTGACTATGAGATGCCTGTTATGAACGGGCTCGGTTTTCTCAGGGCAATTCGGGAAAAAGGAGATCATATCCCCTTTATCATCTTCACCGGAAGAGGCAGGGAGGATGTGGTCATCGAGGCGCTCAATGCCGGTGCAGATTATTATATTCAGAAAGGCGGGGATCCGCGTGCCCAGTTTACAGAACTTGCATACAAGATTCGCGAATCAGTACGAAAGAAAAAGGAGGTCCAGCCCCAGGCTGAACATGATACCATCAGGACCAAAATAATCGGCCATATTCATGCTCTTGAAAACCAGTTGTCCATGATGAAGGCGGGAGGGGTTACCCCGTCACAAGAGCCGCTCATCAGGGAATGTGACTCCCATATACGAGATCTGCTCATCCTGTTTGGAGAGCACCGATAATCCTGATTAATTTCTTTCAATCAGGCTTTTTGCCATTGCGAAAGCCTCATTCGCTTCATTTATCTGACCGAGAGCCAGGTGAATCTCTCCTTTTTTATTCCAGAGTTCAGGATTATCCGGGTCTAATCCACTCATGACCTCATAGCATTTCAGGACTTCCATGTACCTGCCCAGTTTTGTCAGGGTGTATGCCTTATGCTGCCAGAGATCGACACGTTTCGGATCTATCTCAATAGCCTTGTCAAACTTCTGCAGGGCATCATCATACTGCTCAAGCCGGTTGTAAGCAAATCCAAGCAACAGCCATGAGTTCTCCTTTTTGTCCTCAGGGCCTGCGAGTTCCAGTGACCGTTCGGCAGATTTTATGGCAAGTTTATACTGACCGCTCTCAATATACGAGGATGCTTTCCCCTGCCAGGCACCACTCTCATCAGGATTGAGCCTGACAGCCTCATCGAAATCATTCATGGCCTCCTGCTGCCGGCCAAGATGCTGAAGCGCAATGCCCCGGTAGGTCCATACCTTCGGGTTTATCGGGTCAAGCCGGATTGAATGACTATATGCATCCACGGCTTCAGTATAGAGTCCGTCTTTTGCAAACCGGTTTCCCTGCTCTATCCAGTCCTGTGCATTCCATCCCTCAGTTCCCAGACATCCGCACAAAAGGATAAGCATCAGCACAGACAGGGTCAATAAAACAGTTGAAACGAACTTCATGACGATACACAATCCAGGTGCCTGAATGCACAATTCTCTCTAAACGTTGTCAGAGAAATATGAAATGTCTTCCTGCCGGGTCAGGGAATAACTGTTATAGGGGTTTTTGGAATTTTGCGGGCAATATCTTCTCCCTGCTTTTTATAGAGGAGATTTGCCTGGCTAATGGCGATATCAGCTTCATCAGTTCTTCCTAAAACCCGCAGTACTGATGCCTTGTTAATCCAGTTTTCAGCATTGCCAGGGTTTATCCTGAGTGCCGCCTCAAACGAATTCAGTGCCTCATTATAGTCCTTTTCCATGACATAGGCATACCCGCGTGAGCTCCAGGCCTTCTCAAGTGACGGGTTCATCTGAAGTATCTTATCAAAATGTGAGATGGCAAGGTCATACTGTCCACGGCCAGAGAGGGCAAGACCCCGGTGATACCAGAACTCGGTGTTGGACTCATCAAGTTCAATAGCCTTGTAATATGACCTGACTGCTTCATCATTATCGCCCATCATATAACTGGCCCTCCCTTTCATGAACCATGCCTCAGCATAATCCGGTTTTATTCGTATCGCTGCCGTGAACGCATCTATTGCATCCTTATATCTGACCAGTTCAAAAAGAGCCTGACCCTTCAGGAAGTAAAGCTGGCTGTTGCTCCCTGACAACTGGATGGCCTGATTATAGAGCGAAACTGCCTCGGCATATCGTCCCGAATTATACGCAGTCTTTGCCTCGTCTGATAGCCGGTCAGTTTCCGTGCACCCGGATATCAGAACTGCGGTAATCAGAAGAAATACCAGTATGCATTGGATAATAATTCTGATTGTCCGGTCATCCGAGTTCATTCCAGGTCACCAGTCAGGTACTATTTTTTTTCTTTTGTATTGAAGCATCCGGATATTGAACCGGATTGGAAAAAAGATGGTATTACCAGTAAAAAATTTATTCGTAGAGGTACTGTTCATCAATCCGGGTGTATGAAACAAGTTCTTCCGGTTTGAAGTGAATAGCAATCTCGCGATTTGCAGTTTCTACGGAATCAGAGCCATGGATGACGTTCATCCCTATCTCAAGGGCAAAGTCTCCACGAATTGTGCCGGGTGCTGCACCGGCCGGGTTGGTTGCTCCGATCATATCCCTGCTTATCTTCACGATATCTTTTCCTTCCCATACCATCAGGAAACATGGTCCTGAAGTGATGTATGCCTTCAGGCCTGGGAAGAAGGGTTTCTGCACGTGTTCTGCATAGTGTTCCATAACCCGTGCATCAGGAAGCCGTTCAAATCGTGATGCAACCATCTTGAATCCGCGGCGTTCAAACCGGGTGATAACCTCACCGATAAGTCCGCGCTGAACTCCGTCCGGCTTTACCATCAGAAATGTCCGTTCCATTGTTATACCTTGCCAAGAGCTTTCCGGCCAGCAGTGGTCCATCTGACACGGCGTGGAATACGTCCGAGCTTATGGTTCTTCTGGCACTTGGTGCTGCAGTAATAGAAAATCTGTCCGTCTTTCTTGACGTACATCTTCCCGGTTCCAGGCTCCATCTGCAGGCCGCAGAAAGAACAGATATGCGTATCAATCATTGTTCTTACCTCCGGGAAAGTTTCTTTGCTTCACGTTCGGTCTCAAGGAGCATCAGAACATCACCTTCACGGATCGGTCCTACCGTGTTACGGGTGATAATCCGCCCCTTGTTCGGGCCATCAAGGATACGGGCCTTAACCTGCATGGCTTCTCCATGCATACCGGTTGACCCGATAACCTCGATTACTTCAGCGGGCGTTCCGTCCATGGTATTCACTCAGCTTTGAGAGCTGCTATCTGTGCAGCAATAGTATCGATGGTCTCTTTTGCTTTTCCGGACTTTACGATAGCTGCAGCAGCAGAGCCGACTTCCAGTCCGCAAGCAGCGCCGATATCATTCTGCTTGCTGATGAAGAGATATGGTATCTTCTTTTCATCGCAGAGTGGTCCAAGATGCATGACGATCTCTGCAGGTTCAACATCTCCGCCAATAAGGACCAGCTGTGCGATGCCGCGCTCGATGGCCTTGGTGGCTTCGTTGGAGCCCTTTTTGATTTTTCCGCTCTCACGTGCGGCTTCGACGGCTTCAAGAGCCTTGTTCTGTATCTCTTCAGAGACTTCAAAGGTAACGTAGTTTGCCATGAATTCACCTCATTCAGGAGGGGCATGACCCTCCGTCATCACTCATCAGCAGATGACGAATGTGCCATATAAGTTACGGTTGTGGGCGTTTAAAGGTTCGTGGATCAGGTTTTGAATCCACGAGAAATATCTCCCCGGATGGCCGGATTTCATCTTCCTTCATGCTGGTAGATGACCACATCGCGGTTCCGGTAGAGTTCCTGAAGATCCCCTGCAGGAATTGTTACATTATACTTCTCCTGCTCAAGAGGCCCGACATAGAGCAGATCTGCCCGGTACCGTTCCATCAGGGGGATGGTCTGGTCCGGGTTTTCATATATGGTCCGTATAGTATTGCCCCGCTCTCCATACCAGCCTTCCGGATTATTCCCCCTCCACATATACTCATGGAACTGCCATCCGATGATCGTCGGGATCCCGGTGAATGACGAGACCCGTGAGGTATACTGGTAGTCATCACCGGCTGCCTCAACGATGATATGCTCACCTGTGAGTGTTCGTAAAAATGAGAGGGCCTCAGCATCTTCCCGGTGATTTTGTGAAAGCCATGCCATGCCATCGAGGGTCGGGGTGTGTGGTCCGTGGATGGTGGAGACGATAACCGGGGGGACAATCAGGCAGAGACAGAGCAGGAGAATGACAGAACACTGGATGACCCGTGCACCAAGTCCCGGGTTCCTGCTGATGTATGCATCAAGTTCCTTTCCAATCATCACAGCAGCAGCAGTCCCGCAGAGGAGCCAGGCACCAATGTAGAGTTTGAAAACCGTGTTCATCCGGTAATAGACCTCTCCCATGTTATCTGCCAGGTAGATAAGTTCACAAAAGAGCAGTATTGCAAGTCCGCCCGCTGCAAGAAGATCTGCAGGGCCTGACCTTCGGCGAATGACAAAAACAAAGATCAGCCCCGCAAGTGCGAGAGAGAGGTACCCGGTCAGAAAGAATGGGACGATGGCAAGAAGGATCCACGGAACCTTCATGAGTTCTCTTCTGAAGGAGAATAAAAAGGCTGCAAAGAACCAGCCATGAACCATGATAAACTGCCAGATATCTGTTGGGGTATGGACAAATCCAATACCTGCAATTCCCTGGGTATGCATCCCAAGGAGGAGTGGACTTATAAGGAGGAGGCTCAGGGCAGGAACCAGGAGAAGATAGCATACCGCTGTAAACCCTGGTTTTTGGATCCATGGTAATCCCCGCTCATGAATCATGGTCCGAATTTCCTGGAAAATAACCTGGATTTTGAGGCCTGATTGCCCTGCATACTCCCTTCCAATCAGGCAGAGCCCTGTTGCCAGGATTAGCGGTGCCCATATCAGGACATCCCAGCTGTTGACCACCGGTATTACCGACAGCCCGAGTGCAGTCATGAGAAGGATGAGGATCCGTGTCCTGGTCCCATCTCTCCAGCATACAAATGCTGCGGTAACCATGATTACCAGAAATGACTGGGCAAGAATGCCAAGAACATGTGCATGGACATCACCAAACAGAAATGAGAACAGTGGATATTCGTTGATGGTGTCCTGAATGACCCTGCTGCTATCCCACAGAAGGGTAAAGGCCCGTGTTCCGGTAAGGGCGAGGTAGATAAAGTACGGGTTTACGACAAAAAATGCCAGAACGGGGAGTAATCTGACATTCTTCAAGATCAGGTTTCCGACTCCGTAGAGATTTATGGCAGAGAGTGCTGCAATGGTTGGAAGAGCAAGATTGAAGAGGATGTTTGAGGGTATTCCTGTTCCCATCGCCGGAGTTGCGATGATCCAGTGACCAAAATAATAGTACACATTTAGAAACCCTCCGGCAAACCAGGGATCAAGAGGGGGAACCAGGGGTGCCCTCAGTATCGATGCAAGAAACCCATGGTCCATGAACTTTTCCGCACCATTGATATCAGGGTTATATGCCCTGACAATGAGCATGGCGAGAAATACACCGGCAAAGAGCAGGTAGTATCGCCATTCAGATGGGATGCTCCGGTAATGTCCTGTTTTATGAAATACACCGGTGATAACAAATGCCAAAATGACCGGGAGCAGACCTGCATATGGGGGAAGACCACAAAAGACTGCATACCAGGTAGCAAGAGCAGTCAGGATAAGCCCGGCTGTCCAGGATATGGGAACCGCTACCCGTGGGAGATATTCTTTTATCCAGGGATAGAAGGAGAGTTGGAATATGAAAAGCAGGAAGAGCCAGGATACCACAGCAACAATCTGTCCTGATTCAATCATGGATTAAGACTCATCCTTCAGTCTTTTTTTAATGCTGTCCGCGAGCTCCGGGATGACCCAGTCGCCTAAGTACATAATTGAGACAGCCCCTCCTATGAGGGTTATACCATTCTTAATCAGGTGGTCGATGACGGCGATAAGCGTCGATACCGCTGGAGTTGTGCCTGCCAGTTCAAAGATGACTGCCAGGGCGAATTCATACGTGCCAACTCCGCCGGGTGTGAGGGGAACTGCTTTTACGAGGTTCCCGGCAACCACTGCAAGTAAAACTACCTCAAAGGGAATGTCCTGACCGAACATGAGGGCCACAAGATAGCAGATGGCGGTATCGAAAAGCCAGATCCCGAGCGATGTTACTCCAAGAATACATGCAGAGCGGGGAGTCAGGGATGCATTCCGCATCTCATTCATCATCTCAAGAACATAGCCGATGTATTTATTTTCAGTCTGAACTTTCCCGGTAAGTATGAGGACCAGAAAGAAGAGCCCTCCAAGTACGAGCGGGAGGATGAGGAGCATGAGGACCCAGGACGGGGCGTTGAGCACAAATACAACTGCACACAGTCCCAGGACTGCAACAGAGATGATATCAAAAACCCGTTCTACTACGATGGAGGAGAGACCCTGGGAGATGGTAGCATCATAATCATGCTTGAGCAGGACTACCCGGATCAGGTCCCCAAGCCGTGCAGGGACGATGAGGTTTACCGTTTGGGATATGAAGATACAGGCCGTTGAAAAGACGAGGGATATCTGTACCTGCATTCGTGAGAGGATGGACTGGTACCGCCCTCCCCTGACAAACCATGCAAAAAGGCAGATAAGAGATGCCGGGATAAGATAGAGCGGTTTGACATACGCGAGTGCATCGGCCAGGTCATCCCAGACTCTGATGACCATGACGGCAAGGATTCCCACCGCCAGGAGAACAGAGAAGATAATAGCAAAGAGTTTACGATACATGGAGCTGCCACCAGAGCCGGAGAATTGCTCGTCCCATCTTCCAGATATCACCAGACCTGACTGTCGTCCCCTGTCCCTCTGTCCACACAACCGGGATTTCTGCGATGCGAAGCCCTTTGTGCTGGGCCCTGACCAGGATCTCGGTATCCCAGAACCAGTGGGTATCACCGGTCTCTTTCAGCAGGTCCCTGAGCACATCTGTTCTGAAGGCTTTAAACCCACACTGATGGTCAGAGAGGGTGCTCCGAAGAATATGCCTGACCAGGAAATTATATCCTCTGCTCTTGATCTCCCTGCCTGTACTTCTGATAATCCTGCTGTCAGGAAGAAGCCGTGAACCGGTTGCCAGATCATATCCTTCAGCAATACGGCCAAGGAGCTCACCAAGATGGGAGATGTCGGTTGCCATATCCACATCAAAATAACAGAATATGTCTCCACGGGCCTGTGTTGCAGCCTGAGACAGGGCTGATCCCCGTCCAAGCCGCTCATTCCGGTGCAGGTGGATTACCTGATAATGCTCCCTGGCAAACTGTGCAGCACATTCATATGAGCCATCAGTGCTGGCATCCTCGGCGATGATGAGTTCATACTCTGATGCAAGGGAGGACAGGGTTTCCAGAACCCGTGGCACAGCATCTTCCAGTGCATGGACATCATTGTATACCGGAATGACAACCGTTACCGGTATTGATATCTTCACTCCGTCACTTCCGGAATAGTGTTTATCCTCGATATCTCATCAGCAGCCCGGAGTCCGGCCCTGACTGAACCCTCAATACTTCGCTCCGGATAATTCTCTTCAGAAAACATGCCGGCAAGAACAAGGCCTGGGACAGATACCCTCTTCATCTGATCTTTATATCCGGCAAGATAGAGCGGTCCGGCATAGGAATCTGATGTCATTTCTGCCCATAGTATTTCTTCACTCCTGACTGAAAATTTTCTGCAGAAATCTTCTATCATCCGCTCCTTCAGGTCAGGTGAAGGGGTGCCGGTATAATATGAGGCAAGATAGACGATATCCTCGCCGTACCAGGCTCTCGGGGCAAAGCAGGTATGGCCGATGACCGCTCCATATGGTGCATCATCATAGAGATTAATCCAGTAAATCCCCCTGGTAACCGGCCTCGTAAGTCCCATGGTCAGACATGCTGCTCCCTGATAGGGGACATCCGGAATTTCAAGCCCGGTTTTTCTGAGGAGGCCTGGTGCTAATGTTGCAATGACTACATCGAATGGCTCGTCATTCACATACCAGCCCGGTCCGTCTTTTTGTATACTCGTAACCGGTGTGTTTGTTCTGATTTCTCCTCCATTTCCTGTTATACTCTCTGAAATACTATCCAGGAAGGATGAAAATCCCCGCTCAAGGTATCCAAGCCGCTCTCCTCCAAGACTTCTGTCCGAACGTATGGCAACCCTGCTGACAACCCAGGCAGCAGAAATTTTCTCTGCATTCTGACCAAACTTCGAATTCAGGAGTGGCCTGAAGAACGAGCGGTATATTTTCTCTCCTAGCTGCTCTGTAAGGAATTTTTCTGCGCTTACTCCGTCAAGATTCGATAGATCAAAGGTTTTGACTTTTTTGGTGAATAATGCGAGCCTGAATTTATCTAATATACTGAGATGGGGGTACCGAAGGATTTCAAGTGGGGTGGTGAGGGGATAGACCGCTTTGTTCTGATAGGTCCCGGTTGATCCTTTCAGCCAGAGAATCTTCTCAGACAGGTTCAATTCTTCTAAAAGATGTAAAAAAGCCGTATCTCCTGAGAAGAAATGGTGATAGTACCGCTCAATGGAATAGATCTCCCGGTGATAGGATGAGAGCAGGCCACCTATCTCTGCTGACTTTTCGTAAATTGTTATTTTATGGTCTGGAGAAAGCCTGTATGCCGAAACGAGCCCGGATATGCCTCCTCCAATTATCGCGATCCGCATATTCTGTTATAATCCCTTAGATATTCCCATCCTGCTCATTGAAGAAGCTTTTTGAATGTATAAAGGAAAGATGTACAAATTATTGCGATTCCCGATATTTCATAAAACTGGTGTACCTCCATGAAAGTGTTTTTTATAGGATTTGGTCA
>ERZ1645192.464-NODE-464-length-33447-cov-17.065644_pt1 | contig 33447 bp, 39 predicted proteins | sample MGYA00575354_ERZ1645192 | MGnify/ENA primary metagenome ERZ1645192 (study PRJEB40844, sample SAMN11349763) | freshwater sediment metagenome | isolation source: river sediment | host: Sediment | place: India: Faizupur Khadar , New Delhi | collected 2017-02-21 ...
AAGTTACATGTTTTGGCAAACTTAACCAGTGGTCTGAATTTTGGGGAGTACTATACAATGATGCTTTTAGGATCTCGTAATCCTGCCCAGATCCAATTACTTTCGCGAATCTTAAGGTGACCGTATTAATAATTCCTTGTTCAATGTCGGTCTGTACATTTTTTATGCAACTCAAAAATCCTGCTCTTTAAGGATTTTGGCTGAATCACCTCCACCTCCGGTCCCCACCCCATGATCAACATGATCAATTCATAGGTTGGAATTACCTTCAACTCAACTATGAAATGATCCTTTTTCTCCGTCACTTTCTGGCTGGGGTGGATCGGCTGGGTGATCACATACCACGCCTGATGTGGGGTGAGTTTCAAAACAACCTTCTGTGGCTTTTCAAAGGATGTGATGATCCCGATAACCGACTTGAAATATTCCCTGGTATTGAAACCGATATCTTTATATGGTATATCTACCACTTCGGGATCACTGACGATCCGATCCAGACAGTAGGTGGCAACATCCTCATGATAATCATGGAGGCCAATAAGATACCAGCGGCTGTGATACTGCTTCAGAAGATAGGGATGGATATCGTGTGAGAGGACCTTTTCAGTGACAAAGCGCTGGTACTTGAACCGGATGACCTTCTTATTCTTTATTGCCAGGATAATGGGTTCAATAAACTGCTGACCCAGTGAAACCGGTGAATGCTCGAATTCAATGAATGGAAGAAGATCATCCTCCTTTGAAAGCCGCTTGATGTTCATGGCTTCGACGACTTTCTGTACGGCGCCGGTGAATGTCGAAAATATGCTTATGTTCCGGAACTGATCCAGCATGGTGGCAGCAAATGACAACGCTTTGACCTCCTCCTCCCCCAGCGGGATGTTGTCTATCGAATAGTCCGGATCGTCATAATAATATCCTTTGTCCCTGTTCAGCCTGATCGGGGCATAATATCCAAGCTGATCATCTTCCCTCATATCCCTGAGATCCTGGTAGATGGTTCGTTCGCTGATCGGACTCATACTCAGCGCATCTTCGCAGACTTGGATAAGCTTATCCATCGTTGCAAACTGATAATCTTTGAGGCACCGGTTGATCACCCTGTAACGGATCAGGGCGTACTTATTTGCTGGCATTTGGGAAGATTTGCTCAAAATTATCAATAAAACGTAAGCTTTTTTCTTTTTTGCAGATACAGTGAAGTATCACTTCAGAATTTTGCGCAATAACTGGTAATAATCGGATATGAACACAAAGAAAGAGTCAAGTCAAAAAAGGAAAAACCTGATCAATATTGTGGAATTGATCGCTAACCAGGCAGCAAACTCCACATTATCAAATCAATTCATGAAAAACATCAAGGATCCGGCAGAGGAACTTTCCGCATTTCTTGGATGTACGAGAATCCAGGCCGTTCTTTTTTCCGTGGTTTGCAGCCTTAATTTCAGCAATAAAACCGTGGGACTGGAACAGGTCGCCAACTGGCTGGGAAGCAATCCACTCTCCCTTGCAAGGTATCTGAATGACTTGGAAAACCTTCAAAAAAAAAAGATTCTCAGAAGCGAGCCGGAGATCAGCAACATCAGCAACATCAGTTCTATCCCGACAACCTCGTTTTCTGTCAATCCGGAGGTTTTCAATGCCCTGAGGAAAGGGGAACCGATCATGAAAACCCGCCAAAGGATCCAGGATAGCTATGGATTAATTAAAGCCATCTGTGCAGTGATCGGTCAATGCAATGAAGAGTTGATCAGTGTCAATGAGATGTGGAAGGAAATCGCCACGGTTGAAAAAGAATGCTCGTCCATCAAATTTTGCAGGGATTTGAAGTCACAGGTCAATGACAAACAGGAGCGGGCACTTTTCCTTAATCTTTGTGATGAATATTTTGCAGGGAATTTCAACTGTGATCTTCTGGAAAAGATCAGGCAAATTGAGCATGAAGAACAGCGCCAATTGGAGATCCGGTTCCGGATCACCACAGGGGTCAGCCAGTTGGTAAAAAAGGATCTGATTGAGACCAGGGAAAGTTTCTTCAGGAGTGACATTGAAATCCGGTTGACGGACAATGCAGTCGGGCTGATCACTTCCGACAATCCAAGAATCTCCGTTTGCATGCAGGACAAGAAAAATCCGGATCTGATCCTGTCCGGGAATATTGTGAAGAAGGATTTGCTTTTTGCTCCACGGGAGAAGGAAAAGCTAGAGTCATTGATACGTGTCCTGATGCCCGCTGAACACGGCAAACTGGTCAGGAGATTATCCGCATCCGGAATGAAAACCGGGATTGCCATCCTTTTGGACGGACCACCGGGTACAGGGAAAACGGAATCCGTGCTTCAGATCGCCCGGAGAACCGGCAGGGATATTTACCAGGTGACGATCAGTGAAACCAAGAGCAAATGGTTCGGAGAAAGCGAACGGGTTATCAAATCGGTGTTTGACCGCTACCGAAAACTTTCCAAAGAGGCGACCCTCACTCCTATTCTATTCTTCAACGAAGCTGACGGAATATTCAGCTCCCGGAAAAGGATCGGCGAATCCGATATGGATCAGACGGAGAATGCCATTCAGAATATCATCCTCCAGGAATTGGAAGATTTTTCAGGCATCCTGATAGCCACCACCAATATGATGCAGAATTTCGATAAAGCCTTTGAGAGAAGGTTTCTCTACAAGATCCACCTCGGGAAACCCACGGCAGAGATACGGTCATTGATCTGGAAAAACAGGATTCCCTTGCTTTCCAAGGAAAAAACGCTTGAATTAGCCCGGAAATTCGATCTTACCGGCGGTCAGATCGACAATGTGGTCAGGAAATACTCCATCGAACGCATCCATAACGGGAAGCCTCCAACCCAAAGGCAGATCGAATCCTTGTGCCTTGAAGAGAGCCCAAATCATGAGATAAACAGAATCGGATTTAAAATTTAACTTTACAAAATGAATGTACCAATGATAAGCAAATCATCGTTTATCCGCGGACAACAATGCCACAAATCGCTTTGGCTTCATCTGAATCAGCCTGATGAACGGGATGAAATCAGTGATTCACAACAACGGATTTTCGATACGGGTCACAGCGTCGGATCCTATGCACAGCGACTCTTCCCGGGTGGTATCGACGCCAGCCGCGGCGCTCATGAGAGAATTTCTGAAGCTGTTGCATATACGCAGGAATTGATTGCCAATGGCCAGTCAGTCATATACGAAGCCGCATTCAGTGATGGCGAGACCCTTTGTTACATGGATATTCTGGTGAAGGAGAAAAATGGCTATGCCGCTTATGAGGTAAAAGCCTCGACCGGTGTAAGAGATTACCAGATATTGGACGTGGCATTTCAGTTTTTTGTAATAAACCGGTCAGGTTTACCACTCAAGAGGGTTTCGCTCATCCATGTTAATAACCAGTACGTCCGCCGGGGTGATCTCGATATTAGGCAGCTTTTTACTATCGATCTGATGAATGACCGGGTGATTCCTTTGCAGGAAACAATCCCCGGAGAACTACTGCAATTGCAGCAAATGTTGAAAGCTGGTTCAATCCCTGATATCTCCATGGGGAGACAATGCACCAATCCTTTTCCTTGCGATTTTCAAGGTTTCTGTAGCCAAAGTTGTGCTCCAAATGAGAAAAGCAATCCTGACCCGGCCAGGCGTGATCAGGAAGCGCTGGATGAGTTTCTCGCCCAACTCGAGTACCCTCTTTACTTTATGGACTTTGAAACGATTCAGTTTGCAGTTCCTCAGTACGATGAAAGCAGGCCATACCAGCAGATTCCTTTTCAATTTTCTTTGCATGTGCAGAGAAGTGAGAATGCGTCTGCGGAACATTATGAATTTCTGGGCACTCCGCCCGTCGATCCCAGGCCTGCTTTCACTGAAGAGCTGCTGGCCCTACTGGGCAAAAGTGGCACCATTATCGTCTGGAACCAGGGATTTGAAATGAACCGGCTCCGGGAGATCGCCCGTGATTTCCCGGATTATGCACACCGCATCGAACCGTTGTTTGAACGGTTTGCGGACCTCATGGTTCCATTCCGAAGGAGACACTTGTACAAACCGGAGATGAATGGTTCCTATTCACTCAAAGCGGTTCTCCCGGCACTGGTGCCGGACCTTTCCTATTCTGATCTTGAGATTCAGGAGGGCGGAACGGCCAGTGAAACATATGAAAGTCTATATTTTGATAGTAATTCAGAGTCCATACTTCGAAAAAGAAAGAATCTATTGAAATATTGTGAGATGGATACAGTGAGCATGGTGAGGATTTTAGAGAAGTTATAACTTTGAGAAATGGATAAGGTGTTATCATTGTTGCAACAATTCAAAACAGTGGATGATAAAGCCATAGTTAGAATACTTGCGTTTAAAAATGAGTTTAAGGAAAAGCTTGAAGCTGAAAAACAGAAACTACCATTTAATATCAACTTGTTAGATGAGATACATGCAAATGAAAATGCCCAAAGCCGTATTCTGTCCAAATTATTGCATTATACCTTTGATAAAAACTATATACTCCTAAAAATATTCTTTGATTTTCTGGGGTATCCGTTTTCTGAATTACAGCTGGTCGAACCAAAGATAACCGCTGAAAAGAACCGGATCGATATAAGGATTCGAGATAATGCTTATTCACAGGTCCTCGATGTCGGATTACCGCGATGATGGCTGGTTAGTGAATGCGCCATTATATGCTTTTGAATCGTTTCGGTTAGCGTGAAGCAGAAGGTCATGACACCATGAAAACAACACCCGAACACGACCAGCGCATGGCAATCGAAAATCCATTAACGAGACAGGAACGTTACCTGGACAAGTTGATCGATGAACTGGCCAAGGGTAGGAAGATGGAGAAGATCTTAATCTATCATAAGGACCATTAAAAAAAAAGCTGCATTTGAAATAATAATCAAACAAACCCTGGTGTGGTTACTGGATAATCCTATGAAAAAGAACATTAATATGATCACGCCCAACAATAGCTTCACCGAATTTCTGCTATATACAACGCCGAACGAGAAGGTAAAGGTTGAAATATTTTTGCGCGATGAGAACATATGGCTGACCCAGGATAAAATCGCCCTTCTGTTTGGCGTTCAGTGTCCAGCCATTACCAAACACCTGAAAAACATTTTTGATAGCGGCGAGTTAGTCGAACAGGCAGTTAGTTCCATTTTGGAACATACTGCCGAAGAGTGAAACCACTCAAAAATTCTTTGCCACCGTGCAAAACAAGCTTCATTGGGCCATCAGCCGCCAGACAGCGGCAGAGATCATCCTGTCGCGAGCTGATAGCAAAAAAGAACACATGGGGTTAACCACCTGGAAAAATGCGCCAGGCGGAAAACTCAGAAAAACGGATGTTGCTATCGCTAAAAACTATCTGATGAAGATGAACTGAACAACCTTAATCGCATCGTTTCCATGTATCTCGATTATGCCGAATTACAGGCAAATAATCACACGTTGATGAATATGCATGACTGGATTACCCGGCTTGACGCATTTTTACAATTCAATGAAAAGGACATACTGACCAATTCAGGGAAAGTCACCACCGAAATTGCCCGGGCATTTGCCGAAAGTGAATTCGAAAAATACCGTGTGATTCAGGACAAATCGTTTGAGAGCGATTTTGATAAAGAGGTAAAGAAGATATCCGATAATTTAATTTAATCTGCAATGGCCTATTTGAACGAATCACACATTGAGGTTGCCGATATCAGGTCAAAAAGGTTGAGAGTAAAGGAATGCAATTCTGAACAATATTGCTAAATCGGCCTTATAATAAAGCTCATTCCGGTGTAGATGAATCGGTTCAAACTTTCTCAGGCTTGCTGCATTCATGGAAAGACCTGGATTTTACGCCGTGACACGTAATGCGTGACGCGAAAAATGGCTAATATTGTATGGCAAACTGCACCTCAGATGAAGAATTACCAAATTCAGGTTTCGCTGAAAAACATCTCTCCCAAGATCTGGAGAAGGTTGCTGATTCCGGCTGATATCCCGCTACAGGACTTTCATAAGGTCATTCAAACAAGCATGGGTTGGTGGAATTACCACCTGCATCAGTTCATGAAAGACGGAAAATATTACCTTGAGAAAACCGAATACGATGATTTCTGGGATGAAATGGTTCATGTCGATTACTCACAACTGAAACTATCTGACCTGCTGATGCAGGAAAATGACAAGATTGGCTATGAGTATGATTTCGGCGATGGTTGGCTCCACGATATTGTCCTGGAGAAGATCCTTGATCCGGATCCAGGTGTCATTTATCCTCAATGTGTGGCCGGGAAAAGAAATTGTCCTCCGGAAGATTGCGGCGGGGCCTATGGATATTCGAATTTTTTAAAGATCATCGCCAATCCCCGGGACAAAGAATACAAGGAAACGATGGAATGGGTTGGTGGCAGTTTTGATCCTGAATCATTCGATAAGAAAGCCATCAATGATCTTCTTAAAGAAGATGATTTTGGGACCCCTTCATACTGATTTCAATAACAGGAACTGTCCCTGTCCCTGCGGAAGCCTTCGAAAATACAAACAGTGTTGCATGAAATAATATGGAGACTCAAATCAAAAATTTTACCCGATTGGAAATGGCTGTGCTAAGTTCAGAAATTCAGTCTGCCCTCGATAAAATAAAAGGAAAGTACGGGCTTGCGGAACTATCGATCGGTTCCATATCCTTTAGTCCGTTTTCTTTTTCCGGGAAAATATCAGGAACTGTGCCTGAGCACCTGCACTTTGCAGAAACATATGCATCGGAGGAGGCGAAGTACTTTGCCTTACAAAATGGACTTCCGGTGGATATCCTTCAGAAGAAATTTGTTAACAACGGGAAAAGCCATACAATAATCCGTATTGAGACCCGGAATCCGAAATACCCCATTATTACCCATTGTGAAGAAGATCGGAAAAATTACAAATTTACTGTTCAAATCGTCAAGGAAATTTTATCTCGAAATGACTTTACCTGATGAATCGGTTCACACTTCTTCAGGAATGTTGAATTCCTGGAAAGACCTGTAGTTAATTTCGTGAAACGTCACGCGTGACGGATGGACTGAACATTTAAACTTATCATTCATCCCATGAGCTATTATGATAACTGGGGCTATTACCGAAAAAAGAAATCAAATAAACGGGCAGGACAGCCCGATCAAAGGGTCAGGTATGGACAGACATGGTGGGGCGAACAATGGCTGAATGCACTGGCAAAGATCGATTATGATAACCGCATCCCAAGGGGTCGCGCTTACGCTGGTAATGGCTCCGTGCTGGAAACGAGGATCGATGCGAACAAGATCAGGTCTAAAGTGCAGGGCAGCAGGCCAAGTCCTTACCAGATCAGCATTGATATTCCGCTTTTCAATCAAAATCAGAAAGGAAAGTTGCTGGAAGTGATACGGCAGGATCCCTTCATCTTATCAAAACTGCTGAACCGGGAACTGCCGAAGGAACTTGACCGGATGGCCTCCGATCACGGGATCAGGCTGTTCCCATCGTCGTGGAAGGATTTTGCCATGCACTGTTCCTGCCCTGACTGGGCAGTTCCCTGCAAACACCTGGCAGCAGTGATCTACGTGATCTCCCGCGAAATTGACAGCAATCCCTTCCTGGTCCTGAAACTGCATGGTCTGGATCTGCTGGAGGAACTGAAAGAAACAGATGCGGGCATATTGGATCATGAAGCGGAAGCGATTCCATCCACAGAAACCATGATGGTTGACGATGTGCCTGCATTGGCTCAGGAGCCCGACTTCACGTTGAATGCGTTGCCTGACTTTTCAGGTATCGCGTCCGATTCAAAGGCCATCCTTTCGCTTCTGCCGGCCTCTCCCCTCTTCTATCCTAAAGATTTTCGTGCGCTGATGCAATCGGCCTGCAAGAGTTTGGAAAGCGGGATGCGAAAGCACACTCCGGGTGCACTTCCTGAAAACCTGGCCGATCTTGCCTCGCGGATCAGTTTGTTCGACGATACTATGCTTCTGCTCAACGAGGATCTCACCCTTGAATCGGTTTTATTCTCTGTGGAAGAAGATGAAAATAAAGATGTCCGGATAGAGCTTGGGAAACTGGTTACCCTGCTGGAAAATCTTGACAGCGCTGATCTGTCAAACGCCAACAGATCCCTTCGGGGAATCGAAATACACCGCCAGTTTGCCTCGGCCATCGCCCTGACAGGAAGCATCATCCCTCAACTGATCACTGATATGCATGGAGAGATGATGATCCGGTGGATCCCTGCCGTCAATGATCCTTCCCTCCGAACACTGACCAACCAGGTTCAGGCATACGCGAATCCCGGAACCGTTTGGATCTGGAGTAAACGGGAAAAGAAAAATGCGAAATATTTCCCCCTTGAACCCGAAGAAAATTCCCTGCAGATCATCTCGCTCTTCCTGGGATATTACATGAAATTTTTCAGGAAAAGCACCGGTGTGAATGAGACGAAGCAGGACAAGATCACGGATATGTTCTTTGAGGGAAAACCTGTGATTTTCTCCGAGCCCGACGAAAAGCATACCGCCAACAGCATTCAGTTATGGCTGAAGCGCCTCCATATCGGGAATAAAAAATGGACGCCGCTTCTCCACATCGACGAGCAGAACAGCTGGTTCCTGATACATTTCCCGGTTATTAACAGGGATGAACCGCTGCAACCGCCTGTTCCACTTCAGGATTTCCTATCAAAGAAAATATATGAAACAGTCCGCTTCGATGTTCTGAAGGACCTTACAAACCTGTCCGATCTTTTCCCCGATATCGCTTTTTATCTTCAATCCAGGGGGAAAAACCCTGTTCGCTTCAGCAGCGTGCAGTTTACGGATGTATTTACCCGTATCATCCCGATGCTGCGCATGCTTGGCATGGAAACGATGATGCCAAAGGCTTTGGCTAAAGTGCTTATACCTTCTTTGTCCCTGAAGCTTTCGGCCCCGGCGGCTGGGAAGAACCCTTCTTTTATCAATCTTGATGAGCTTCTGGGATTTGAATATCAGGTTGCCTTGGGGGATCTGATGCTTTCCCCTGCCGAATTTTCAAAGCTGGTCGGGAAGCTCCGCGGAATAGTCAAGATCAGGGATCAGTATGTGCTCATCTCAAACGATAGTCTGACAAAACTTTTCGAACAATTGGACCATCCTGCCCGGTTGAATCCGCATGATTTGCTGAAAGCGGCACTGGCAGAAGAATACCAGGGAGCGAAAGTGGAACTTACTCCTCAGGTGAAGAAACTGATCGCCCGGATGACCTCGGATGATCCTGTCAGCCTTCCCCGCAACCTCACTGCTACGCTCCGGCCGTACCAATTGACCGGATACCGCTGGATGGTCAGGAACTCAAAGATTGGTTTTGGCAGTCTGATTGCCGATGATATGGGACTTGGTAAAACTGTCCAGGTGATCGCGGCCTTGTTGAAATTCAAGCAGGAAGGCTTGTTGTCACAACATAAAGCGCTGGTGATCGTTCCCACAACGTTGCTTACCAATTGGGAAAAGGAAATCGAAAAGTTCGCTCCCACCCTTAAGCCCAGGGTCTACCACGGAACCAGCCGTGAACTTGATCTCCGTGATTGCGACCTGCTGCTTACGACGTATGGTACGGTCAGAAGCGATCTGAAGAAACTGAAATCGTTGAAATGGACTGCGGTTGTGGCGGATGAAGCCCAGAACATCAAGAATTCCCGAACCGATCAGACCAAAGCGGTAAAATCGCTGATGGCCGGTTTCAGGATCGCCATGAGCGGAACACCTGTGGAGAATCGCCTTTCGGAGTACCGGAGTATCATGGATTTCCTGAATCCGGGTTACCTCGGATCAGAAAAGAAATTTGACGAAGAGTTTGCTAAACCCATTCAATTGAACCATGATCAGAAGAAAGTCGCACTGTTCCGGAAGATAACTGCTCCTTTTATCCTCAGACGGATGAAAACGGATAAGTCCATTATTTCCGACCTGCCGGATAAGATCGAGAACAATCATTACTGCACATTGACCGGCGAACAGGCCGCAGTGTACCAGAATATAGTCGACAACGTTCTGAAGGAAATCAGCGGGATGGAAGGGGTCCGGCGTCGCGGCACGGTATTGAAAATGATAACGGCCCTGAAACAAATCTGCAACCATCCGGACAATTTCCTGAAAAAAGGGAATGCACTCCCCGACAAATCTGGAAAGTCAATGATGTTGATGGATATCCTGTCGCAGATCCGGGATGCCGGCGAAAAAACGCTGATCTTTACCCAGTACAGAGAAATGGGTGACATCCTGACTGAGATGGTCCGTAATACCTTTGGCATGGAGCCCCTCTTTCTTCATGGAGGAAGCAGCCGTTCGCAGCGGGATTTGATGGTTGAGGATTTCCAGACAAAACGAAACAAAGGGATCTTCATTCTTTCGCTGAAAGCAGGCGGAACGGGATTAAACCTCACCGGGGCCAGTCATGTGGTCCACTATGATCTCTGGTGGAATCCGGCTGTAGAAGCCCAGGCCACCGATCGTGCATACCGTATCGGTCAATCGAGGAATGTCATGGTCAACCGTCTGATCACCCGGGGAACATTTGAGGAGAGGATCGATGAAATGCTGAAAAGCAAAAAAACGCTTGCAAACCTCACAGTCGAAACCGGTGAAAAATGGATTGGTGAGCTATCAGACCAGGAGTTGAAGGAGATTTTCATGCTGACATTTTGAACATCCCTGTTCTAATTTGCAGTTCGACACTTCATTATTTCATGCATAACGATGTAACAAACGGCAATTATTTGTGCGATAACATGTGGCCGGATACAATTTTTCGTTCATTAAAATATAAGTTGAAAAATATTTATTACAAGGAATAAAATTCCTTAAATTTTACTAAATTTGAGGAGTTATAATCCTTATATTATGAACAAGTATATCGACAGGGCCATCCAGGATCTCCACCAGCACCTCCAGCCAGGGAAAGTGGTGATCATCCTGGGACCAAGGCGTACGGGTAAAACCACCCTGGTACAACATTTCCTGGAGAACACAAAATACAAATGTCGTTCGGAAACAGGGGATAATATCCGGATCAATGAACTTTTTGAGACTGGGGATCTTACCCGGCTAAAGGAGTTCGCATCTGGATTTGAGCTGATTGTGATCGACGAGGCACAGAAAATAAAGAACATCGGGCAGGGCTTGAAAATACTAACAGATTACACGGAAGACCTGCACCTGTTGGTCACCGGATCATCCTCATTTGAACTGCTTGGCCAGGTTGGTGAACCACTCACAGGTAGGAAAAAGACATTCACACTCTACCCCATTTCACAAGCTGAACTTCTCTCTCAATTCAACAGGTATGATCTCAGAGAAAACATGGAATCCTTTCTTCTTTTCGGCGGATATCCGGAGGTCGTCACCGCGACTGACAAAACCGCCAAAATCGAAATCCTCAACGAAATCCTGAATGCTTATTTATTAAAGGATATTCTGGAAGTTGATCGTGTAAAAAACTCGAAACTGCTGTTGAATTTGTTGCGTCTTCTGGCATTCCAGGTCGGCAACCTGGTATCCTTGTCAGAACTTTCCCGAACACTCCAGATTGATTATAAGACTGTTGCGCGATACATTGATTTGTTTGAAAAATCCTTTGTATTGTTCAGTCTTGGCGGTTATAGCAGTAATCTGAGAAGTGAGATCAGCAAAAAAAATAAGTACTATTTTTATGATAACGGGATTCGAAATGCCATTATATCGAACTTTAATCCGATTGAAGTCCGCAACGACATTGGAAATCTGTGGGAAAATTTCCTGTTTATTGAACGCATGAAAAAAAGGGCGTACACAGGAATGCATGCAAATATATTTTTCTGGCGCACTTATGAACAAAAGGAAATCGATCTGATCGAAGAACGCGACGGAAAATTATTTGGTTATGAATTCAAATGGGGCACAAAAACGGTTAAAACTCCGCGTAAATGGGCTGAGGAGTACCCTGATGCAGAATTTTCAGTGATTAACCAGGAGAATTACCTGGACTTTATAACATGATATGCGGGATGATATTTATATATCTATAATATTCACATATAATAACAATGACAAGGGTTACAAGATTTTTTTCAAATAGAAAATGGATGATTTTTCAATGATTTTTCTGTCATTTTTTGTACCCTATTTGTACCTCATAATCGTAACTATCTGATATACAGATATAGTTACTTTCTGTATCGGAAAGTAAGCTTATTACTATTCTTATGAATCCTTTAGTAATCATTATAAGCCACTAATTGGTATGGTTACACGAACACCTTCAGCAAATTGGTATAGCATGAGTGATCCGGCTATTGTTTCCGATCCTTGTCAGACACTTAAACAGTTACGGTTGCAGCAAAATCTGACACAGGAGCAATTAGCCGAAAAAGCAGGTCTTTCACGCTCGGCCATCAGTAAAATCGAACCGGGTAAAGTTTCTGTTTCACTGATTAGGGTAATTCAGGTACTCCGGGCTTTGCAAAAATTTCATATACTCGACAGTTGGAAAGTGGCATCTGCCATCAGCCCGATTGCAGTGGCAAAACTCGCTGCCAAAGGCAGGCTGAGGGCTTCAGGTAAGGGTATCCGGAAAAATAAGGAGGGGGACGAATGGTAGAGGTCGCCAGAGTTTTTCTTTGGGAGATCTATGTCGGTGCAGTGTTTTGGGATCAAACCAACCGCATTGCCAGCTTCGCGTTCGATCCGGGGTTCTTCCGCTATTCCTGGGATATAGCACCCCTGACGATGTCATTGTCCGAATCCGGGGAAGGCCGCATCTACAGTTTTCCCGGCATTCCTGCTGACATGCTGTGTTATATTGGTAAACACGGTATGGGCGCCCTGGAGTTTCGCCCGGCTACCCGTATTGAAAGAGGATCTTCCAATGTTCTTGAAATTTCGGAGCTTGTTGACCTGGCTCAGCAAGCGGTAAACAGAAGAGGTCAATTAAGCGCTGATATTTCAGAAGATCAAAAGCAGGCCCTGCTCGTTATCATCAGGTTAGGCACCTCGGCTGGAGGTGCCCGTGCTAAAGCGGTAATTGCAATCAAAAGGCATGGTGCTGTCAGGTCTGGCCAGTTGGACGTTCCTGAAGGATATTCCCATTGGCTTATCAAGCTTGATGGCGTCACCGATGCGCAACTGGGTGATCCCAAAGGGTATGGCCGTATTGAGAATGTCTATCACTTGATGGCTGAGGATTGTGGAATCTCAATGACTGAGTGCAGGCTGCCTTACCCCGATGCCGATCAACTTTACAGACGAATGGTATTCAATGTAATAGGAGTAAACAATGATGATCACACAAAAAACATTTCATTTCTGATGGATAAGTCAGGTCAATGGCGGCTGGCACCTGCCTACGATATGACCTATACTTTTAAGCCATCTCATAAATATCTTGCACAGCATCAACTTTCTATAAATGGGAAGCGATCCGGAATAAATTATACCGATTTGATCCTGGTTGCTGAACGGATGAACATCAGGAAGCCCGGCGAAATTATTGGCCAGATCACGGATGTGATTAGAAATTGGCCGAGATATGCTTCTTCTGCCGGTATCCCCGATAGTCAGATAAAATCTATTGGCAAAACCCATCTTACCCGGTTTCCTGATTGATGAACTGGCCGATGGCAAGAAGAAATGTGAACTAAACTTTTCTATTTATGCAATTCATCCAACACCTCGACGGCAACGTAATCGTCTGCGATACCGAAGGGATCATCATCTACATGAATGAAGCGGCGATCAGGAATTACGCCAAAGACGGCGGCGCGGCGCTCATTGGGAAAAACCTGATGGATTGCCATGGTGCGCAATCCCGGGAAAAGATCCAGGAGATCATTCGTACCCGCTGCAACAACGTTTATACAATTGAAAAAAACGGTAGAAAAAAACTGATCTACCAGTCGCCTTGGATCGAGGGTGATGAACTCAAAGGCATCATCGAACTTTCGCTGGTGATTCCTTTCGACATGCCTCACTACAACCGGTCTTGATCTACCCCACTGGTTTAATTTTTATGGAGCGTTCGGCATTCAAGCTGTTTATCCCCGATGCAGGGTTATCGTGCGCTCACCACAAACTTCCTCATGCAGTTACCTTCACTGGTGTTTACCTTCAAAAAATACATACCGGGGGAGAGGCGGCTCACGTCGAGATCAGTAGTAACATCATGCAAAGAGTGGCTGAGGAGGATGTTGGAGCTGAGGTCGAGGATGTCGATGTGGCTTTGGAGGCTGTTGACGGAGGCTGGGATGCTGACATGCAAGACGTCTGTGGCGGGATTTGGAAACAGGGTGATCTGATGACGGATGTCATTTTCGGGTGTGCCTACGTTGCTGGAATAGGAGGCCTCCCAGCCCTGACCGCGAATAGTTTGGTTGGTAGTAAACATCACGAGCATTTGTCCGGATGTTGAGGTGACAGGGGGCGGCAGTATGGTATACTTACCAGAATACTGGCCGAGGAGATCACCGGTAAGGTCATCGTAAACGCTGACCTTATCATTGCCGGCTTCAGTGTCGAAACTGTTGAAAATCAGGGTAACGCGTGTAGCACCGGGAGGATTGATCCTCCACTTGCAGTTGGTGGCGTCGTGGTACTGAAACATGCCGCTTCCGTCGGTGAAATTCCCGGCGGCCTCGGTCAGGATCGTGGTTCCGTTACAAAAATCAATATAGTCTGATGTATATTCGGCAAGGAATCCCTGAGCACCCCTACCACTCCCCGAACTAAACGTCACGAGCATGATGGGACCGGTGGAGGTGACACTGTCGGGAAGGGTGCTTCCTGAATACTGAGCCAGCAGGGGATCTGAAGTGGCTGATCCGTCGTAGATCTTCACAAAATCGTCGGAATTGGTGGCAAAGCGTAAAAAAGTGAGGGTGATGTTCTTGTCGCCGTCAGTTGCCGTGATGAGCCAGCTGCAGTCTGAACCCGGGGGATAGTCAGCCTTTGGGCCGCTTCCGTCCTCAATGCTGCCGCCGTACGAAGTTGAAACTGTGTCGGCGCCTGCACAGTAGGTCGGGTACGAGGCCACATCGGGCTGAATGTTGATAGTAGCGGACTGATTGCCGGTAAAGGTGTAAGTTCCGGGGTTCAGGTTATGCAGGTAAAAATATCCGTTAAATGTTCCACCCCATCCCCAGTTCATGTGAAAATAATTGTCGCCCTGATATCCATCACAAACCCAGGCATGCCCGCCTGAAGGACCATCTCCGTTGTACTCTATCGGCTTTGAAGCATCCAGATTGGCTTTAAGCAGTGAAACCCAGTCAGAGGTTGAATATTCATAGCGGTTCAGGTACTGCGCAGAGGGGGAATATCCGAAGTAATTCACCAGAGCTGGTGCAACGTTGCTCGTAAACGCCCAGGAAATATTGGGACCGTAAACCATGTCCAGCGATATCCCGGTATGGTAGCAAAGAATAGCCACGGGGTCCGACTCGACGTTCAGACTCTGTTTCATCCCGTTCCAGTCATACGTTGTCGCACCGAAATCAGCGCACAGACTGCCATACACCGGCGCTGCATTATCACAATGAGACCCCTGCCCCGTCTCAGGATATCTCCAATAATGCATGATCATGCTCATGGCCGTAGCCACGCATCCCACCAGCACATGTCCGCCCCAACACCCGGTATCGGCCGGACAAAGTGCATTATACGGTAAGTACTGGTGCCATATATCGCCGATCAGGGGTTGAACTTCAGTCGGGGTTTTGTCGGAGAAGATTTGAGGAGAAATTTTAGAGGGATCATTGCTGCCATCTTTCTCTTCCCGCGATTCCATACCGAGCAATCCGGCCCACGCGCGGGAAATAGTCGCATCGGCTGGCAGATGGTTTTCCCTCACATGCCTGATCTGGTTCACATATTGTTCCATCCAGAAGCTGAATTCGGGAGAGAGATTCTCGCGGGAATACGCACTTTCATAGGAGTATCCCAGCACAGGATACACGGCATCATCCGCAGACACAATCACAAATCCTGTTCCTGAAAAATTGAATACATAATAATCCGGAGATTTTGCTTCCCCAACAGTGAATTCCGAAATAATTGAAGCATTTTCGTGAGCCGGCAAGTGGTACATGCTGCAATTCCGACTGAAAAATTCCCGACCGGCGATCCTCGCGCGATCAATCCCGACAGTCTCCGAAAAGCCGGAAAAAGAAAAAAAAGCGGACACAATCGTTAAAAAAAACACACAGCGTTTTATAAGTGGAAGTTTTACAAGTAAATATAGATTTTATGGCAGTAATTGAAGCATAAATGTACGAAAAACTGGTAGCTGAAAGCTGGCTTCCCTAAAAGTATTTCGATTTGAACTTAAGTGCGACATTGACCAGCGCAATTAGCACAGGAACCTCTACCAGTGGACCGATGACGGCTGCAAAGGCCTCCCCCGAATTGATCCCGAAGACCGCTATGGCAACAGCGATTGCCAACTCGAAGTTATTGCTGGCAGCCGTGAATGAAAGGGTCGCTGACTGCTCATAGGTCGCCCCCACCTTCCGGCTCATGAAAAATGAAAGCAGGAACATAATGATGAAATAAATCGTCAGAGGAATGGCAATGCGGATCACATCAAGCGGGATCTTCACGATGTATTCGCCCTTAAGCGAAAACATGACGAGAATAGTGAAAAGCAATGCAATAAGCGTCAGCGGGCTGATCTTGGGAATAAACCGGGAGTGGTACCATTCCTTGCTTTTGACCCTGATCAGGAGGAAACGGGTCAGAAATCCTGCAATAAAAGGAATCCCCAGATAGATGAATACGCTTTTTGCGATCTGGCCGATCGTGATAGCCTCTACTGCACTGTTTGTGGGAAGGCCAAACCAGGCCGGAAAGACAGCGATAAAAAGATAAGCATATACCGAGAAGAGCAAAACCTGAAAAATGGAGTTGAAAGCGACCAATCCTGCACAATACTCCGTGTCGCCTTTGGCGAGCTCATTCCAGACGATCACCATGGCAATGCAACGGGCAAGACCGATGAGGATCAACCCATACATGTAATCAATGTTAAACTGCAGGAAAATGATGGCAAGAAGGAACATCAGAACCGGACCAATGATCCAGTTCTGGACCAATGATAAACCCAGCACTTTCGTGTTTTTGAATACACCGCCAAGCTCTTCATACCTGACTTTTGCCAGGGGCGGGTACATCATCACGATCAATCCGATGGCAATCGGAATATTGGTAGTGCCGGATGACATCGAATTCCAGAAGTCTGCAATGCCGGGAAATAGCCATCCCCAAACGACACCGACTGCCATGGCCAGGAAGATCCACAGAGTTAGATAACTGTCAAGAAATTTTAATCTCGTTTTCATCATGTTGAAAATTTAAGATTGAATCCACTCCGAAAAACCTTCCAGGTTTGAATTCAATAAATAGATTTTTTGTTATCTTAATGTAAACATGTTCATTAGCAAAAACCTGGAAGGTTTGAACCGTCGGGAAGGTTTTTCGGAGGGGATTCAAGATTAGTTAACTTCCCGGTGGACGGGTACTTTTTTGACATTTCACGCTTCATTTTCAAATCTTCAGATCAGCAACAGGATGAGTTCGTACTGCAATCACAGGTCGGTTCTGTTCCCCGCAGCAATCCGTTGATGATACCGGCAGCACAACCCACTCCCGATTTGACTTTAACAGCCCCCTGCGGGCAATTCATTTCACAAGCGCCGCACTCCATGCAAAGATCCCTGTTCATGATATAGGCCCGTTTGTCTCTGAAACCGAAAACACCGTGCGGACAAACATTGAGACACATTTTACATCCGTTGCACAACCGGTCATCGAGTTCCAATGTTACGACATCCGGTAAATATACAAAACCGTTCATTTTGCTATAAGGTTAAAAATCTTGAAATAATCCAGGTAATCAGGCCAAGGCTGGCCAGAACAATCTGGACCGGCAACATGACTTTCATTTCTTTCTGAACACCAGAAAGCGATGTAAAGGTTGACGATCCTGTAAAATTCATCGCCATGAACGACGACACCACGGGGACTAACAGGAACCAGGAGGCGATTTCGATCAGGTTTGTCCCCATCATCCCCGAAAGAAAAAGGATCAGGGCTGCTATGATTCCCATCGACAGTCCTTTCAGGGAGAATCTGCGGAAGGGAATCCAGGGCAACAATGCCGGGGTTACGGCACATCCGGTCAAATAAGCGGCAAAAAGATTCACGACAACTTTCCAACCCTGCTCAACAGACAGGCCGGCAGAATATCCCACCCTGGAAATGCCCGACAGGATGAAGAACAATGCAGGGATCAGGATCAAATAATACTTTCCGTAAAAGATATCAACCGGAATCAGTTTCAGCCTTTCCTTAAACGGAAATGTCACGGTCCGCATTGCGTCGGTCGCCTTCATACCAGCTTCAAGAAAGGCTATGATATCTGATGCTCTGACCGGTCCATAGGTTACCGAAAACCCGGTCATCTTTTTAACCTCGTGAGCCGAAACGCCTGTCGCACTAAGTTGCGGCAGTATGATCCGGTGGTGGTCAACCACCTGTTCAAGTTGATGAATCCTGATCCGGCGAACCACTTCTTTTGTGCTGAAATTTTTCTTTCCGGCTGCGCACCAAACATTGATGCCTTTGGTGTCGATCACCAGTATCCAGGCATTCAGTCCGTCCAAAGCCCTGCGCAAGTGATCGAAGCTCAGTTTGTAGTTTGCCGAAACAAAGACATGCGACTGCCTGTCGGGCGATCCCACCGCGTAAATGCCCGGTTTCACCTTGTAATTCATCCGGCCTATAGCCCATCTGACCTTGATGGTTTCGAGTCGGTCACGGGTGCTCCATTCGGTTGCCACTAACGGAATAGTCATAACACCGATATCCAGGTTTCCTTTGATAAAGTCCGATTTCATAGTTTATAGAGTTAGCAGAAAATAAAATCCCATAACTACCAGCATGATTCCTCCTGCATACGGAACGATTTTAGCAATTTTTCCTACAGGTTTTGACAATTTACCGAGTCCCCACCTGATCCCTGCAAATCCAAGAGAAAGTGGCAATGCGTATCCCAGAGCAAAGGAGGTCAGCATCAGGAAGCCCCAAAGAGCGCTTCCTTTGATGAAGGATGCCGCCAGAATTACCGGGAACACAGGATTGCAGCAGGAATTGAAAGCAGTTGATATCCCGCCAACGGTCAACCCGAAAATGATAGCAGGTATGATCCCTGGTTTGGGTTCTCCTTTACCGATTTTCGGAACAGGCATTTTGAAGGGAAGAAAATCCATTGACCACAATCCGAATACAATACAGATGATCCCTGACACGATTTTCCACCAGGTTCCTGAAGTGGCGGCCATCATGCTACTGGCGTAACCGAACAAAGTCCCCATGATGGCCATCGAGATTACAGCCCCGGCAAGAAATGCCAACACGCCCGGCAAGGCCTTTTTAGTTCTCTTCTCACCGGACAACGACCCTGAATACCCCGCAACAACGGCAAAAAGCGCGTAATTACAGGCACAGGTGACCACCGCGGTCATGCCAAGAACGAAGACGGCAACCAACGTGAGTGCTCCCGGTTGGCCATATTCCATCAAACTTTTGATCCAGGTTTCCATCTGATCAGTTTTTTGGACAACAGGAAGATCCCTTGGTTGTGTCGCAGCCTGAAGCGGATTTGCAGCTGTCAGCCCATTTCGGTGAATTCTGATCATTTACAATTTGGCTGTTTTTCACCGGGGTAGAAGTCACCGGAGAAGAAGTGAAAAACAACTTTACCACAATCACACCCATCGCAGCCAGCATTACCAAAGTGAAGATAACCTTTGGCCAGATGCTCTTTTTCTTAGGTTGACAGCAATCGCCCCCACAGTTGCAATCGTCATTGTTTCCGCCGGAATCCCCAATAATGGTTTCCTGTATACCTTCCGCTTCTTTGTCAATTTCAGGCTTTATCTCCCGATAGAAGTTCAGAAACCCTTCCCTGATCTCATCTCGTACACGACGGTAAACAGACATAACTTCTTCTTTAGTCCCACCGGCCTCAAATGGATCTTCAAATCCCATGTGCAGCCTGTGCCTGACCTGACCACTAAAATGCGGACAGGTTTCATTTGCATGATCACACACAGTAATCACGTAATCAAAAGAATCGGAAAGAAAGATCTCTACATTTTTGGGTCTTTTACCGGATATGTCGATACCTGCCTCTTTCATGGCCGCAATAGCATTGGGATTTGCGCTGGCTGCCGGGTTGGTCCCTGCTGAATATACTTTAAGTCGTGAATCAAAAGATTTAAGAAATCCCTCTGCCATCTGGCTACGGCAGGAGTTTCCGGTGCAAAGGATGAGAATACGCATTCGATTTGAAAATTTGAAGATTTATAGATCATTTGATGATGTGATAGAATGATTTTCTTTAGTTTTAACATGTTATGTCTAACATTGATGTTCCTCTTCGACATCGATTTTTTCGAGGAAAGAAACAGTTATTTGTATCATTTCTTTGATCTTCCCCGGGTTCAGGCAGTAGTTGACCCTGACCCCATCGACGGTTCCCCTGATTAGTCCTGCGTTCTTCAATTCGATTAGGTGTTGTTTCATCGTCGTACGGCTCAGAGGCAATTCATCCGAAATGTCTCCGGTTATGCACACCTTGACCTCTGCAAGGTACTTCAGAATTGCCAGCCTGGCGGGATGTGCAAGTGCCTTGAAAAGGGTAGCTGTTGAATTCAGTTCTTGATCGAAAAGATCAGTTTTTGCGTAAGCCATGCTTTGATAATTATAACGTATAATTGCGTTATTTTTTTAGTCCCCGCAGCCGCATCCCCGGAATGTTTTTCCTGCGTATGAGTTCGGTTCAAGATCACTGATTGCTTTTACGATCTCCCCTGCAACCTCATCCACCATTCGATAATGTTCTTCTTTCAGATCATTATTCCGGATGATCTTTGTGTTGAGCGCATTTTCATTTCCGATGATCTTTGAAACATCAATAGATCCGTTGATTCTGCCACTGTATTTTTCCGTGCTTCGTTTGGCACAGAGCTTATCGCAGCCATCCACTGAGATGGTCGGAAAGACACTGGCAAAGTTTCTTTCCTCCTTGCCCCCTGCATTATAGAGTGGCAAACATAGCGTCACGGTATCAACCATTTTCATTTCCTCAAGAACCTTCCGTGTAGCCAGCCTTGAAATAGTTCCACCAAGACATTCTTCTCCGCTGCAGGATAATATGCCGACTTTCAATATTGCCATATAAAAACCCCCTTATGCAATTTCATTGATACGTGTTTCAATCCTGGCCGCGATCTCTTCAACGACTAAATACCCGTCGTCACTGAGTTCTGTGGGCGATCCGAATTTCTTCCCTTTATGGTCTTTGACCGTGTCAAGAACTTTGATTTCATCTACCACGATCCCTCCCGCAAGGGATACATTTTTTGATGCACACATTTTCGGACAACCGTCAACCGTGATGCAACCGGAATCCTTCATCTTCGCCTTCACCTCTTCGTCGCCGGTCACTATGTATGCAAGGCAGACCGTTTCCGCCTTCTCCGGACATAGCTCAACGACGGTTTTCAAGGCGGCTTCGCGTGCCACCAGTCCAAACACCTTGCCGATACCGCTGCACGGTATCACTTTTACTTTATTTGACATCTGCATCCTCCACCTTTTTCTGTGTTATTTCAATATATCTTTCAAAACCTATCAGAAGTTCTTTGTCACCTTCCGGATCAGTCAATTCAAGTTCGGCTATCCAACCCAGCTCATAAGGGTTTTCATTGATGAGCTCAGGATTTGTCGCAAGCTTGTCGTTGATGGCAACCACCTTCCCGCTGAAAGGCGAGACCAGTTCAAATACAGCTTTAGATGATTCTATCGACCCTGACTCACCGAACTGATCAATTTCATCTCCGACTTCCGGAGGATAGAAATAGAGAATATCCGAGAGGTTTTGCTGTACGTAATCCGTCACGCCTATTCTCGCCCGGTTTCCGTTCACCCATGCCCAGCAATCATTTTCATTAAAGAAGACCTCTCCGTTTTTGGGTATCCTGAAAATGAATTTTCGGTTTTGAATGGTTTCATAATCGAAATTATAAGATACGGCTTCATTTTCAGATGCCGGCCTTACTGTCTCTTCAATTTTGTTGAGCTCTTCAAAGAGATCATCGATGAACCTCCTTTCCAGATCGGTAATCCTCAGGCCATCATTTAACCCAATACGATGTTTTTTGGCTTCATCAGCGACAATGATCCGCCGGGCAACCTTCAGGTTTTTTTCCACAGCGAGCTTACTTGCACAGCGGGTCGGGCATCCGTCAATGACCAGCAGCGGCCGTTCAGCAGCGAGCTTGTTGTATTTTGCTTCAGAAACACGGTAAAAAACGGGACAAATGATCTCCGAATCCCATCGCTCATGTAATTTGAGTGCAAGTTCCCGGGTGACCAGGCCTGCGCATTTGTCAAGTCCGTTGCAGGGCAGGATAACATATTTCTCAGCCATGGCTTTCCATCTCCTTTCGTATCTCTTTAATTCGCTGGGTCGTCGCATTCTTATCAGGAAATGACAAGGCATCCGGTCCGCAGGTCTTAGAACAGGCCCTGCAGAAAACCACGCAATTGTGAGGGTTCTTCACAATCAGTCTGATCTCATCATTATCCCTGACCTCAAATACCTTGTGCGGGCAGAATTCCACACAATCCATGCAATAATTGCATTTGGAATAATCGATGGTCGGTTTCCAGTCGATCAGGTTGCGTTCGACGCCCATGAAAGTGGTCTCGCTCATTGTGCCTCCTCTGATTTTCTCAATGCCTGGCTTACCTTTTCCACAGCCTGGTCGGTCGACATATCACGCACGTCAATAGGAATCAGGTCCTTAGTAACATCAAGACCGGATGCTGTAAAGGCATCCCTGAAAAGCTTGTTTTGCATATTGGGCGCACAGCCTCCGATCACCACTTTACGATGTGATTTTAGAAAATCCATCAAAAACCGGTCGCCGTCCTCTTCACAAAGCTGGGGATGGATAAAGCCATATTCTACCGGCAATTCAATTCTTACCCGGTTGATGAAATCCCAGATATCCATCTGGGAGAAGCCGGGGCATTTACCCGTGCAAACGCACATGATAAAGCCTGGTTTATATTGTTCAGACATAATATTGATGTTTTTATTTATCTCAAATAAGTTACTTGGTCTCCGATCCATTTGGGCCAGCAGATTTTTTTCTTGCCATTAAAGCAATGAAATCAATCTTCTTGGTGACTCTCACTGATACTGCATATCCGAATGACAACTGGATGCCGTTGCAATATTTGTGCAAGGGGATATCTCCATAGGCTGATAAATACCAGTCATGCTTGAAGGCATAAGTCACCTGAGGGGTGAAAAACACAACGTCATAGCCGGAGGATTCGATTATGTCGTCATTCTCCCTTGTGGACTTTGTTCTGTACTCATTTCTGACCTGCAGGTCGATGGTGAATCGCTTCCACGGCCTGTAATTGAAATACAGAGCTGCTACCCACTGGTCACCATACTTGTAATAGAAGTTCTCTGATTCAATCAATTGGGAATATTCATAGGAAGCAAATCCGGCCAACGCTACCTTCCCGAATCCTTTTGAGATAAACAGGTTCGCAAGATAACGGTAACTCCCTGCCGATGGTTGAACAGAGATCGGTAGCTGTACATTTTCTAATTCCTGGTCAAATACCCCAACGGGAAATTTTACGCCCACGGTTGGTGATATTGTAAGCCTGAGCCGGGAATTTGAATAGGCATTGAATTTTGCATACAGCCCGAGGTCCCCGATTCCATATCCTTTGTAAGAATCAACGCCGGGCGTTTGCAGGGTTTTGTTAACAAAATATCCAATATCAGTCAGGGCAGTAAGCCAGTTGGTAATGCCATAGCCGACCTGTAGTTCTGTGTAATTACTGTAAGCTATTTCCTGGAACGGCAATTCCGTAAAGCGGGAGTCTTCCGAGTAGTACTTCCCGGAGTGGCTGTAGCGGTAGTTCAGGGATGCTGTAAGAATCCTGGATTGAAGGGCAGGCTGCTCAGCATCACTGATAAATGGATTGCCGGAGGTGCAGCATTGTGAAAACGCCTTGTTACCAGTGCACAGGCAGAGAAGAATTAGTAAATATTTTGCAGTCTGCAGCATGATTTCTATTATTTACTGTGCCAAGGGGTAACCCGGACCATGATGGTATCACTTACTTCGCCGGTTTCATTGAAAACCCTGCAAGTGATTGTATTTAATCCCCGGCAACTCTGGCAAGCAGAGTACTTCACAGTCGTTCCGCTGCCTTTGATCTTACCGTGATTGACCACCCAACCATACTGCAGGTTGACGCCGGTTGCATAGACAGTGATCACCGATGTATCATAGGCCACAACCGGATTCACTGAAGCAGTGATACTATCGATCCTGATCTGGGAACTTGGTGCGGTATTATCCTTTTTGGAACAGGCGGAGAGCAATGCCAGGCCTGTCAGTACTATCATAAATATCTTTTTCATAAATGCTTATAAGAGATTTGACTTTTTGAATTCCTGTTCCAGTTCATCAAATGAATAGTATCCGGTATGACGGAAAATTTCCTTGCCTGAATTATCCAGCAACACCTGGGTGGGGATCGCAGCAACTCCGTAATACTTCATGAATTCCTGGTTTTCCGGCAACAATACATTATAAAATTTCACATTCACGGTCTGTTGATATTTTTCCCTGACTTCTTTCATGACCAGTTCCATTTTCCGGCAAGAGATACAACCGGTTGCACCGAATTCGAGGAATGTGATCTTGTAAACCTTTCCATTATTCTGATAGTTATAAGCAGAGTCCAAAACTTGAGCCATTGTCTTCTTTGTCTTTGCCCCGGCTTGTTCTGCCATTTTCTTTGAAATAAGATTATTCATACTCCCCCTGAACAGGAATAACAAGGCTAAAAAGCCTATTCCAAGGATGATCAGCAGGACATTGATAATCCCTTTAATCCGTGTTTTGCTTTCAACAGAGGCTCCCATTAATAAACTTTCGTGGTTCAAAAATGAATTTTAATAGAAATACTCCTTTAGCAAATCATCAATCCATCGATCGATTTCTCCCTTTTTGGATATCGACCTGTTATTGTCTTTCCTTGATGATCCGGTGACAAATCGTCTCCAGTTCCAAAAAATCCGGGCATTCACGGCAAATAATACGGATTGAGACCATGCGGTCAGGGTTTGATTTTTTCAAATAAAGCGTTCAGGGTATTTGAAAGGATCTCTTTAATCTGGGGTTCATGCGCTGCAATCGGTTTGACAGGGATTAAATCAAGGACTTCCTCATATTTCAACCCTGAATGGTACAGCGTCTCAATGGTCGCCGTCAAGGTTTTCTCTACTGTCTCTCTCGCCTCGCTTTCATTAAGCCCCAGCTTTGTGCCAATTTGTTGCAATTCTTTCCATTGGAACCAAAAGTATGTCGGCAGCATGGCTGAAGCAATGGCATAAGCCTCTAATTTGGACTCCTCAGTAATGAAGGTGTCTCCAAGAAGTTTTAACATCTCCAGGATACTTTCCCTTTCACTGAATTCCTTTGAGAAGCAGACCGGGTTGTACCCTTTATTGATGCAAGAGGTCGCATTAGGGATCATCCTGGAAACATTTCTCAGCCCATTGAGCTTTGCAGAAATTTTTTCCATCGTAATCTTGGGAGCCAGTGAGATCACGCAGGAGCCTTCCTTAATGTTTCCCTTCACCTGCTCAAGTGTGTCCAGGATGACCGGTGGGTGAAGGGCAATAAATACGATATCCTGGCTTGCTGCATCGCCAAGTGTAGATACCTTTACTGTCGGAAATTTCAGTTGCAAGGCCAATAGGACATCCTTGCTGATATCGAAGACAACGATCTTTTCCGGAAAGAATCCTTTATTTTGGAAAGCCTGGAGGAATATCCGGGTTATTCTGCCTCCTCCGATAAATCCGATGGTCTTTTTCATTTTATAACCACTTAGTAATTCGTAGAAAGACGAAATTAATGTTAAAAAAAAACTATTTCTTTTCCCTGGGTCTGAGCTGGCACATGCACGAACCCGAAAGTTTTTCGCTTTTATCGATGATCAGGGGCATCTCATCTCTCTCCCATTCAATCAGTCCACCGGCAAGATTAGCCACCCGGTCTTCAATGCCCTTTTTAATAGCCAGTTCCGTTGCTTCCCGGCTGTGCAGTCCGGCCGCATCAGCAAAAATCATTGGCTTATCTGCAGGAAGATCCTGAAATGTCTCTTCCAAAATACTGTAAGGACAATAGAGAATTTCAGGAACATCAAACATCTTGAACCTGCTCAGATCAGCTTCCCTGACATCGACTAACAACGCTCCCTTTCTGCATAATTCCAGCGCCAGTCTTGGGGTTACATTAAGGATACCCCCGCTTTTGAAACCGATCCCTGAAAAGAACCCTTCCATATTAAAAATAAAAGATAATGATGTAGTAAACACCTACGGCAATAAACAGAACAGCGACCATTCTACGAAACCAAAGTTCGAATATTTTGATACGGTCATAGAGTTTCCCCACATTGCCGACTGCATAGGCAAGTAACCATGCAAAAATGATCACCGGGAGCCCTGTAGCAATAGCGAAAATGATAGGCAGGTATAGTCCGCCGGCACTTGCAATAGTAACGGGAATCAGCATGCCAAAATACAAAACACCGCTGTACGGGCAGAATGCCATGGCAAAAACCATTCCTAACAACAGGGTTCCCCAATAGCTTTTTTTGCTATGCTCCCCCATCTTTTCAGTCAGTCCGGAAAATCCCGGGAATTTGATCTTGATGAAATCCAGCATGAAAACCCCGATGAGAATAAGCAACGGCCCCAGGAGCTTTTCTCCCCATCCCTGGAACAGCAGGGAAACCTTCAATTTACTGGCTCCCAGGAAAAGGATTACCCCGAGTCCTGTATAAGAAATTGCTCTCCCCAGGGTATATACCAATCCTTTAATAAACACTCTTCTTCTATTCTCAATATCCCTGCTGATAAACCCGATGGCGGAAATATTGGTCGCAAGCGGACAGGGGCTGATCGCTGTCATCAATCCAAGAATGAAAGCAGTCAAAAAAGCATACTGAGAATTCTCAAGGATGGTTTGTAAATAATTCATGGTTATTTCAACATTTCGTTAATCGCTTTCCTGATCTCTGCTTTCAGCTTTTCAGGGCTGTTGTTGGCGTAAAGGAACCCTTTATCGGTAAGATCAACTCTTTTTTCACCGGAAACAATTAACAAAGTCTGGCCTTCCACTTTTAGCTTGGCTCCGATAGCTTCACCTTCCTTTTCATCCAGATTGATACTTTTAAAGGTAATTTCTCCTGCTTTCACCTTCTCGGCGTATTGTTGCTCGACAGCCTCTTTCGAAACCTTTTCTACATTGTTACATGTCATGCAACGACGGGTGAAATGAAAATAATAGACTTCGATCTTCTTTGTTGCCGGGCTTCCTGCAAAAATTCCCGATACCATCATGAAGGCCAGGAAGATTAACATTGTCTTTTTCATATGCATTTTGTTATTTGGTCAATAATTGTTTGATCTCTTCAGAGGATGGTACACGCCCTTTGATAAGAACCTTTTCGTCAACGACAAGCGCCGGAGTCGACATCACCCCATATTTCATGATCTCCATGATATCTTCCACTTTGGTGACGGTTGCACTGAGTCCGTTTTTTTCGACCACCTCCCGCGTTATCTTGTCCAGAGTTTTACATTTCGGACAGCCGGGGCCTAAAATTTTTATCTCCATATAATCCGATTATTAAAATTGAAATTATCGTTCGAATAAAAGATTCAGCAATCTTTTTGCTTCTTCCCAATGTTCTTTATTGATACAATATTTTATGTAGGGAGGATTGATCTCCCCCTGAATCAGTCCAACCTTTTTTAATTCCTTCAAGTGTTCTGAAAGGGTAGATCTTGCAATAGGTATTTCCTCGGCCATGTCGCCACTATAGCAACATTTGTCAATATTATCGGCAAGAAAGTCAAGAATGAAGACCCTTGCCGGATGAGCAATGGCTTTTGCATACCGGGCCATCTTCTCCTGGTTCTCCGTATAATATTTCTTTTCAGTAGTCATACCGTTTTGTATTTCGTAGAATAACGAAACAAAAGTATATTAAATATTAAACCAACGAGATTATTTATGAAATTTATAACAGGTCTAAATAGTATTCAGAAATTAAAAGTGTGTTCTTGTTAACGACAGCCTGTGCATTTTCATCCGGAGATAAGGCTAACTTTGCTTATCGGATGATGAATGACGATGAAAAGGAAATTGTAACTAAAACGCAGGAAATGAATGAATTTGATATAAAAGCCTCCGGGTGGGACGCCAATCCGGTTCATCTGCAACGATCTGTTGCTATTGCCCAAATGCTGACCGAAATGGTCCCTCTCACGAAAGATACGAGAGCACTCGAATTGGGTGCCGGAACCGGATTACTGAGCCTTCTGCTGAAAGATCGCCTGAAGTCGGTCACGATGATCGACAGCTCTCAGGAAATGATCCGCATCATTGATAAAAAGATTGCAGAACAAGGGATTACAAATATGACAACGCTGGTGCTTGATCTGGAGAAGGAAGATATGAACGGCAATTATGACATTGTCTATTCTCAAATGGTTTTCCATCATGTGGGCGACATTGATAAAATCCTTTGCAAGTTTTACAATCTATTGGAACCAGGTGGTTATCTGGGGATTGCAGATCTTTTCAAAGAGGATGGTTCTTTTCATGATGAGCATTTTACGGGACATAACGGTTTTGAACCGGATGAATTATTGAAGATGCTAAAAAGAAACCATTTTGATGATATCCGCTATCAATCTTGCTTTGTAATCAAAAAGACTTCAGAAAATGGCAGTGTCAGGGAATATCCTGTTTTTCTGATGACTGCTCGAAAGGCTGATTCCTGAACGATTCACGAAGATCATCCCTCCCCTGCAAACAGTTTTTTTTGTAAATTTGAAGTCCTATTCCTCTGTCATGGGAAAATTCTTCAGGATTATTCTCCTTGTATCAATGGCATTAGCCGTCTCTGCATGTAAGAAAGATACCGATACCAATAATGACCCGAAAACAGGTCGGGTGATCTTTTTGATCGATCATAAAGTTGACGGGAATCTGCTCGAAGAGAACCAGCTGATCTATACAAATGCCGCAGGAAACCAATATATGGTGGGAGGTCTTAAATACTTTATTTCAGAAATCACATTTTATAAGCAGGATGGAACAACATTGCTCATCCATCAATGGAAGGATTTGTTTTATGTGGACGAAGAGATTCCTTCTACAAAGAAGATCCTGTTTTATGATCCCCTCCCGGCAGGGAAATATGACTCCATCAGCTTTATCTTTGGCATCACAGTGGAGAAAAACAAATCATTCATGTTCATCAACCCTCCGGAAGTAAACATGTTCTGGCCTGAAGTCCTGGGTGGCGGGTATCATTACATGATGCTTGACGGTAAGTGGAAAGATACAACGGGAACTTTACAGCCTTTCAATTTCCATCTGGGCATTGGACAATTGTACCATGGCACGGGCTTTAACACGGATTCGATCTATGCTTTTGTCCAAAATTATTTCCGTGTCAGTCTGCCCGGATCATCCTTTTTATTGAACAATAACGACACCCTGTCCTTCAATCTCAGCATGAACCTTGAGAGCTGGTTTGAGACCCCCTCTGTCTTTGATTTTAACCAGTGGGGTGGCGCTATCATGCAAAACCAAACAGCCATGGAAATGACCCGGGAGAACGGAAAAGACGTTTTTTCCATTCTCCCGTTGAACCAATGATCAGTATGTAGTAACAATCATACCATCAACTGGTTTACAGTCTCCAAATATTTCAATAATAATTTCCTCGACAGCCTGCCGGTTGTAAGTTACTCTTTTCTTTATTTGGAATTAGTATAATTTAAAATAGTATATTTGCCGAAAATAACCTAAAATCCATGACTTATGAAAACTCACAAAACCATATTAGCCTTAGCAGTTATAATCGGAGTAATCTCAGGATGTTCCAAAAAAGAGGACACCACCCCTGCTGGTACGCCTGTCACCGCTGAACATCTTACAACAGGAAACTGGAGGATCACCTATTTCTGGGATTCAGACCATGAAGAAACCACCCATTTCACCGCTCATACCTTCACCTTCAGTACGAACGGTGTAATCAGCGCGACCAACGGGCAATCGACCCACACAGGCACCTGGTCAAGGGGAACCGACGACAGCACACCCAAACTTTATATCTCTTTCGCCAGCCCGGATAAGTTTGAAAGCCTCAGCAGTGATTGGAAAATTCTGGAACTGACCGGCCAAAAAATTCGCCTTGTGGATATCAGTGGCGGGAATGGCGGAACGGATTACCTCACGTTCGAGAAGAATTGAGGATTGGCTTTTCACTGAAATTTTCTTCTGCTGACTTCAATTTCTTTGGTAAATTGCCACCGCTTTGGCACCTATAGAAAATTGGCAGCGACGATATCCCGAAAGCATCAACTGAGTGACAAATGGATTAAAGCATCTGTCCTTGGAACAACATGGGCTGCTTCTGAGATTGTGTTGGGCAGTTTTGTCCACAACCTTAAGATCCCATTCAGCGGCAATATTTTAACTGCCATCGGAATCATCATTCTGATCTCCTCGAACTACAAGTGGAAAGAGCACGGACTTTTCTGGAGGGCCGGTCTGATCTGTGCGCTGATGAAGTCATTGTCGCCAAGCGCCGTGATTTTCGGCCCTATGATTGCCATTTTCAGTGAGGCCCTCCTGCTCGAATTGTCAATCAGGGTGCTGGGAAGAACAGCCGGTGGATATCTGATGGGTGGCATCCTTGCCATGTCCTGGAACCTGTTTCACAAGATCCTGAACCTGATTATCTTTTATGGCATGAACATCGTGGACGTGTACACCGGCCTTGTCCAATTTTCGCAAAAGCAACTCGGCATCACCATGGAAAATATTCTATGGATACCGGTGCTGGTACTCCTGGCCCTTTACGGACTGATGGGCCTTGTTTCTGCTCTCTTCGGGATGAGCGTGGGCAGAAGGCTCGTGAACCAACCTGGTAAAGCGAAACCCTTTGTACCGTATTCAGCAGAAGCAAGGCGTCCGGAACCACGCCCTGCTTTTCCCCACAGTCTTGCCTGGTTGTCGCTTGATATCGTCTTCATTATTTCAGGATTGTTCCTCCTGGCATTGGCTCCCTGGTTTGTCTGGAGCCTCAGTGTTCCCTTTGTGGTGCTGATCTGGATTACGCGGTACAAACGAGCTTTGCGTCAATTGTCCAAGCCAAAATTCTGGATTGGTTTTGTTGTCCTCACCATGCTTACAGCCTTTGTATTCAACACGATGCAATCCTTGCCTTTTCACAACGGCTTGTTAATCGGTGTTCAGATGAACTTCAGGGCAGTTCTTATCATCCTTGGTTTCTCGGTTCTGGGAACTGAATTGTACAATCCCGTGATCCGGAATTTTTTCCTGAAGACCTCGTTCCGGCAGTTACCATTGGCATTGGAATTATCGTTCGACAGTCTGCCCGGAATGATCGCCAGAATTCCTGATTTCAAGGTATTTATGAAGAATCCGGTGAGGTTTCTTTATGATGTGTTATCGGGTATCGATGTACGTTTAGAAGAGATCCGGGCCGCCTTGACCGCAAAAATTATTATCATCACAGGGCACATCGGCCAGGGGAAAACCACACAGGTCCAAAAACTTGTACAATCCCTGATGATGGAAAACGTTCCCGTTGCCGGTATCTTTTCTCCACGGATCATGGCAAATGATACAACCATCGGTTACGACATCATTGATGCGGCTACCTTTAAAAGGGCTCATCTGCTGATAAAGAGTGACGAACCCGGAAAGGAGAAGATTGGACAATACGCCATCCTGGCAGATGGTTACAGGACTGGTACTGATGCTTTGAAACGCTCAACGCGTGAAGAATTTAAAGTCATTGTGATTGACGAGATAGGCCAGCTCGAGCTCGATAATAAAGGATGGGCAGGAAACCTGGATCATATTTTCAATACCACCAAAAGCAATCTGATCCTTGCCATTCGCGAGAATTTCACAGAGCAGGTCATACAAAAGTGGCGCCTGAAAAACTATATCTTATTTCACTTGTCAGATAGTGATGATCAAATGATCCGGAACTACCTTATTCAAAGCCTGAAATAATCCAATATTTTTAGGATCAATAGTATTCAATATTAGCAGAACCCTCAGCCCCTGCTGTTTTTAACATCGATCAGTTTTGCCACGATGCTGATGGCGATCTCTGCCGGGGTAATCGCGTTGAATTTGATCCCGATGGGCATGTCCACCTTTTCGATCTCTTCAAGAGTCAGGATTTTTTGTTCCAGAAATCTCTTTTTCAATGCCTCTGTTTTGCGTTTGCTACCGATCAATCCTGTGTAGGCGACCTCATTTTTACCCACTGCAGCCAGGATATCTTCATCCATTTCGTGGTTAGGGGTAACGATGACAATGTAACTCTCTTTGTCGAAAACGATTTCACCGGCTGCTTCCAGGTATGGTTTACAGATTTTTCTGTACGGGGCTTTTTCGTCAGGTTGCAACAGATCAGCCCGCCAGTCGATCAGGCAGGTTTCAAAATCCAATTCTGTCGCATACCGGGCCAGAATCTTTCCGATATGTCCTCCTCCAAAAATATAAAGCCGTGCAGGTTTTGAAAGTGGCTCAAAATAGATGCTCACCTCTCCCCCGCAAGTCATCCCAAGGTCGTTTCTGAGGTTGTATTCCTTCATTCGCGGGGTTCGTGACCGCATACACTCCAGTGCATCCTCGATGGCGCATTTTTCGATACTCCCTCCGCCCACGGTGCCTTCGATGCTCCCGTCCCCAAAAACCACCATTTTTGCTCCCGCTTTTCCCGGGACAGAACCGCTGTTAACAGTGACAATGCATAGGACGGACTGCCGCGGATCGTGCAGATATTCCTCTGTTTTCAATAGCAGGTTTTTCATAAACAGGTCAACGTTGATTTTCCCTGCAATATTGTGAGGATTGATCAGGTTTTTAGATTATTAATAATCTTGATGAATGAAAACAAAATTGAATCCTGAAAGAACCATTGCCGCTGTTCCACAAAGAATCTGAAAATCCCAAAAGCATAGAAAATGGATCTCAGGGTAAGAGATCAGAAAGAGCCGGTGAAGAGACGAACGATCCTACCAACGAGATAAACTCCTGCAAAACTATGTTAAAACGCTGATCCTGTTTTGAAATCAGAAGGGAGCGGAGAGAGAGGGATTCGAACCCCCGGACCCTTGCAGGTCAACGGTTTTCAAGACCGCCGCAATCGACCACTCTGCCATCTCTCCGGGGGC
>ERZ1645192.465-NODE-465-length-33413-cov-6.930691_pt1 | contig 33413 bp, 30 predicted proteins | sample MGYA00575354_ERZ1645192 | MGnify/ENA primary metagenome ERZ1645192 (study PRJEB40844, sample SAMN11349763) | freshwater sediment metagenome | isolation source: river sediment | host: Sediment | place: India: Faizupur Khadar , New Delhi | collected 2017-02-21 ...
CATTCTGCCGGGCAATCCGTTTTATCTCTTTCCAGATCCCGGTCCCGTACTGCATTGCCTTTTTATCGTAATATGCGAATGATTCAGGCAGATACAGTCTGGCTACTTCGCGAAGGGGTTTTTTTCGGACTCCACCGGAAACCCGGTCGCGAGGGGGGATAGCCTGTGCAGCGCATACAACCCTGATATCAAGATATGGCATTGACAGGTAGGCACCCATGGATCCTGCAATACCCTGATCCCGGCTACCCTGTCGTGCAAGAGAAGCAAAATCACGGGTAAATACCTCTTCAAGAAGATGTTCCGGAGTATCCTGGTACCTGGCATATCCTCCGAAGACCTCATCTGCTCCCTGACCGGTCAGAATTCGTTCATGCCCCAATGTGTGTGCCGTTTCTGTAACAAAATACAGGGTCGTCCCAATAGCTACATCAACCGGGGTTGGGTCATCAATCAGGGATATGACTCTTGGAAGTGCCGCTGCGATATCCTCCGGAGTAACGACTCTTACGTGAAGTGGAAGATCAAGAAATTCTGCCACTTTTGTCGCCTGCCTGATGTCATGACATCCGTCCATCCCTACCACAAGACAGGGGCGTTTCGCAATAGCAGCAACCAGAGCAGAATCAACACCTCCGGAAAGGGCCGTAATACCGGAATCAGATCTCAGCTGAACAGCGGTCCGGATAGCATCCGCAAGAGGAAGATCAGGGCAGGAGGGCCTAACAGACCCGGCTACAGAACCATTACAGACAATCGTCCCCGCCGGACATGGACCCTGAATAATACCATACTGATCTCTCGCAACACATGACCCGTATTCCAGATAGAATTCACCGCCAAAACGTGAGACAATGTGAGGATCCTGATCAAGTTCCTGGCTGATCTCTTCATGAGATAACGGTTTTCCATCCAGCTCGATCCATCCGGTCAGATGCATACGTCTCAGGAGGTGAGCTATACTCACCTTAAATGTGATCTGAAAATACCTTCCACCGCCTGATCTCAATAAGACAGACTTTTAATGTGCAGACATATATACCTCCGATGAGATTTGTGGATATGAATGGGGGGAATAAAGTGATTCGGGGACTTGGATTCATAGTAATCCTCACGGCCATCTGTTCAATCGCGTCAGGTCTGCCACCAGGATTTTGCCTTGGAGAGGACGGGACCCTTGCGCTGGGAGTATTTGCTCCGGAAAAATCCCCATCCGGTGAGGAGCGAATCCTCATTGAAGAGATTCAGGCATTCAGGGAAAAATCAGGAAAACCTGTAGCAATAGGAGTTTTTTCAGACGAATGGATGAATGACCGGAAATTTCCAATAGAAAGCGCCAAAACCCTGCGCAATGAGGGAATGATACCATATATCAGATTCATGATGCGGAGCTCTGATGCACCCTACCAGAAAGAACCGGTCTATACGCTCAGCAATATCGCTCTTGGAAAATTTGACGGAGAACTCCGGTCATGGGCCAGGGAAGCCAGGTCCTTTGGTTCACCCATCCTGATAGAATACGGCACTGAAATAAATCAGTGGAATTATCCCTGGAACGGGTACTGGAACGGAAACCAGAAAGGGCAGGATTTATTTCAGGATGCGTACCGCCATGTCATTGAGATCATGCGGGAAGAAGGTGCCTCAAATCTCATCTGGATCTACCATGTAAATGCAGACAGCCAGCCATCAGATGAATGGAATAATATGAGCGGATATTATCCGGGAGATGAATATTGTGACCTCGTGGCGGTTTCCCTTTTTGGAACGAAAAAGCCCTTTGAGACTGGAACAAAACCATTCAGGGATACGCTGGATACTACCCTGTCCACCCTCCAGGCTGGGGGAATACAAAAACCTGTGCTGCTCATAACCGGGACAGATGTGCAGAGCAGATTTGAAGATCCTACAACATTTGTATCCGATGTGCTCTCTTCACTTTCAGGACAGACCTGGCCTGATATCAGGGGCCTTATCTGGCTGAATGCTGCCTGGAAAAATGACAATAATCCCCTTCATGATACATCAATGAGACTGCAGGATAATACATCGGTGGCGGTTGCATTTAAAAAAGGTCTGGAGGCCGTTCACATAAAGGGCCATCTGTCCTGTTCATAGATTTCTGATGAATCCATTACACCGGTGCGGACTCCTCCCCCTTCTTTCTCCGGATTGTACAGTCCTTATCCTGGGAAGTTACCCCTCGGTTTTATCTATAAAAGCCGGAGAATATTACGCAAATCCCCGAAACATGTTCTGGACAATCATGGAGAAAATTCTCTCTATACCTCAAACCCTTTCATACGAAGAACGGGTTTCACATCTATTGGCTCATAACGTGGGCTTATGGGATGTCTATGCATCATGTTCCAGAGAGAACAGTGCGGATGCAGAGATCAAAAACCCGGTTCCAAATGATATACAAACCATCATTCAAGATCATCCTGATCTCAAGGTCATCTTTCTGAATGGACGGGAGGCAGAAAAGGGGTTTAAAAAATTTTATCCTGATGTGTCGATAGAAACAAAGTACCTGCCTTCCTCAAGTCCGGCTCATGCAGTACGTCTGGAGATAAAAATTGAAAAATGGAGAGAGATAGCAGATTACCTATGAGTTCTTATCTACCGTTTCTTTCCTGCGTATGTTGCCCGGGATCCGAGTTCCTCATGGATTCTCATGAGCTGGTTGTACTTTTCAACCCGCTCTCCCCTGCAGGGTGCACCAGTTTTAATCTGACCGGTACCAAGACTGACTGAAAGGTCGGCAATAAAGGAATCAACGGTCTCACCACTCCGATGTGATATCATCGAATTCCATCCGGCATTCCGTGCCATGGTGACTGCTGAAATTGTTTCAGTAACTGTTCCAATCTGGTTTAATTTGATAAGAACAGCATTTGCAGCTTTCTCAGAAATTCCACGGGAAATCCGTTTCGTGTTGGTAACAAAAAGGTCATCTCCGACCAGCTGAACTTTCTTACCGATGGCCTTTGTCATTCCAATCCACCCGTCCCAGTCGTCTTCTGATAGACCGTCTTCAATAGAGATGACCGGATATGCGGTGACCAAATCCTGGTAATACCCTGCCATCTCTTCAGATGAGAGTTTCTTTCCTTCACTCTTCAATTCATAAATCCCATCTGAATAAAATTCACTTGATGCCGGATCAAGAGCAAGGGAGATATCTGACCCGGGCTTATATCCAGCCATCTCTATCGCTTCGGTTATAAAATCAAGAGGAGCACGATTTGATGGAACTTTTGGAGCAAAGCCCCCTTCGTCTCCCACACCGGTTGTGAGCCCTTGTTTTTTCAGGATGGATTTTAATGAATGATAGACCTCACATCCCCATCTGACTGCTTCGGGAAAGTCAGGAGCACCAACCGGAGCAATCATGTACTCCTGAAAATCTGCTCCCTGCCAGTTTGCATGGGCTCCGCCGTTTAAGATATTCATATACGGAACCGGAAGAAGATAGGTCCGTTCGGCCAGATGTTCGTATAATGGAACCTGTAATGCCTGGGAAGCTGCCCGTGCTACTGCCATTGAAACAGGGAGAAGTGCATTTGCTCCAAGACGACCCTTGTTATCGGTCCCATCAATTGAGATTAACTGATTGTCAATTGCAGGCTGATCAGTACTGTCCATCCCGGTAAGGGCCTTGCGAATATCGGTATTGATAGCCTCTACCGCCTGCTTCACACCCTTTCCAAGGAACCGTGAGTCTCCATCACGCTTTTCTATTGCCTCATGCGTTCCGGTTGATGCTCCGGAGGGACAAGCTGCCCGTCCAAAATATCCACCGACCAGAGTGACATCTGCTTCAACAGTGGGATTGCCCCGTGAATCAATGATTTCTCTTCCGATTACTTTCTCAATCTGTACCATAGAATTTCCTCTTATGCTCCAATACTCGCAAGACTGCAGGATTCTGTTACATATACCCAGTATGAACGGGTCGGTTCCAGCATCCGTGAATCTGCCTGTTCATTTGATCCGCCATTGACAATGGTCACCTCAAACTGCTGAACAGCCGGGTCCCATCCGATCACTTCTGTCCAGGTATTTCTGATTGACAATAATGAATCACGCGCTGATGCCGGAGTATTCCCGGTAAACCCGAACATGTTCCATCCGGCAATCATATCTTTAACCGGTGGGACCTGCAGGGGATCATCTGAAAACCGTAAGGGAACAGTGAATGGAGTGGTTGAATAGACCCAGTATCCTTCAAGTGGGAGGATCTTATCTTCAGCGGTCAGATCATTCCACCCTCCGTCCTTCTGGTTATAAGTCCAGATACTATGGCCGGCAGATTCAAGACCGGTAAAAATGGCGGCGGTATTTGCATCATTTGCAAGACGTCGGGGGACGGATACATAATTCCATCCGACTACCAGGTCAACAGACCCACTCAGATAATCAGTAGCTCCCTGATCAACAGGCCCTGAAAGAACAGTGGTCTCTTCGCCGGTGACATTTTCTTCCCCCGATACCGAAAAACTGCATAAAGACAAAATAATGCATAATATGCTGAATATTGATAACCTGCTCATCACGCCCATTCCTGCTTGTCTGATAAAAAGCATTTCTGTGTAACAATATTTCTCTCTGTCGTCATGAGATATTCTCTTCACATCAGGCATACAAATGCTCTTTTGTGAAATCCCTGATACTCACACGATCACAACTCCCCTTTGATCTGGATCTCTCATTCTCATGCGGACAGATATTCGGTTGGAAAAAATGCAGGGATACCTGGAAAGGAGTCCATAATGGACACATTGTCACTATAAGACAGAATGATGCCCAAATTGATTATGACGGAATAACAAAGCAGGAGATCATCCGGTTTCTCGGGCTGTCTGATCCCATCCCGGAGATCATCGAATCCATCCGAAACCACATCATCGCATACTCTGGTACATCAGACGCATTCTTTGAGGCTAAATATGAACAGTCACTAGGGCTTCGGATACTCAGGCAAAATCCCTGGGAATGTCTCGTGAGTTTTATCTGTTCGGCTAATTCGAATGTCAGAACAATCGGCAAACGAATCAATCTCATTCTGGGACAATATGGCACCTCATGCACAAAGAATGAGAACAAGTTTCCTGATCCTGCAGTCCTCTCTCAATGCGTGGAACAGGACCTGCGGGAATGTCTGACAGGGTACCGGGCACCATACCTGATAAAAACGGCTCAATATATTAATGAACATCCGGATTTTTTCAAGCAGGTCACCGGGATGGACTACTATCAGGCAAAAGAGGCCCTGATGATATTACCAGGAGTCGGACCAAAAGTTGCAGACTGTGTTTTACTTTTTGCATTTGAACATCTCAATGCTGTCCCTGTGGACATCCGGATACGAAAGATAATCGAAAACCAATACGCAGACCTCATTTACACCGAAAAAACCGGGAAACTCTCCTATGATACCATCGGCGGATTCTGCAGGGATTACTTTGGTCCGTATGCAGGGTACGCCCAGCAGTTCCTCTTTGCTACCCGCGATATGGAAAAAGATGGGGTTACCAGATCTGCTGGATTACCATAAATACAAAAAAGGCGCATGTTGCGGTCAGAGGAATCGTCACAATCCATGCCGTGACAATCTGCCTGACAACAGACCACTGAACTGCAGAACTTCCCTGTGTTGCACCAACTCCCATAATGCATCCGCTGATTGCATGGGTACTGGATACCGGAACCCCAAAGAGTGTGACAAATAAAAGAACCAGTCCCCCACCTGTTTCTGCACAAAAACCCTGATATGGACGGAGGTGAGTAATACGTTTTGCCATCGTCCTGACAATCTTCCATCCTCCGGTCAGGGTTCCAAGTGAGATTGCCGCACTTGACATGAGGATTACCCAGAGAGGGACATGAAAGTCACTTAATACTCCTGCAGTAACCAGCATAGCGGTAATAATACCCATCGCATGCTGGGCATCATTACTTCCATGGCCGATGCTGTAAAATGAGGCTGATACGATCTGCAGTTTATTAAAAATTTTATTCATTACCTGCTGGTCAGCATTCCGGCATAATCTGATAACCAGACATCCGAAGATAAACGCTCCTGCAAATCCCAGTGAGGGCGAGATGACGATAAAAAGAATGATTCCCAGAAGCCCGCTGATTGGAAGAACATGGAACATAATACAGAGAGGAATGGAGAATACAAATCCGAAAAATCCCCCTATCTTCAGATACTGATGAAGATCAGGCTCCTGTTTCCATCGTGCAATACTGGCCAGAAAAACTGCTCCGACGAGGGCACCGGCTAGTCCGAAGAGGATGACACCACCGATCAACGGAAGTGACGGGAGGATGACAACACTCATTCCCCCATAGGCAACCGCAGTCCCAATCAGACCGCCGACCATCGCATGTGTGGATGATATCGGAATCCCGATGTATGCTGTCGCGTAAATCCAGAACGATGCAACAAGTATGCCGACGATAATAACCTCAAGAGTAAGCCATTCTGGTGCAACAATCCCCTTACCAATCGTCTTTGCAATGGCCGTGGTAAAAAATAACGGACCCACCAGATTAAAAAATGCTGCCAGACCCACTGCCTGAATGGGAGTCAGGACACGGGTAGCAACAATGGTTGAAATGGAATTTGCCGCATCATGAAGACCATTTAAAAAGTTAAAAATGAGAGCGATCGCGATACCAATGATGAGGATAATTTCCATATTTATCACGAATGCCTGATACTGATATCCGAAAGCACGTTTACAACATCTTCACATTTGTCAGTAGCAGTTTCCAGGCACTCGTAAATATCTTTTAATTTTATCGTGGTCATGGGATCTTCCATGGCAAACAGCCGCTGTATTGCATGAGATAACAGATCATCTGCCATGTTCTCAAGCCGGTTTACTTCAATACCACAACTCTCCAGTGGATTACTGTTTCTAAAAGAACGAATTCCCTTGACCCCGCATTCCAGTTGAACCGTTGAAAGTCTGATGAGCTGGGCAAAGTTCTGCATGGTCTTATCGTAGTCCTTTATCCCATAAATGAGAAGTTTCTCAGCCGAATCATCAATATAATCCAGTACATCATCAAGTGCTGATGCCAGCCTGGATATCTCGAGCGGATCAAGCGGAGTAATAAAGGTACGGTTTAAATGTTCGTATATTTCATGGGTGATTAAATCGCCCTTATGTTCCAGTTCCTTAATCTCTTTATAGGTTGATTCAGGCTCAGTCTTTTTTGTAACCATCTGCTCCAGTTTGTCGGCCGCCTGGACTACAATACCGGCCAGTTGCTCAAAAAGGTCAAAAAATACTTTGTCCTGTGGAATCAACCATTCCTTAATCCCCACAGTAATCGGAACAAATAACCCTTACATACGTAAAAAGACACCGGTCTGTTACCTGACAATATCAAGAAAAATCAGACCTGCCTGCATTAATATTGAATACGCAATATAAAAGACAGCAGATGCAGTAACTGCAATCGGGAACGTAACTATCCATGTCGTTACAATGTCTCTCACAACTTTCCAGTCAACGGCATTTTTCCCCCTGGTAGCACCGACCCCGACTATAGAACCACTGATAATGTGGGTGGATGAAGTTGGAATACCAGTAATCGTCAGGGTAGATATAACAAGACCACCTGCAGTAGATGCACAAAACCCCTGATATGGGCGGATACGGGTGATCCCCTTTGCCATCTTGGTAATCACATTCCATCCTCCGAAAACTGTCCCGGCACCAATGGCAAGAGCAGATGCTGCCATCACCCAGAATGGAGCTGAGAAATCTTCAGACAGGCCCCCGGCGATAAATAAAGCGGCAATAATACCCACCGCGTGGAGGCCATCGTTGGCCCCATGCCCGATCGCCTGAACTCCACCAGCGACCACCTGGAGAGGAAAGAATATTTTATTCCTGGTAGACTGTCTTGAAAACCTGAATAAATAAGAGACCAGGATATCAAGGAAAAAACCTCCAAGAAACCCGATGGTCGGCGATATTACAATAAATATAAATATCGCGAGCAGTCCGCTTACTTCCAGAATACCGGCACCCATAAGTGAAACGACCATGAGAGAAAATCCTCCGACGGCTCCTGCCACGGCGCCCAGTCTGACCGGTCCTTTGAGCATCCAGAAGACGATGGAAAGATAGACTCCCCCGCAGAGTGCTCCGACAAAACCAATCATTGCGAGACTCTGGACCACGTGGAGAGATGGCCATGTGACCGTAGAAAGACCAAATGCAGCTATGGATGATCCAACCATGCATCCGATAAGGGCATGACTTGCTGATATCGGAAATCCTTTCGCCGTCAGAATGCTCAGGAGCAGAACACCACAAAAGAGTGCAACAACCAGGGTGTCCGGAGTTAAAGATGCAGGCTTAACTACACCGGTTCCGATAGTCTTTGCAATGGCAGTCGTCAATAAAAAAGGTCCTGCAACATTACAGACTGCTGCCAAAATGAGGGCATACAAAGGTCGTAAAGCCCTGGTTGCAACTATCGTGGCTATCGAGTTCCCTGCATCATTCAGGCCATTGACAAAGTTGAATAAGAGAGCAAGGAAAATCCCGATGATTATAATGAATTCCATGGCTTAGGTATGACGGATGATAATTTCATTGAGCACATGTCCCACATCATTGCATTCCTGCAAAACCTCTTCGAGATTTTCATAGATATCTTTGAGCTTGATGAGGAGGATGGGGTCCTGCATTGAGAAAAGTTCTGTCACGGCAGATGAAAGGAGATCACTAGACCGGTTATATACATGGTTGATATTCTGGCAGGAGTTTTTTATCTCATGAATTTCATTCCATGAACCAAGAAGCCCCACACCTTCCCGGATTTCTGCAACAGATATCGAGATAAATTCAGCAAAGGTATTGAGATGGGGATATGTCCCGGTCAGCTGATAATTGCAGATCTGGTGTGCAACCCAGTCGATGATATCGATTACATCATCAAGAGCTTTTGCAAGACGGTGAATTTCATCTGGTTCAAGAGGAGTGATTAATGACTCCTCCAGTCTGGCAAATATTTTTCTCAGCAGTTCATCAGATTCATGCTCAAGCTGATGTATCTTCTGACAGGTAATGCCCCGGTGCTGATCCAGATCTGATATCAGTTCGGTCAGATGTGATGAGGCCAGAACTATCTTTTCTGATATTTCACAAAAAACTTCCAGAAAAAACTTATCTTCCGGGAGTATGATATCCCGTATCCGCATATTCTTCTGATAGAACCTGATATGTTATATGATTACGTGTTCCGGCTGGTATCTAAAGCCGGAATGAACCTGTAACATCAGGTCATATTACTCATGATTGCAAAAAATTCATCTGCCGGAACTGTTGCGAGTGCGGGAAAAGTTCTGTTCTGAACCGAATATCGCTGCATTACCTGATATTCAAGCCATGCGCCATGCAGAGAGAGTCTTGCAGTAATTCCAGAAATTTGTGTGAGGTACTGGGAATCTGACCTATTCAATGCAGGGATACGGTTGAGCTGGGTAAGTTCAGACTGGACTGTCCTATTGTAAGCCTGCCGGAGATTTGATAAATCCTGTGACACATTATACGAAAACGTCTCATTCAGATTCTTTTTCAGACGAATATTTGCGTATTCCACCGAGAGATTGAGTACATCCGGTATGTCATACGTGACTGAACCATCTACCCGGCCTTTGATCTCATACAAATCAGGGATCCAGTACTGGTTCATCATAAACAGAAATTCCGTATCATTACTGGTATGATTTCCCGATATACCGATATCCTCCCCAAAACAGGGGCACATACACATGAGAGAAATGAACAGAAATATGATGTACAAATATGTCGGGCATAAACGCATAATTATCTCCTATGAACCTCTATTGATCATTGAGTTTATCTCTGGAGACATTTGAAGGTATCAGCCCTGAAAAACCTTTAAAGAAATCCGGATATTATTCAGACCTGATCCATGAAACCATTAAGAAAGGTTATGGGCAACAAATAAGAGCAGGTTAGTGAGTGAATTCAGAAGTCCGTGTACTCCATGTTGATGACGAGCCCGTCATTTGTGATTTAACCAAGTTAAGCCTTGAGAAAGGTGGGCGCCTCAAAGTCGATGTGACTTCTTCGGCTGAAGAAGCTTTGGATCTCGTCAGGTCAGGTTCATACTCGTGCATCATATCAGATTATGAAATGCCAATAATGAACGGGCTCGATTTTTTAAAAGCAGTTCGTAATATAGACAAAGACATCCCATTCATCCTTTTTTCCGGAAGAGGCAGGGAGACAGTCATCATTGATGCCATAAACACCGGAGCGGATTTCTATATTCAAAAAGGCGGCGAACCAAAAGCACTCTTCGCCGAACTGAACCATAAAGTTGAATATGCTATTCAACAGCGAAATACGCGCATAGCTCTGAAAAGAAGAGATGGTATTTTAGAAGCGGTCAGTTTGGTTGCGAACCTGTTTCTAGGGGGAGAAGCATTTGATCGGGCCCTGCAGGAAGCAATTACGCTTTTTGGTCTGGCAACCGAAGTGGATACTGTAAGACTGTTCAGACTGAACTCTGATTCAGAAGATACAGACACACATCACTCCATGAAAAATATCGCTTCATGGACAAGAATAGCCACTCATATAGAAGAACGAGAGAAATTCTTAAAAAATGAAAATATTCCGGTAGAGAAAAAACTCATCTCCCGGCTCATCAGAGGGGAGACACTCATCCTCAATGCTTCAGAGATCCTGGAATATGATCCGGTAAAGGGAGGGGTGAGTGCAAAATCCATTGCTGTCTTCCCGGTGTTTGTTGATCAGAAGGTCTGGGGGGTCTTCTGGTTTGCTGATTATCTGGGTGAGCGGACATGGACTGGTGTCGAGATTGATGCCCTCCTTGCAGCGTCTGCAATGATAGGCTCTGCTATTCAGCAGGATACGATGCGGAGATCTCTTATTGCAGCCAAGGAAGAGTATGCATCAATGTATGCCCTGATGAGAAGGCTCTGTGATACGGTTCCGGACATCCTCTGGGCTAAAGATAGGGAGGGTTCGTTCCTCTTTGTAAATCAGGCAGGATCTGATCTGCTCTGTGCACAGAACACAAATGAACCGATTGGCAGAAGAGAAGAGGAATATCCCTGCGGGCTTATTCATAATGGATTGCCAGGGTGTAAAAGCGAGCCCTCTTCTGATATAAATGAAAGAATATCTGTCAAAACCGGATCAAAGATTACTGAGCTCGATATCATAACGGTCCCGTTTGTCAATATCGAAGGAAATCCGATTGGAACCGTCACTCTGGGGAGGGATATTACAAATTATTGTAAAATTGAAGAAGGGCTTCGAAGGTCTGAAAAACGATATGAAAACATCATTCGAGCCATCCATATCGGTGTGCTGGTCGTTTCAAAAAATGGAGTAATAAAAGAGATCAATCCCCGTGCATTGGAATTACTGGATGCACGAAAAAATGAGATCATTGGAACTTCACTGATTAAGAACCGGATCCTCCGGGAGATGGAAATTTCAGATGCAGTTCGTGAAGTGATCTCTACCGGTACCGGGATTTCTTTTCTGACATCTCGTTCGGTTATCAGAACGCCTGAGGATCTTCACTGTATGGTCCGGCTACTGGTGCCGGAAAATGGAGGAGAGGCTGAGGTTCTCATCACCCTCGATCCCCATTACTCCAGGTAATCAGAGAAGTGAGACAAGGTCGCGAAGAACTGCTGCAGGATCTTCGGCCTTCACAACACTTGATGCCAGCAGAACACCATCTGTTCCAAGCTCAACTGCAGTTTTCACACATTTCCCGGAGTGAATTCCGGCACCGGTCAGAACTTTTACATCAGGATTTATTTTTCTGACAACATCTACTGAACCGGTGATAATATCCGGGTTTGCTTCTGATACAGAGATCTTTCCACCGATGAGTTCAGGTGGTTCAATTGCCACATAATCTGGGCCAAGAGCTGCCAGGGCTGCGGTAGTTGCCACATTATTTGAACAGACACAGGAGAGAAGACCGGCACTTTTCAAAGCACTGACATTTTTCTCAATGTCTGCGATATTCAGGCGGTACTCTGAGTGATTAACCAGTGATCCTATCGCCCCTGCAGATTTGATTGCAGCAAGAGGCATACGTCCGGTATGAGCCCCCGGTTCAACCGGATCAACATGCTGGGCAAAAACCGGGATATCATAATGGTGGTTAATGGGATGAATATCAATATACAACGGTGCCAGTGCGATGGTTACACCTGATTCATCCATTACTTCCCGAGCAGCCCGTGCAATACGGTGAGCCCCGTTTCCGATTGATTCATTGTAACACTTCAGATTAACGAGGACGAGTGGTGTTTTCAGTGATTGTTGTTTCATATGGCATTCATTGGTTGTTGTATTACTTATCAGTTAACAATCGTTTAGATGTGATGTTCGCTTCCCTGCTCTTTTGGTTTATGATTTAATTCCAGAAAGACCTCTCCTGTACCCTGATCTGGTAATTCCTCCACTGCTCATACTGATTATGGCATCTCTCATCTGACCTACCTCTTCCCTTGTCAGGTCAGGTATCATCCGTCTCTTCCATATCCGGGCCATTTCACCAGCATATCCATCACCCCGTCCACGGGCGTCAATAATGAACCATCTAATCCCCATCTGATGCAATGCCTGATATTCAACAATGAGACTGTGCTCAGATGAATTCAGAATGTGGCTTCTGCCGGATGATTCACACCATACCGGGAACGAGTACTTCTTTTCATCCTGAAGAAAGAGTCCGGTTCCTTTTTGTTTGTCAGCATACTCACACACATGGTCTTCAGTAACCGCTGCTTCAATGAGACCCTGACAACAGATCGCAGGGGAGGGACCAGTGCTCATCCGATAAATCTGGCAGATGTCAGATATCTCCTGCTCTGATAATTCAGGAGAAAGAGTGCAGAACTCATACCTGCCACATGCTTTCATCGATGCAGTATTCGTCACCGGCAGACCATAAAAGGATGAAACCGAACAATCAGGGTTGCATTCAAGGATACATTCACCCATTCCGACTGAGTCTACGAGGAAATGACGGATACCTAAAGAAGCATAAGCATTCAGATGAGCAAAGAAAGTCTCCAGATCTTTCTGGCGAATCACCCCTGGGACCATGATGCCGATCATATGAGCATGATGTGATAATCCTGAACTTTCATCAGGGACATTCTGCCACTCCAGATATACCCGGTCAGCGCCATTATTCAGAGCGGAATGGGCTTCAGCCATTGATGAAACAAGAACTATCAGGTTTGATTTCTCTATTACCGGTTCCTGATTACCAGGATTATCCAGAGATATATAATCATCAATTTCGTTACGAATTTTGAAAATAATTTCTGGTTTTTGAATTCGTGACTGAATGAGTGCATCTTCTGCTGCCTGAAGGATTTCACGCCTGAGTGAATTCAGTACACGGACAGGGGCAAACCATCCTTTCTCTTCTGATATATCAATATTCGTGAAAGTAAAGAGTGTCCCTCCTGTCTTATTGAGTTGTTCCCGGATGTGATCCGGAGTCAGGGATCGCGTCTTTGCAGGTTCAACGACTTCAGGCCCGATAAATTCAAACGAATGGGCATGTTCACGTCTGTCATATACCACTCCTTTTCCAAAAATGATTCCTTCGGGAGAGAATATAAGAGAACATGATATCGCAAGCGACCCGGCATATCGCTCATCAGGATGGGAGAGAAGGGCTGTAATTTTTCGCTCAAGTACTCTTCGTCCGGTCATATATACACGGGCACCATTCTTTGGCTTAAATGGAGCCCTGATTTCAATCATTCCATCCCGGATTACCGGATCATCCCTGAAAACGAGGCCCTCTTCAAATCCCTCACTTCTGAAGACAAGACCATCACCCTGCCGGAGAATTATATTTGATACTGGTTTTACCCAGATTTTCCCGTTCTCTGACGAGATGACGGTTCCCAGATAATATCCCTGGTTACCTGGATAATCACGACCCATAACATAAGAATAGTCTGATCCACTGATGTATCCTGAAGTAAATCCCCGGGAAAATGCGATGGAGAGATCCGCACTATCTTCAGGATCAGGATAAAATGATCCGGTCCTGACTGCATCAAGGGCTCTCCGATAGATAGAGGTGACTGTTGCAACATAGGCAGGTGATCTCATTCTACCCTCAATTTTCAGTGCAGCCACCGGTAGTTTCACAATGGTATTAAGAACCGGATAGAGTGAGAGATCTTTTGTTGAGAGCAGGTATCCCGTCTTTCCAATTGAATGGGCTTTCTCAACCCTGCCATACTGGTCAACCGGCCCTTCCATCATCTGGTATTGTTTCCGGCATGGCTGAGCACACATCCCCCGGTTGCCGCTCCTTCCTCCGACAAGTGAGGATAACAGGCACCGTCCGGAATATGCATAACAGAGGGCTCCATGTGCAAATACTTCCAGGTCTACCGGATACTTGGTTAGTGCATCCGCAATCTTCTCTATCTCCTCTCCAGTCAGTTCCCGTGCCAGCACAACTCTCCTGCACCCGTTTTTCGCAGCATACAGGGCACCAGGAATATTGTGGATACCCATCTGGGTTGAAGCATGGAGGATGAGATCCGGAATGTACCGCCTGGCACAGGACAACAGTCCGATATCCTGAACCAGAACTGCATCCACACCAATCGAAAACAGATAGAGGAGATATGAAAGCGCTTCATACATCTCCCGCTCTGTTATCAGGGTATTGACCGTAACATAGACCTGAACACCACGGAGGTGAGCATACCTGACCGCTTCTTTCAGTTCAGCATCAGAGAAATTTGCGGCAAACTGACGTGCTCCAAACTGGCGGCCACCCAGATAGACTGCATCAGCACCAGCAGCACAGGCGGCAATAAGAGACTCAGGTGATCCAGCCGGTGCAAGAAGAAGAGGAATATGAAGAGTCATATACAAAAATCATGGCTCCTGTCTGCAGTCGGGAAGGATTTTTCTCTGCTCCAGAAGGGCATCCATGAGCACCAGTGCCATCATCGCCTCTGCCACCGGTACAATTCTTACCGCAATACAGGGATCATGCCTCCCTTTGACTGAAATTGTCCTCTCCATACCACTCGTATCTACGGTCTGCTGAAGGGCACGGATAGACGGGGTTGGCTTGATACTGAGTCTCACAAGGATATCCTGACCTGATGAGATCCCTCCAAAAATCCCTCCTGCATTATTCGAAAGATACCCCTCGGAACTCATCTGATCATTATGCTCTGAACCGGTCATGGATGCTGCCTGAACACCTGATCCAATCTCTACTGCTTTTACTCCACCAATACCCATCATGGCGTAGGCGATTAGTGCATCGAGTTTTCCAAAAACCGGATCACCAAGTCCGGGAGGGCAGCCGGATGCGACAAGACTGACAACGCCACCAACCGACTCTCCTCTATCCCTGGCATCACGGATGACCTGCTCAATTCCATCGGGGGTTTGTTCACCATGAACAGAGGTCAGGGATCCGGAGATTTTAATCCCTTCTTTTTCAAGATACCGTCTTGCAACAGCGCCTGCTGCGACACGGGCTGCAGTCTCCCGGCCTGAGCTCCGGCCCCCACCCCGGTGATCCCGAATTCCATATTTTTCAATATATCCCCGATCTGCATGACCTGGTCGAAAAATCTCTTTCAGTTCATCATAATCTGCAGATTTCATCGAGGTATTCTGAATGAGAAGGCAGATCGGAGTTCCAAGAGTTTTACCTTCAAATATTCCGGAGAGGATGTGCACTGCATCAGCCTCTTTCCGTGGAGTTACCAGGTCACTCTGTCCGGGTTTTCTTTTATCGAGATACACCTGAATATCCGTTTCAGAAATTGAAAAACCGGGAGGACATCCGTCGATGACAACACCAATTGCTGCTCCATGACTCTCACCAAAGGTGGTTACCCGAAAATTCCGGCCGAACGTATTCATGAAAGCATCTCCCGAAGCCGTAAAACAGGGGTATCAATCCCGGTAAGAATCCGGAACTGCTCTGCCAGCTGATGAATAAACATCTCGGTTCCCGGTATCACAGAGCAACCTGCGGCAAGGGCAGCCTGCAAAAGGGGCGTGTCACGGGGAGTATATACCAGATCAAATACCTTCATACCGGGATCTAAGGCAGACGGAGGAATCGGAGTGTGCGGGTCTGACCCCATGCCGACCGGGGTAGTATTGATGACAAGATCCGGATGAAACTTCCCGAATTCATCAAGAGTTCCAATCTCAGCCCCGCTCTTCCTGGCAAGACGCGCTGCCCGATCTGGTGACCGGTTTAAAATAACCGGAGTAAATCCCCGCATGGAAACAGCATATACTGCTGCAGCCGCCGCACCTCCGGCACCAAGAATAACAGCCGAGCTCCCTTCTGTCCCTTCAAGCGGACGGTAGATACCTTTCCAGTCGGTATTAAATCCATACTTTTTGTCATCCTGAATGAGGACGGTATTTACTGCACCAATCGATTCAGCATCATGTTTAATCTCGTCCAGATGGGGGATGATGGCCTCTTTATGAGGAATGGTAACCGAAAGACCACGAACTCCGGTTCCGGGCAGGAGTGAAAGGAATTGCCCGGGATCCGAATGCTCAAACCAGGTGTAATGGGCAGGCATCCCATAATCTGCGAAGAGATGATTGTAGATACCAGGGCTTTTGCTGTGCATACAGGGAAATCCCAATATCCCATACAGAAAGAGATCATTATCCCCGGATATTTTTTTGAGATGTTTCTTCTCTCCTGCCGGGATTGCGGTCTTCATCACAGATGCGAAGAGTTCCTTTCTTTTTTCCGGGACACAGATTCCATTCTCAACCAGATTCAGAATCTGCCTTGCAGCCTCCTCTGATGTAGTCGTGCTGGTATCAATAACAATGTCAGCAGCACTCCGGTATATTGGCATCCGCTCCTTCAGGACAAGGTCAATCTCATCCCGGGGAGAAAGTCCGGTGAGTGATGGGCGGTCAGTTTTATGAATTCGCTTATAGATCACTTCAGGACTAGAATTCAGAAGGACAACGATGCTATTCATTCTGAGCATCCGGACATTGTCAGGCCGTATAACGGCTCCTCCTCCTGTACTGATTATCCCTGCACCGGACGGTATTCGTGCAATAACATGCTGCTCTATCTCACGAAATCCGCTTTCACCTTCTGACTCAAATATCTGGGGAATCTTCTTTCCGGTCGCATCCTCGATGAGTTGATCCGTGTCCAGGTATCCCTGACCGGTCAGTCGGGAAAGAGCCTTCCCAATACTGCTTTTACCGGTACCCCGATATCCGATCAGCACAATACGGCGTTTTGCCATATCCGTCGTAACTCCTCCCAAAATCCTGGATAAGATTTTGTAACACATCCGGCATCAAGGATTGTGACATCTCCAATAAAGCACCCAAGCACGGCAAAACTCATAGCGGTCCGGTGATCATTCTCCGGATGAATGATTCCTCCATGGAGAGGAGCAGGATGGATAATTATTGCATCCTCTTCAGTCTCTACTATACCACCTAGGGTTGTCAGACCATTTGCAATCGCCGCAATCCGATCACTCTCCTTCATCCTGAGATGATGGACTCCGGTAATCCGGGTTGGAGCAGAGGATACGGCGGCCACCATGCAGACAGTCTGAACGATATCCGGACAATCGGACATATTTACCTCGATTCCTTTGAGGGAAGTACCCAAATCCCGGGTAAGAGTGATCGACTCCTGCTCCTGGGTAATTATGCATCCCATTTTTTCAAGTATCTCAAGGAGTCTGCGGTCTCCCTGGGCCGATTGTGAATTCAGTCCGGAAACAGTCACAGTTCCCCCACATATCGCAGCAAGGGCAAACCAGTAGGATGATGATGAGAAGTCACCTTCAATGACATACGCCCGTGGTTTGTATCTCTTATCGGAAGATACCGTAAAAACCGGTTCTCCCTCTTCTCCTTCAGCAACGATGACCTCTGCGCCAAATGCATGCATGCTGTCAATTGTCATCATGATATAGGGCAGCGAAACCGGATCACCTGTCAGGTGAATATGCACATCACGGGCAGCATACGGAGCTGCGATCAGAAGAGAGGAGATAAACTGACTTGAGATACTTCCATCTATACAAATATCCCCATCGGGAAATGATCCCTCTATCCGCACCGGTGGGCATCCGGGATTGTTGAGACAGGTTATCATTGCACCAGCAGCATTCAGGGTATCAATGAGGGGGCCTAATGGCCGCTCCTGCATCCGTGCACTACCGGTCAGAACCACCGGGCCATCAGCAAGGAGAGAGACACCAGTTAGGAGCCTCATCGAAGTCCCTGAATCCTGAATATTGATCTCCTCTGCTGGTGACTGAAGATGCCCTCCTTTTCCCTGAACACGGATGTTCTCCGAACACCAGTCAAGTCGGATCCCAAGCTGCATAAGAGCACGCGCAGTCATTCTGGTATCATCGGCATCCAGTTGTCCGAAGATCTCAGACTCACCATCCGCAAGTGCGGCAATGATAAGTGCCCGGTGAGTATAACTTTTTGAGGGGGGCGCTGAACAGGTGAAACAGACCGGCCCGCATTTTCCAATGTTCATCTGCATGGATTATCTCCGGTCAGGTGATAACAACCCAGATGCTTTACCCGGGTAATGGTTCCAATCCGATCTATTGCCTCTTTCCATGCTCCTTCACACTGCAGATCAATAAAGAAGACATAGTTCCCCATACATCTCTTTGAGGGCCGTGATTCAATCCGGGTCAGATTTACCCCGGTCTCTTTAAACGGACTGAGGAGATCATATAAAAGCCCTGCCCGGTTTTCACCAGGATCTATTATAATACTGCATTTTTCAGGATGATCTTCGGTGAAGGGTTCCTTCCTGATAACAATGAACCTGGTGATATTATCCGGATTGTTCTCAATATTTTCAGCGAGTACTGGTATATCGGAACTCTTTGCAAGGGTCTCTGAGAGAATTGCTGCAGAGCCGGGTCGTTCCTTCTGGGCATGGGCACTCGCAGCATTGCTTTCGGTATGGATGACCTGAAGACCCAGATCATCGACATATTTACTGCATTGCTCATGACTCTGCGGATGGGCAAAGATTACTGAAATTTTGTCCAGGGTTGAATCAGAGGCTAAAGTATGATGTATTGCCAGATACCGCTCTTCTGAGATGTACACAGGGTGCTGCATAAGCCCGTCCATGGTTGCAGTAACCCCTCCGGCTTCACTGTTCTCAAGGGGGACCAGTCCCGGGATTCCGGTCTCAAGTACCTGGGTAAAGACACGACCAATAGTCGGAACCAATATGATCTCATTATCCATCAACCGGGCAAGATCGTGCGAAAAGGTCCCTGCCGGACCGAGAGTTATAAGCGTCACCTGCTCACCATCGCCTGTATAAGGTGGTCAGTCTCTTTTTGTGCCTGCTCGCAGAACGGTCCGTACCAATCACGGGATGCAAGAAATTCTTCGGTAAATGCATCACGATCTCCTTCTTTTACCATGCTGAGTAACTCATCAAAGGCCTGCTGACACGTATCCAGTACAGACGGAACCCGGGGGTTCATACAGAGGATGTCAGCATACAGTTCAGGGCTTTGGGCCAGCAGCCTTCCGGCAATTCCGGTCTCCATCCGGTACACCGGGCTCATGTACAACTCGGTATCTGCAGGTGATATCCCCAGTCTGCGCATGGTCCCTGCAAGTAATATTGCTTTAAAATGGGTCAGGCCCTGTATGACGGCCATCATCCGATCATGCTCTTCAGGTGTCGTACAGGTAACCCGGGCACCCTGGCTTTCAAAGATATTCTGAAAAAACCGGAGATCATCCTCGTTACATCGTGCAGGAGTTGCAACGATAGTCTGTCCCTGGATGGTTCCGACAGTCGGGCCAAACATCGGGTGAAGTCCGACAACCCTGGACTTTGAGGTAAGCATTGCCCGGACCGGATCAATCTTCAAAGATGTCAGATCGGCCAGGATCTGATGCTCACCAAGGAGCGGTGCAATCTCATGAATGACAGAAACAGTGTCCCTGATTGGCACTGAAATAAGAATGACATCAGCAAGGCGGGCAATATCCTCCAGAGTGATCACGGTTTTCCTGCCTGATATGAGAACCTCATGACCGGCCTTGCTGAAAACCTGTGAGAAGAGATTTCCCATCCCTCCGGTTCCGCCAATGATGCCAATCTTCATGTTATTTCTCAATGATGGTCTCATCAATAGCCATACCAAAATGACGACCGCCGCTCTCAACACGGCCCAGAACAACATCACCGGGTTTGAGTGAGGTTACGGAGACTGCAGAATTATCCGGACGAACAAGTCTGATGGTCTCTGCATTCTGCAGAATAATTGAAACTTTCCGGCCCTCACTTTCTGCTTCAACAAGGAAGAGGGGCCGCCGTTCAATTTTCACCCTTCCAATGGTTGCTTCCCGGCAGGAACCATTCCCATGAACAATCGTCACCCTATCTCCCGCTTTTAGGTCAGCCAGGTATGCTGTCTTTCCATCCGGTACCTGGAGGTATGCATGAACACCGCCTGCATTCACCCTGAATGGCCGGGGGGCAACATAGGGATTCACAAGTGTCTCTGCATGTACAAGGAAAAAACCTGAAGAGGTATTTCCAACAAGCATACCCTCCCCGTCTACCATTAACGAACAGGTATCGACACAGACCCGTTCACCCATTCCTGCAGGTTTGACGGTGGTCACTGTCAGACGGTGGAGTTGTTGTCCGGAAGTTCCTGACTGAACCAGGCGGGATATTGATCTGACAAGGTCCGGATCATCGGTTTTCACCAGAACACCGGCCACCCCTTTTTCCAGGACAAAAAGCGCCTGCTCTGCTTCTTCTAAACTGGTAACTGCTGCGATGACATTTTCTCCACATGCCACCAGGTTTTCCAGGGGAATTATCGTCCAGTCAGGAGTGTGCACAATGATCCGACAGTTCTTTGCAGCTTCCATTGCCCGTGCCTGATCCCCGGTGTTTTCTATGGTTATCTCATGGATATCCTGTTCAGGGATGAGATCCCCATCCGGAGCGATGACCAAAATCCGCCCAAGTTCTCTGACCGGCCCGGCAGATTCGGCAATTACCCCGTCAGCTCCTGATTCAAGGGCTGCAATTGCGAGTTCCTTATCCCATGGCCGGAGATCAACAAATACCTGTTTCATGATTCCTCATATGGTCTCAGGACGTATTCCCTGATGAACAACCTGTGATATATTGGATACGAATTTTGCTACATTGTCACGCTGGAAGGCATTCCTACCCATACATACCCCTGCACATTTCGCAAAGTGCACAGCATCGTAAATGGTCTTGTAGCAGTCGAGGTCTTCTCCTTTCTCTCCACCTGCAATCAGGACAGGAATGGATGATGCCTTGACAATCTTTGCAAATGATTCAGGATCACCAGTGTAATTTGTTTTGACTAAATCAGCACCCAGTTCCTCTGCCACACGGACAGCATGCCCGACATGCCGGGGATCATTTGGATCAATTCCCTCACCACGCGGGTAGATCATTGCAAGAAGAGGAATGCCCCACCGGTTACAGTCACGGACGACCTGACCGGCAGATTCCATCATCTTTGATTCCTGTGGTGCACCAAGATTGATGTGAATGGACACTGCATCTGCTCCAAGTGAAACAGCTTCCTCAACACTACAGATAAGGACTTTATCATTCGGGTCAGGGTTCATGCTCGTCCCGGCGGAGAGATGAATGATAAGTCCAATGTCCCGTCCTTTTCTCCGGTGACCCGGGCGGACAAGACCTTTGTGAAGAATAATAGCATTTGCCCCACCGTCTGATACCTCGGCAACCGTCTCGGTCATGTTTAACAGACCATCGATCTGCCCCAGGGTCATCCCATGATCCATTGGAATTATGACCGCTTTCCCGGTGTTCCGGTCCATAATCCGTTCTATGCGGATCTGTTTCCCAATCATAACAGTCCTCCTTTCAGCATCTCATTCACTTCTGCTGCGCCCATTCCTTCATGGACAATTTTCGCACAGGCCCTGACAAATGATGCCGGCTTTGCATGCTGGAAGGCATTTCTTCCGATAGAAAGACCGGCTGCTCCGCCTTCCATTGAACCCTCAATCAGCTCAAGGGTTGTGAGATCATCTGTCTTTGATCCTCCTGCCACCACAACCGGAACCGGACAGCCCCTGGTCACTTCACGGAAGGTATCAGGATCACCGGTGTAATTGGTTTTCACAAGGTCAGCTCCTAGTTCTGCAGCGACCCGGGCTGCAAGCCTGACATGTTCCACGGCATGTTCATCATCGATGTTCCGGCCACGGGGGTACATCATAGCAAGGAGCGGAACTCCCCATTCCATGCATTCGATTGCGACATGTCCAAGATCAGTAAGCATCTGTGCTTCTGAATCGGCACCGATATTCACATGCATCGAAACGGCATCGGCTCCCATCTTCAGGGCATTCGTCACCGAATTGACCAATACTTTCTCATTTGGATCAGGACCTATTGCGGTCGATGCAGAGAGATGCAGAATAAGGCCGACATCGTGACCTCGTTGCCGGTGTCCATGCAGGCCCAGACCAACATGTCCGAGTACTGCATTTGCCCCTCCCTCTGCCACCGAATTTACTGCATCAGGAAGATCGACAAGGCCCTCAATGGGTCCGAGGGTTACCCCATGGTCCATGGGAACAATGATCGTCTTTCTTGTGTTGCGGTTCATGATTCTTTCAAGTCTGATATCTTTTCCTCTCATAACAGATCACTCCGAATTTGATACGAGTAATCACTCAGTACCAAAAAAACTGATAAAAGCTAAAAAAGAACGAATAATAACGATATTCGATCGAACGGTCGTTCGGTACGGACGACAAGCTGGAAGAAGCAGGACTGCAGAATGCCACAGACTTCACACCCTCCACACTGGTTGTCATGATCAGGGGTCAGTGTGGCTACATATAAATATATCGCGATCGTGCCATGACATAGCATAGCACGGACATTACACCCAAGCTACATTCCCATATCACGCACAAAAAAATAGAAAAATTACTTCTTTGCCTTCTTGATCTGGATGACATCCCCCATGGTAGTAGTCATCCGGGCATGGTGTAGATCAGTCGGTTCTGATGAACCCTCATCCAGCAGACTGATATTGAGTGTCTTTTCCAACTTCTTCCGAACCTCATCTTCCGGTATCAGTTCGCCTTTTTCTAGTTTCTTTACGAGGAGCTCACGCTCCATCATGGCAAGGGCAAGATCTTTCTGGGTCATTCCCAGCTTCATCCGTGCATCCCGAATCCGGTCAGCATAATCTTCAACAAGATCGCCTCCCATCCGGTCAAACAGATCCCTGGACCGTTGAACCTGTGGTTTTGCGGAACCGGAATAGGCGGATGTTCGTGACGCCTGTGCTGCGGATGTCCGGGGAGCTGTTCCCTGAACTTCAGTGCCATATTTTGCACAGGCATTACACACCGAGAGCTCAGCCCCTTCGATCTTGATCCTTTTCAAAGGGCCTTTGGCTTCTGCGCCGCACATTTCACACTGCATTTTCGCAAACATCATATAGTCACTTACCCCTATATACCTGATTGATCAGATGGCAGAAGCAGCCCGCCACCCGGATGACATGAAAACTCCTGAGGAGTTATACCGGTATTTAGTAGACCGGGTTGCAGGAATGGAATCGCAAAACCAGGAATTGAAAGAGCAGATACGGCAACTGGAGTCAGATAAGCGATATATTGAGACCCAGAAGATCCGGTATGAACGGGAGGTCAGGAAGCTGAAAAGCGAGATTGAACACCTGAAAACCCCCCCGCTCATCGTCGGTACCGTAACTGATATCATCGATTCCGGCCGCGTCGTCGTGCGGTCCAGTGCGGGGCCCCGGTTTCTTGTCAGGGTTTCACAGGCAGTAAGTCCTGAAACTCTGAAAGCCGGAGTCAGATGTACATTAAACCAGCAGTCCCTGGCGATTGTGGAAGTACTTCCAAGTACATATGATTCACAGGTGTATGGCATGGAACTGGTTGATGCTCCGACTGAGACCTACGAGGACATTGGCGGTCTTGAAAAGCAGATCATGGAGATTCGTGAAGCTGTCGAGCTTCCGATGACACGGCCTGATCTCTTTGAGAAGATCGGTATTAATCCACCAAAAGGTGTCCTGCTCTACGGCCCTCCAGGAACGGGAAAAACCCTTCTTGCAAAGGCCGTTGCGCATGAGACTCATGCAATCTTCCTGCACACTGTCGGCTCAGAACTGGTCCAGAAATACATTGGTGAAGGAGCACGCCTTGTCAGAGAACTCTTTGACCTGGCAAAAGAAAAGGCACCATCCATTGTATTCATCGATGAGATCGATGCCATAGGTGCATCACGCACAGAGGCGATGACTTCCGGAGACCGCGAAGTGCAGAGAACTCTTATGCAACTCCTCGCAGCAATGGATGGTTTTGAGCCCAGAGGTGATGTGAAAATCATCGGTGCAACAAACCGGATTGATATTCTGGATGCAGCCCTCCTACGTCCGGGACGGTTTGACAGAATTATCGAAATTCCGCTTCCGGATACCGAAGGCAGATATTCCATCCTGAAAGTCCATACCCGGTGTATGAACCTGTCAGATGATGTTGACCTGATGGAGGTTGCCCGTTTGACTGAGGGAAGAAACGGAGCGGATCTGAATGCAATCTGCATGGAAGCCGGAATGTTTGCTATCAGAAAGGAACACCCCCAGGTTTCTCATGAAGATTTCCTGACTGCTCTGAATAAATTCAGATGCGACTTTGAACGAGATCACCGGCTGACTACAGCTGGCGTCATGTTTGCCTGATTACAGGTTTTCTATCTCATCTATTTTTTCAGGACTGTTTGTTTCACCATCTTCAGGTGTCATAAGCCGGTAGACTAAATACTCATCTTCAGAGCAGAGTACCTCAAAAACATACCCGCCACAGGTCTGGTTTTTGTCCAGGGTACATGATTCAGGATAGGTTTCAGATTTCCCCAGGCTTCCGTCACCTTTTACCCAGTACCAGACCTTCCATGGCCAGGGATCTACAGGGGATCCCCTCACAAGATACCGTGATTTTGCAACCGATGGAGTGCAATACGTACCCGGAGTTATCTCAAAAAGATAATCAGACCCGTACTTGCGGATAAAGTACTTTAAATCAGACGCCAGGGAGAGCGCTGCTGAAAGTGAACTGAGCTGGACGACAACACCGACCGGGGTTTCAATCGGACCATAAAACCGAAGAGCATTCCACGCTGTCTCTGATCTCCTCAATTCCTGGTATATTCTGATACCCGGTCTGCTGAAAATCAGCAGATTCATAAAAAAACTAAATTAGCGGTACATCCGCTCTTCAGTATCATGCTCATCGCCAGTAACCTTGTTAATGGCATCAAGCAGGTCCTGGTTTGTCACTTCAAAAGCACTCTTCCGGACAGCAAACATACCTGCTTCCCTGCAGACTGCCTGGATTTGAGCGCCGGTAAGCCCTTCAGTCAGAAGTGAGATCTCTGCATGATTCACATCAGGAGAAAGGGTCATCTTCCTCGTGTGGATTTTAATTATTTCCTCACGGGCAATGATATCAGGTACCGGTATCTCAATGATCCGATCAAAACGGCCCGGACGGAGAAGTGCTGCATCAAGCATATCAACCCGGTTGGTGGCTGCCATGATCCTGACATCACCACGGTTATCAAATCCATCCATCTCTGCCAGCAGTTGCATGAGGGTACGCTGAACCTCTGCACTTCCGCTTGTCCCGTCATTGGTCCGGGTGGTTCCGATTGCATCAATCTCATCAATAAAAACAATTGATGGTGCACGGTCCCGTGCCAGTGAAAAGAGCTCGCGAACCATCTGGGCACCTTCTCCAATATATTTATGAACAAGCTCACTTCCGCTCATCCGGATGAAAGTGGCCTTTGCATTATGAGCAACTGCTTTTGCAAGGAGAGTTTTCCCAGTACCAGGTGGCCCATAGAGGAGAATTCCTTTGGGGGGCTCAACACCTATACGCTCAAAAACTTCAGGCATTGTCAATGGATATTCAACCGCTTCCCTGATCTCTTCAATCTCACCCGTGAGCCCACCAACATACTCAAAGGTCACATCAGGGGATTCATCAAGTTCCATTACTCTGACCCGGGAGTCATAGGTCTCTTCAAGGACCTTTACCACGGAAAGAGCATTGTTCACGGCGACTTTACAACCCGGATAAATGTGGGGGCGCAGATCATCGGCGAGCAGGGTAACATACTCCTGGTTGTTCCCCATCTGACGGAGATAAATCTCGCCATTTTCAAAGACATCCACTACCAGCGCAACAAAGAGGGGCATTCGTTTGAGTTGTGAATTTTCTCGTTTCAGAACAGAGTTTTCCTTGATTAATTCCTCTGATCTGATAGACAACTCAAGATTCTGGGCCTCCAGCTCCTGGATCCGGATCTGATAGTGAATCTCATTTTCACAGGAGATACGTGCAAGAGGCTGTTCCATAGTACATAATTATCCAGTCGTTCTACTTATACGTGAGTGTGCATGATATTACAGGGACGCGGAATATCGCGTGGTATTGGAAAAGGACCCTTGCTTATTGGCCCTGATCCAATCTCATTTCTTTCCGGTGTGGATCCGGAAACAGGTATTGTATTAGAACCCGGCCACCCGCTTGAGGGAAAGGACATCACCGGGTCAGTTCTGGCTTTTGAATATGGGAAAGGATCAACAGTCGGGAGTTATATTCTCTATGCCCTCTCGCGCAATGGTCATGCTCCGGCGGCGATCATCAACCAGGAAGCTGAGACCATCATTGTTGTCGGCGCCATAATGGGAAAGATACCCATGATCGACCGGATCGGAACACCCTTAACCAGTCTTACATCCGGCACGATGGTTGAAGTGGACGGGACTGCAGGAACGCTGACTATCCCTGAGTAAAAAAAGTGAATCAGGCCAGACCATCAGGATGTAAAGGAATATTCCCGGACATATTTTTTATCCAGGTATGGAAATCCCCATTCCGAACAATATCCATCCAGTGTCTTTATATCGGTAATCACTTTCTTCCCATAATTATCGGCAAGGTCCTGGTATCTCCGGTAATTTCCAAGAGACGCTGCATCTGTACCTGCATTCTTCCAGTATACGGCTTGTTTCAGATTTGATGCATAAGACCCGAGGGATCTGATAAACCCAAGATATTTGTTAAAAATTACTTCCTCTTTAGATGTCAGACCAGGGAAGACATTCTTTTCAGGAAGTGACCGGTCAAGATCATATTCATCGGTCAGATCTTTAACCATGGTCTCAAGTGCCAGGGCTTTTTCCTGGATGCCAGCTGCATCAAGAGCCCGGTCAGATGCCCTGATTGCCATGTAAGCCTTCGTCAGTTCTGGAAATGTGTCTTCGATGAACACTTTCAGTTGATTTGAGGCAGGAGTGTCAGGAGTCATCACCCGTTTCTGAACCGGTTCGGCTGGAGAAAGGGTCTGTGTACCAGCTGCTACCTGTTCTTCACCCGTGGATACAGGAACCGGACCACTATCTGAGAGTGAACCTAAGTCCTGATTTATGCATCCCGATGACAGAATCCCCATAGTCAATAAAAATACAAGGATGAGAAGAACCTGATTCTTCATATCTTCGGATTGGAGAACTGAGTATTTATAGTGAACTGGTAACCGGAACGGGTGATTGTGCTCTTCCTTAATTATCCTGGAAAATTTTGAGCAGCATTTATTGAACTTCTGCCATTTGGACTTCGGAGAATAGATGGTATTCATATCCTTTTCGTCTCATACCTACTCTTGTGGAACTCTTCACAATCATCCTGACCATCATGGGTCTGTGCATGTTTGAGATCATCTGCAGTATTGATAATGCCATCATTAATGCAGAAGTTCTCGGCACCATGCAGCCAAAATACCGGAGATGGTTTCTGCTGTGGGGTATCCTGTTTGCCGTCTTTCTGGTCCGCGGACTGCTTCCCCTCCTCCTTGTCTGGTTCTCAACACCCGAACTGACACCCTGGGAGGCATTCACTGCGATGTTCAGTGACAATCCGGAGGTAAAAGAGGCTATTGAAACTTCTTCCCCCATACTGCTTATCGGTGGAGGAACATTTCTTATCTTCCTCTTCTTTCACTGGCTCTTTCTTGAGGAGAAAGAGTATGGGCTACGGGGAGAACGGTACTTCTTTTCCAAGGGGGTCTGGTTTTATGCAGTTGTGTCCATCCTGCTCATGGCCATTGTCTGGTTAGCGATTGAGAAAAATGCCATGATGGCCTTTGGAGCAGTTGTTGGATCCACGGCCTTTTTCATTGTTCATGGTTTTCGCCAGAATGCAGAGCTGCAGGAACAAAAACTCATGGGTGGGGATATGTCTGACATCAGTAAAATCCTGTACCTGGAAGTAATCGATGCAACATTCTCTATTGACGGAGTGCTTGGAGCGTTTGCATTTACCATGTCAGTCCCGCTCATCCTTGTTGGAAATGCCCTTGGTGCCATTGCAGTCAGACAGATAACCGTCGGTAATATTGACAGGATTAAAAAATACCGGTTTTTGAAAAACGGAGCGATGTATTCGATTCTCTGTCTGGGGATTATCATGCTTGTTGACAGTTTCGGATTTCACATTCCCGAATTCGTCTCACCGGTGATTACGTTCTCTGTTGTAGGGTTATTTTACTTAAAATCAGTGCGCGAAGCAGACCGGGTAGCTGACTCAGCCTGATTTATATACTCATATTTTTGCAGCTGAATCACCATGTTTTAGTTGTACAAACACCAATAGTATTGGACACATTTTCGCATCACATATTTTTTGGGAGGTTTTTGTCTGTCCAATACATACAATTCTGAGAATATCAAAATTCTACGGGGTCTTGAACCGGTCAGGGAACGACCGGCGATGTATATCGGGTCAACCGATAGCCGTGGTCTTCATCACCTGGTGTATGAGGTGGTGGATAATGCCATCGATGAAGCACTCGCAGGATACTGTACCCATGTCCAGGTAGTCATCCACCAGGATGGAAGCGTCAGTGTGGAGGACAACGGGCGTGGTATCCCGATAGACCCGATGAAGGACAATGAAAACAAAAGTGCTCTTGAGACAGTACTTACCGTTCTTCATGCAGGTGGAAAATTTGATAAAAATACCTACCAGGTGTCAGGGGGTCTGCACGGAGTAGGTGTTTCAGTAGTCAATGCACTCTCTGTTGATCTGACTGCCACGGTCTGGAAGAACGGGTTTGTGTACCGGATGCTCTTTTCACGAGGTCAGCCACAGACGGAACTTGAGAAGGAAACAGAGAGCTTTGAGGAGATAAAAGACAGGTATATCAGAAGATACGGAAAACTTCCCGAGGACTGCCCGGCAACAAAGGAAGAATTCCTTGATAAATACCTGTCAAAGGTCACCGGAACGATGATCCGGTTCCAACCTGATGCAAAGATCTTTGAAACGGTTGCATATGACTATGATATTCTTGCTCACCGGATGCGGGAACTTGCGTTTCTGAACTCCGGCATCACCATCAGCATAGCTGACGAGCGGTGCGAGGATCTTGAGGAGTGCAGCGAGGTCTTCTCCTATGAGGGCGGGATATCAGAATATGTCAGATATCTTAACCATGAAGCCCAGCCGGTTCACGAATCGGTCATCTATTTTGGAAGAAAAGATGAAGATGCCAAGGTTGAGGTTGATATCGCATTCCAATACGCAACCGCATATTCAGAAAAAGTATACACCTACGTAAACAGTGTCAATACCAAGGAAGGCGGGACTCACCTTGAAGGTTTTCGATCTGCCCTTACCAAGGCCATTAACAAAATGGGCAAGGAGAATAAGGCAATCAAGGACCAGAACCTCTCCCTGAAAGGTGATGATGTCAGAGAGGGGCTGACTGCCATCATCTCAATCAGGATGGCAAACCCCCAGTTTGAAGGCCAGACCAAGATGAAACTTGGGAACAGTGAGGTCAAAGGCATTGTTGATTCACTGGTCTATGCCTCTCTCTGTGAATACTTCGAAGAACATCCAAAGGATCTGGCCTCAATAGTTGATAAGGCAGTTTTGGCATATCAGGCAAGAGAAGCAGCACGGAAGGCCAAGGAGCTTGCCAGAAGAAAAAGCACTCTTGAGTCATCAGGACTTCCTGGAAAACTTGCCGACTGCTCTGAGCGCTCTGCTGAAAAGAGTGAGATCTACATCGTAGAAGGAGATTCTGCAGGTGGCAGTGCCAAGCAGGGCCGTGACAGACGGTTCCAGGCAATCCTTCCCCTTCGTGGTAAAATCCTGAATGTTGAAAAGGCAACCGTCCATAAGATCCTGAAAAATAACGAAATTCAGGCGCTCATATCAGCAATCGGCACCGGTGTCGGTGAGTCATTCGATATCGAGAAGGCACGGTATCATCATATCATCATCATGACCGATGCAGATGTGGATGGTGCTCATATCAGCACACTTCTCATGACCTTCTTCTTCAGATATCTACAGCCGCTCATTGAAGCCGGTTATATTTATCTGGCCCAGCCACCCCTGTACCGGATTGCCAAAGGCAAGCAGGAGAAGTACGCCTACACCGAAGAGGAGATGAGAGAGATTCAGCAGGAGATGGGTGAAAAAGGCGTGAATGTTCAGCGATACAAAGGTCTGGGAGAAATGAATGCATCCCAGCTCTGGGCTACCACAATGGATCCGGAGACGAGAGTGCTCAAACGGGTTATCATCGAGGATGCAGCCTATGCAAATGAGATCTTTGAAAAGCTGATGGGAGATGATGTAACTGCCCGTCGTGACTTTATTAAGCGGCATGCAAAAGAGGTGACGAACCTTGACATCTGAAGAACCCCAGCAGCCACTCTTTACCCCGAAGGTCAATCCGGTCAACATCGAAGAGGAGATGAAATCCTCCTATATCGATTATGCGATGTCGGTCATCATCGGGCGTGCAATTCCTGATGTCAGAGACGGTTTAAAGCCGGTTCACCGGCGGTCACTCTTTGCCATGTGGGAGATGGGGAACACCCATGACAAGGCATATAAAAAATCCGCCCGTGTAGTCGGAGATGTCATGGGTAAATATCACCCACATGGTGATTCATCCATCTATGATACCATCGTCAAGATGGCCCAGCCGTTCTCGTACCGGATGATGCTCGTCGACGGTCAGGGTAACTTTGGTTCTGTTGATGGCGACGCTCCTGCGGCTATGCGTTATACCGAGGTCAGGCTGAAACGGGAAGCAGAAGAACTCCTTACCGACCTTGAGAAAGAAACAGTCGAGTTTTTCCCGAACTTTGATGAATCCCTGCAGGAACCATCAGTCCTTCCGGCAAAACTACCCAATCTCCTGATTAACGGATCAGACGGTATTGCTGTTGGTATCGCAACCAAAATGCCTCCGCACAATCTGGGAGAAGTATGTAATGCAGTCTGCCATTACCTGCAGCACCCGGACACGACGGTCTATGAACTCATGCAGATACTACCCGGTCCGGACTTCCCTACCGGTGGTGTCATCATGGGAACTGAGGGGATTCAGAATGCATACCTCTCGGGACAGGGGAAACTGACCGTCCGGGGTGTTGCAGAGATAGACGAATCAGGCAAACGGGACCAGATCGTCATCACCGAGATCCCCTACCAGGTCAATAAGGCAAAACTCATCGAGCATATCGCAGAGCTCGTTAAAGAGAAGCGGATTGAAGGGATTTCTGATCTCAGGGATGAATCAGACAAGGATGGGATGAGAATTGTCATCGATCTCCGGAAAGATGCACGGCCACAACTTATTCTGAATCATCTCTATAAACACACCGCTCTTGAAAGCACCTTTGGGATCATCAACTATGCAATCGTTGAACGTCAGCCAAAGATCCTTGGACTCATCGCTCTGATTGAGCATTTTGTCCGACATCGTATAACTGTAATTACAAGAAGGAGCGAGTTTGACAAGCGGAAAGCTGAAGAACGTGTCCATATCCTCCGTGGTCTGCTCCATGCAATCGACAACATCGATGCGGTAATCGCGACCATCAGGGCCGCCCAGACTGCTGATGAGGCAAAGACAGCCCTCATTGACAAATTTTCCCTTGATGAAGCACAGGCCGGGGCAATCCTTCAGATGCAGCTTCGCCGGCTTGCTGCGCTTGAAAAGCAGAAACTTGTCGATGAACGGGAACAACTGGAAGCTGAGATCAGAAAGCTTGTCGAACTGCTGTCATCAGAAGACAACATCAGGGCTGAAATTTCCCGTGAACTTCATGAACTTCGGGAAAAGTATGCTGACAAGAGAAGGACCCAGATAACCGGTGACCTCCAGGAGATTGTCAGGGAAGATCTCATTCCCAATAAGCAGGTTCTGGTCTGCCTGACTCACCAGAATTATGTCAAGCACATGGATGTGGATGCCTACCGGGTTCAGGGACGGGGAGGCAGAGGAGTTATGGGAATTTCCATCAAGGATGGAGATTATGTTGAACAGGCATTTGTTGCCAATACTCATGACCATCTGCTCTGTTTCACCTCAACCGGACGTGCATACTGGCTCAGGGTCTTTGATATTCCTGAAGGTTCCAGGCAGAGTAAGGGGAAGGCGATTGTAAATCTCCTTGACCTGCGGAACGAGGAGCGGGTGACCGCAGTCATCCCGGTCCAGGAGTTCTCATCAGATCGGTTCTTCCTCTTCCTGACCGAACGGGGTATGATCATCAAGATCCCACAGGACGAGTTTGGACGCCCGAGATCTACCGGCGTGAATGCCATTACCCTGCGTGAAGGTGATAACCTGGTACATGTTATGGTCAGTGACGGCAGCCAGGAGATAGTTATCACCACCAAATACGGTCAGAGTCTTCGGTTCCATGAAGAACAGATCCCCCTCCGCCACCGCAATGCTCTCGGTGTTATTGGAATGCGGATGAAAGATGATGATATCGTCACCAGTATGACTGTTATCGAGGATGGGAAGCATCTCCTCACTATCACCTCTTCAGGGTATGGAAAACGGACGAACTTTGATGAGTACCGTGGTCATGGCCGTGGAACCATGGGTGTCAGAAACATCAAGTTAAAACGCAACGACGGTATTGTCACGGCATTCTCCGCAGGAGCGGAAGAAGAGATCATCCTGATGAGTGCAGAGGGTATCGTTATCAGAACCAGCGTTGAAAAGATCACGATACAGGGTCGTTCAACCCAGGGTGTGAGGATTATGAGACTTGCAGCAGGTGACCGGGTTGTCGGGGTCACCTCACTCTCTCCGGAAGAACAGAAAGATATCAGTGATGATATCCCCCAGGCAGAAATTATCGACGAGGGACCGGA
>ERZ1645192.466-NODE-466-length-33363-cov-7.780233_pt1 | contig 33363 bp, 37 predicted proteins | sample MGYA00575354_ERZ1645192 | MGnify/ENA primary metagenome ERZ1645192 (study PRJEB40844, sample SAMN11349763) | freshwater sediment metagenome | isolation source: river sediment | host: Sediment | place: India: Faizupur Khadar , New Delhi | collected 2017-02-21 ...
TCCTCGTCGTCCCCGTCCTCACTGCTCCCCTTCTTCCGCTTCCCCTCGGCGGCGCGACGCTTCTGGCTCTCCTCGTACTCCTTCGCCTGAGCCAGGAGGTCGAAGTCCTCGAGGGCCTCACGGATGTCCTCGTCCACAGAGATGGCCTTGCGGCTGGGCAGGATCATCCAAGAGGTGTCTCCGCCGGAGCCACTGCGAACGATGGTGATGCCGAACCCGTCGTCCAGGTCGAAGAACTCGTAGCCCTCGGTGATCATGGCGACCAGCGAGCGGAAGGCCGCTTTGGTGAGCACCACCACCTTGATCGTCGGATTCTCTGCCTCGGGATCGTAGGCGGCGAGCAAGTACTTCGTTCGTGGATTGCCCTGGTAGATCGAGGTCGCCTCTGTGTAGAGAGGCTCGGTCGGCAACATGCGGAGCCGAGTTTTGCCGTCCTTCGGGTAGATGAAGTTGCCGGAGCCCGACTTCAGGTTATCCAGCAGGTCGTCCCAAGAGACAGAACCACCCTTACCTGAGGTGTTCGGCTTGGGTGTAGCAGTGGCCTTCGTCGAAGCGACAGGGGCCTTCGCCTTAGTAACAGCCATGGTAGTCCTCCTAAGTTTGGTGATACCGGGAACGATATCCCGGGAGCGGAACACTAGTCATCGCAAGAAGCGAGAGGGGAATGGAAGAGTCAGAAGGGACAGGTGACGACCGTCAGGATGTTGTCCAGCTGTGTGATGTGATCGTCCAGCATCTCCTGAGTCGTGTCCTTGTCCTCCAGCAGCTGATTCCAGTCGTCGCGGAAAGTCTCGAGGTCAGAAGCGACCTGATCTAGTTCCTCGGCCCAAGTCTCACAACCGTCCATCCGTTCCTGCAGAAGATCAGCGACAGGAGACGAATCCTGAAGAGACTCAGGCATATTCTCCAGGCTCTCCTGAGCACCCTCTCCCAGCGTGCGAACCCCGTCCGCGATCTCGGTGATCTCATTGATAAGGACGTCGACCTCATCAGGTTCGGAAAGATCAGAACTCATGGACTGGTAGCGATCGTCGAGTTCATAGGCCTCGATCAGGAAGGCAGACCGAGTCAGTTGCTTCCGATCAGGATAGGTCTTGGAACGTTGCCAATCACTACCCCGAAACTTCCAGCGGTAGTAGGTGTCACCCGGTTCGATGTCCGGGGGAAACGCGATGCGAGCGACCTTCTTTTCGACCTTCATGGGTTTCCTCCTATGCAGTGTACATGGTTTCACGGTCATGTTTCCGAACCGTGAAGGTAGTGAACTCTCTCTTCTTAGGCCGCTGACCTCGAAAGTACTCGACGAAGTAACCCTTCCCCTGGTTAAGGAGATAGGTCTCAATCAGGCGACTCGCAGTGTAGGCTCCGCTACCTTCGACTTGAACCTCTTCAGGTGAGATCTCTTCCAGGGTAACATTCACTCCCTGGGTAGCCTTTCGAATGGACGTGTAGAGGGGAGAGCGCTTCTGTCGTGCCATGTTCATCGGTTCCTTTCTGTTGGATGTGGCTAGGCAGTCTCGCAAGAAGAGGGGAAAAGATTGCTGAACGTACGTAGGGCCTCTAGACAGTCAGGACTAGGAGTCCAGGCAATCAACCCTACGTAGGCATCCCTAAGAAAGGTAGCTGTCAGTGGAGAATCGTAGGAGTACCGATGGACGATGGCAGTTACTCCTGCGTTTATAAGGAGACGAGCACAAGCCAAGCAGGGAGAATGTGTAGTGTAGAGGATGGCTCCTATCGTCGAGGTACCATACCGTGCTGCCTGAATCAGGGTATTCTGTTCGGCATGGACCGTTCTGACACAGTGACCATCCAACAATAGGTGTCCTACCTCACTACAGTGAGGAAGACCCTTAGGACTACCATTATAACCTGTGGCAATTACTCTCTGGTCCTTCACCAAAACTGCTCCTACGTTTGCTCGGTCACAGGTAGACCTAAGCGAGACGAGATGGGCTAGGAGCATGAAGTAATCCGTTCTGTCTAGTCTGGTCATCGTAGCCTCCTTGGTTAGGATAGGAACAAGGTTCCTCGCAAGAGGGTGAAACTGACCAAAAATTTAAGCTTTCTCAACCAAAGTCACTCTTCGATTTGGGGAAAACTCTGGTATAATGACATTGTAAGAGATTGAGATCACCCACCAGAAAGGATCCCTACCAATGGCTACCCCCACCAGCAACACCATCACCACCCACATGCCCGAGAATGACCTCTTCTTCCTCTCAGACCTACCGGAGACCATCCAGGCTGCCATCAACACCATCCTCACAATCCCCGGAGCTGGTAACTTCAAGAGCCGCAAAGCCGCCCGCCGCAACCATGAGAAACAGGACACTGCCCTGCTCGCCACTCTCCAGCAACTCGCCCAGGCCATTCCTCTCTCCGAGCTCAACACCCAGACCAACTGCCTGAAGGTTCAGGGTTATGAGCTCCGCGCCTCTGCCTACCTCCGCAAAAGCGATGCAGATCCCGACACCCTCTGCACCTGGATCTCCCTTCACCTCTACCACCCAGCTCTCCTTCTCGCCTACGCAGAACGAGAGGTTGCCTACCACACTGCTCGTGAACTGGAGACCACCCTACGCAAGGCACTGGAGACTGCCATCACCTACCCCGACGTCACTCGCATCTCAGACACTGATCCACTCACCGACGCCTTCGTCGAAGGAACCTCACGCTTCCGCGAGCAAGTGATCATGGATCTCCAGTCACTCACCCGCCAGCAGGATGCACTGAGCACAGCCATCCAGGAGTTCGCCACCCGATACGGCCTCACTGCCCATCACGGCCACTAATCCTCCACTCACTACACCACCAGGAGCCCCCTAACCCGGGGCTCTCTCTTTGTGTTCACCTGGTACCCCCTAGTAGCCTCTGTTCCTTTATATAGCGTCCTGCTAGAAGGACGTAGAGGCCTCTATTTGAGCCGTACGGAGACTGACCGGTATATTTCTATGGTCCAGCCCTAGAAGGGCCCCTCTTAGCGGTTCCTACGCCTTCGAAGTAACGTAAACTAGGCTTACGTTATTTCTCTCCAAAGATTTAAGCTTTCTAGGCAAAAGTCACTCTTCGATTTTGGAGAAACCGTGGTATAATGACATTGTAAACACCAACGAGAAAGAAACCTACCGATGCCCTCCAAGATCTACGAACTCACCCTCCAGGAGACACTACCATGACTACTCCCACCGAAGACCTCGACCGCATGATCCGCCGCATCCAGGGCCTCCTCGCCAAGGCTGACCCGGAGAGGAACCCGAACCTCAACGAGGCAGAGGCCTCAGCCGCCCTAGCCCAGGAACTCATCACCCGCCACCAGGTTACCGAGGCCCAGCTCGCTGCACACACCGGGCCGAAGGACAAGGCCCAGATCGTCTCCCTCGAGTACTTCGCACGAGGAGATTCCAACCTCCAGAAATGGGAGCGCACCCTTTGCAACGGAATCTGCCTCACCAATCAGTGCCGCCTCCTCATCTACCGGGGTAGCACCCACCTCACCATCTTCGGCACCCAGTCGAACATTGCCATCGTCATCGAGCTCTTCGAGGAACTCCGATCACTGGTCCGGGAACTCTCCCACTCTGCCTACAAGGCCTACGGATACGGACAACCCACTGCCTGGAAGACGTCCTTCTGCCTCGGGGCTACCACAGCCCTCATCCGCCGGATGAAGGATGCCTCAACCAAGGTCGTTCAGGAGACAGGGTCTACCGCACTCATGGTCCTCGAAGACCAGAGAGCCGAGACCGCCATGAAGGGGTACTCGCCACACATCAAGTTCGTTCGCAACAGGAAGGGACCCTCCAACTCCTCAGCCTTCTCCGCCGGCTACGAGGCTGGACAGTCACTACCCATCACCACAACCAAGAAGATCACCTAACCACTCCACTCACTAGGTCCTCATCCGTAGAGGACCTAGTCGTGTGTACCATTATCTAGGGGCCTACTAGAAGGACGTAGAGGCCCCTAGAACGGCCGTAACGGTACGAACCGATGGGATAATATGGATAACCTCCGTTTACGGCCGTTCTAGCGGTTTCTACGACCTCAGAAGGTAGAAGGAAATCTCTCCAAAAATTTAAGCTTTCTTGCGAAAACTCGGTCAACGATTTTGGGAAAAGTGTGGTATAATGACATTGTAAGAGAGAACACCAACGAGAAGGAACCCATCAATGACCACCAAGCAAACCGCCACCTACACCTACCAAGACCATCCGATCTACCGGGGATACATCATCGAAGCCCCTACCTTCACAGTCGAGATCATCGATATTGAACACCGCAACAGCTCACGCATCGCAGCCGAGATCGTCTCCCTCGCAGATCGCATCGCCAAGCGCACTCGCCAACACAACCGGGAACACAACTTCAAACCCTACTTCTCCACCACCCGCTTCACCGTAGAGGTCAAGGAGAAGACCTTCCGCTTCACCGAATATGATCGCCACGCTTACTCCTTCGAGATCACCCGCTAACCACCCAACAACCAGGAGCCCACCATGTACCTCATCTACGTACGCAACAGCAGCCGGGATCGCTGGCTACTCCTCGAGGGTAGCCCCCTAGCCACCTTCGAGAAGGCACTAGAACTCGCACTCACACAGAGTTCGTACTGGACCTACATCACCATCAGTCACCGAAGCCAGGAAGTCTGGAACAAGTAGAGGCCCCCATGATGCTCTCCACTCAAGACCGAGAAGACCTTGCACAAGAGTATGAGCTCGCCAAACTCCAGGGAGTAGCCAAGCCCTCGAGGAGGCTCCTCCGCTTACACCTCGAGTCTGCCTACCGACAAGAACTGCTGATCGATGACCTGATTGCCAACGACGAGGATACCGACCCAGAGGAATACCGAGTAGACTCACAGCCCTGGGCCCATGCACAACACCACGTCAACCCGGAACGCCTCGCCCAACTCCTTGTCTGGACCTCTCAGCAAGACCAGACCGTTCAGGAGAGGGTCTACCGCTACCTCTCAGGTTCCATCCCACTGAGTAAGGTTCTGGTAGTCCTTCAGAACCGAGGACTTCTCCAGGAGGTAGAGGAGGTAGAGAAGGAGGTCATTCCTCACCAACACTCTGCTAAGCAGTTCCTCCTTCGATGCCTCCCAGCCACCAAGGACGAACTCATCCATGCCCTAACTAAGGTTCACCACACCGAGAGACCTGCAGCCACCGTCCGCCAGTTCCTCCGCCGCGCACTGAAGAACGAGGAGATCACTTACGATGAGACAGCCAAAGTCTACCGAAGAGGGTAAGAAGGAAACCCGAGAACAGAGGGCTGAGCGCCTCTGGCAGAATGTCCTCCCCTTCCTGACGGCCATCAGAAACGACGCCAGAACGATCCGGAAGGAACTCCCCCTACAGGCTACCCCCGTTGCCGACGACCTCCGCATTGGAGAGCCTGGATACCGAACTAAGAAGAAGGGAGGCAGCCCACCACCAGACTACGAGTTCATCATCCTTCTGGCAGACCTAGAGACCGCCATCAACCGGAAGGACCTAGAGAACGCGATGTACTCTGCCATCTTACTCAGGAGGTATACAGGGAAGGACGAATAGAGGAGAAGAGGAAGTAAGGAGCCCCCGGTAGGAGGATGAGGAACCAGGGGCTCCTTTATTGTGTGCAGCAGTGCCTATAGGTTGGTCACTACGAGGACGTAGAGGCCTCTATTTGCGCCGCTACCAGCACAACCGATGGTCTGTTCTCGAGAGGTAAAGCCTTTCGTTCAGGAACATCAGGATGAGTCTGACCAGATGGTAGGTAGTAACTCCGACCAGGAAGGGCCAGAGGAGCAGACGAAAACTCTGAAGGCTATCTGCAGGTGTTCCCATGATTCTACCTTCTCGCCAAGAGGACAGAGAACTCTTCATACGCTTCAGGCCGTACAGAGACTACTCCAGCTCGATAACTCACTGAAGTGAGTAAGAGGATGGTCCCTCGATTAGGACCATCCATGATCTTGAGACGATCTCCTGCACGGAGTTGTAGAGGATTGACAGGAGAACGAATCGAGGAGAAGAGAGCACCGTAGGGAATGGTTACTCCCTCGGGTTGATAGGAGGGATCCTTCCGTGACGCTAGAGTGGCATCACGAACAGACTCAGCCACAGCTAGGGAACTAGTCGAGACAGACTCAAAGGAGTCCCTCTGTCGATACTTCTCGATGGACTCAGCATCTGTAGCGGCTGAGGTAACTGAGGAAGACCCATAACCTACTTCGATGGAGTTAACCAAGTCCCGAGTAGACCTAGTCTCAGCCATCTCCTCACGGAGCCCTGCAGTATAGAGGAGATAATCGAAGTTAGTCAGATCCTTCTCCCAGATTCGTACCCGGGGAAGTAGATCATTCGAATCTCCGGCAGCCCTGTAGAAGTACACATCGTCAACGTAGGTCTTTCGGTTGACTCCTGTACCTACCGTGACGCTGATTACTGGACGAGCGGTCGCGGCATTGGAAGGAGAGGTATGAGTATTCCTCCTCTGTGTCCAACCCGTGTTAACCCCATCAGAGATATAGGTTCCACCATAGGTGCGGGAGATGAACACATCCCCGGACGTATACCAGTCCACCAGAGACTGTATCGTCATCCCACTGTGAGCAGACCAGCGGTGCCAGAAGTCCACCGAATAGGTAGTCGAACCTAGAACGGAGACCTTAGCAGAGTGAGCCAAACCATCTACTGCGTACTGCTGGAAGAGCATGCTGGTACTGGGACTATGTGAGTCTACAGAGGACCAGTCAGCATAAGTACCTCCGGTTAGGTACCAGTAGGTACTCTGCTGTTCGAGTGTCGGATCAGAGAGGAGGTTCGCAGCCGAGGAGAGACGACCTAGTGTCTGTGGTGGTTCCTCCAAACGAAAGAGAAGTGGTAATCCGTTGGGACTACCAGAGTCACACATCACCTTGACTAACTCAGAGACCTTCTTCCTACTCGCCGTATAGTCGACGAGGACTCCTGAACTCAAGACCCGTGCAGTATCCTGACTGATGTGGGGGGCCCAGGTCCGAAGTGAGTTCAGGAGGAGAGAGGTACTTTCAGTGTCTGTGAAGGTTCCGGTCATGAGGCGCTGTTCCAACTCCTGCCAAGGACCTAAACACGTGACAGAGATCCGACCAATTTTACCTCGAAGGAAGTACTTTACGTCCTCGATCCAACCCCACCAGAGAGTAGATCTACCGTGGGTTATGGCCACTGCCAACCCCGGACGGAGTGGAAGAGCAGAGAGTGAGGGACCCTCAAGAGTAAAGGAGGCATCAGTGAACCCACCAGGTAGAGCGGTAGAGAAGGATAGGCCTGAGGCTACCCTGTAGGAGTTCGAGGGATCGGAGAGAACGAGAGGCCCTCTGTCACTTGAGTAGATGACTATGCGAGGTAGGGTAGTAGCGAGTCCCATTAGAGCACCCACCTTGGTTGAATCTGGACGTAGACCCAAGAAGTATCCTTGGGATAGGTCTGACCGAGAGTATCCCTCTGAACCTGAAGTACCAAGAGAGAGTTGTCATCTACTCCTAGGCTGGGAGGAACCTCGAGTGAGTCTCCTAAGTAGTCAACCAATCCAGCCCATTCTGCAGCTGACCAGGTAGAGAACAGGAGTTCAGAAGTTGGAGGGTCGTTGACGAAGTCCAATGAAACGACTTTGTTGGAAACAGACCAGGCCGGAGTAAGGGCCTCGAGTTCAGCATCGACTGGGACTAGGTAGAGAGCATCGATGTCGAGTGTTCCACCACCGGTACCGATAGAGTTATAGACTTGGATTTCGAGTGTGAGATAGTCTCCAACGTACTGAGTTCCTGTAGAGGCAAGTGCAGTCCTAGACCACTGTGACGGAGGTATCTGCAAGGTACCTAGGTCAACGAGGGACCGAGTGGAGAGAGCTGGAGCACTCACCTCCTCTGAATAGTCTGTGATCCGCTGTCCGGCAATGTTCAAACAGTATCTGAGAGAGTTAGTCTGGAGAACTGAGGCAGAATCCTTCACGAGGACTAGGAGTCTCCAGGTTCCTCGGAGTACAGTTACGTTGGCAGCGTCTGCGGCAAGGGTTACCGTTACTCTCGCTGCCCAAGCAGACGAGGTAGGTGTGTATCGAGCTACGTTTCCATTCGAGGCAGAAGAATCGACAACTGAGGTTACCCCGGAACCGAGTGTCCCACTCTCTGCTTCATACTTGGTGACGAGTGTCGAGAAAGTTGAAGGCCTAGGGACCCCTCCTTGCCGGATACCAGCGATCACCCTACGGAAGTCTGTCACATAGCCAGCGACCAGGGTTCTCAGTGGAGCAGGAGCAGTACCTGGAACAGCTACGAGACTATACCGGGAGGAGGTGTTCTCTACTGGGGTAGGTGTCGCTCCATCTGCAGGAGTGACGAGGAGTGGAAGTTCAGCATCAGGTCGACCCCAACTCGTTAGGCTGGCCACTTCAGCGTCAGTTAGGAGAGTTGGCCAAACCTGGAGACCCTGGAGGTACTGAGCGACTCCAGTTCCCGAATCGTAAGACAGGATCGGGTGTCTGTTGGAATAACTTGGCCATGAGAGTGCCGAGGAGTAGGACCCTGCCAAAACCCCATCGACGAAGAGAGAGGCATGTGAAGTGCCCAGTCGTAGGACTAGGTCGTAAACCTGCCCGGAGATCATGGTGAAGGAACTAGTAACGAAGCGCTGGGCAGCCTCATCCAAGAAGGCAAAGCTATACCAACTAGGTCCGTAGTAGAGACGGAATGAAGAACCACCCACTCTCATGAATGCTAATTGAGAGTCCATTGGTGAACGATACTGCCACAGGTATCGAACAGTCACACCTGTGGCTGCTGTCCATCCAATCTTCCTGTAGAACAGGTGACTGCTCGACCCCTGAGCGAGCGAGAGGGTTCCTGCTGCTGGATGATCGACAGCTGCCAGTGTACCATGTTCAAGGGGGTTAACTGGTTGACACCGACGCCAGTAGATCTCTGTGGCAACAGAGATAGTTAACCAGGCGGCTACTCGGTTAGGGTTATTGGTCGTCTTCTCCAGTTTCACCAGACCAGAAAGGATCCTCTTCATCTTCCACGTGGGACCAAACTCCGCTATGGTAGAGACGGAATCACAAGTCTTCGAGTACAGGTAGACTGGTGATCCACTGAGGCTCTCAGCATCTCTCGAGGCCTGAGAGAGGAGGAGCTGGAGACGATGCATGAATGACTTGACCGCGTTCCAGGTCAGGTCCTGATACAAGATGGTGAACTGTACACCATCGCCTTGATCATTCCAACTCTCTTCGACCAAGGCAGGGTTTTGACCAGAGGAAAGAGTGAGTTCTTCTCCTCGGGAAACTAGTTTCAGCGATCGATAGGTTAGAGTCATGAGGAAGTGCTCCAGGAAACATTCATGCGCCGAGTAATGTCAGCTTCTCGAGCGAGCATGTCCTTCAGTTGAGAGGCTACCAGATAGGCATCCCGGTCGGATCGAACGTTCCAATTGCCTCCTAGTGTGATCTGTGTGTTCTGGTTGACCACGGTAGTCGGTCTCAGACCTGACGTTGAAGCGAGAGAGAAGGCTTGGTAGAGGTGATCTACTGCTGAGGTGACCGAGCCTACCTGTCCCTGAAGAGAGTTAGTAAGTGACTGACCAAACTGCTCTGCGACGGAAGACCCAACCGGCAAGTTCTGGAAGGGGCCATACTTTGCAGGAGAGGAGGGGAAGAGACCTCTGATATACTCCATCAGGGCTTCTAGGTCAGGTAGTCGGCTCGTCAGGCCATCAATGAGACCATCGATCCAGTTTTGACCTAACAGGAGACCTGACTGGAAGGACGCTGATTGACCGCCAATTTGCGCGATTCCGGCGAAGACTTCCAGAAGAGAACCGACTACTACAGAGATGACCTCTGCAAAAGCGCGTGCAGAAGCGAGGGCATCAGGACCGATGTTGGCAGCAGTCGTCTCCATCCAGCTGATGACCGTAGTGATATCGGTCATCAAGGCAATCATACCGGTACCGAAACCATAAGGGCGCTGGTAGTCATGGAGATCTCTCATAGTCTCGATCGCTGGTCGGACGAACCCGAAGATACCGTTCAGTCTATCAGCTAGGGCTCGGGCCTGGTCGAGAGCAGCGAGGAACTCAGGAGTAGGATTCCCCAGCCCATCCCGAAGGGCGATCGCAACCTGAAGGATATCAGTAGCAAACTCCTGGGCAGCAGTGACCAAGCGGCTATCGGTTACGTAGTCTGTGATAGCAACGAGTGCGTCTATCCCAGGCTTGACGAACCCAACTAACTGACCTATCTTCTCTCCTAGGGTGATCGCGTCATCTAATGTTGTTCCTAGAGCTAGTGACCCATCACGTAGTCCTACATAGATGTGGTAGGCAACCAGTGCGATGTCTTCACCGAAGGCCATCGCACTAGCAGCGATGGAGTTCACTCTGACGTAGGTAGCCAATGCGACGAGACCCTCAATCCCTGGTCTGATGAAGCCTACCAACTGACTCATCTTCCCCCCGAGTGAGATCGCATCGTCTAAGGAGGTACCCAGGACTAGTGTGCTGTTCCGTAGAGCTCTGTACAGTTCCTCACCAACAGCAACGATATCCTGACCCAGGCCTCTTGCTTTCCTAGCGATCTCAACATCCCGTGTGTAGGTCGAGAGGGATGCGAGGCTATCAACCCCGCTCTTGATGAAGGAGACCAACTGGCCAATCTTCTGAGCGAGAGAGACTGCCTCATCCAGTGCCTGACCAAGGGTAAGACCACCTAACTTGAAGCCCAAAACGATGTTGGCCCCGACTGAACTAATGTCCTGTGAGAGAGTAAGAGCCTTCTGAGCCAGGCCTGTCTCACTGACGTAAGTAGCTAGGACAGTCAGGGCATCGACAGCCGGCTTGATCCAACTGACCAGAGTAGAGATGTGAGAGGCAAGGAGAGCGGCCTCCTCTACTACCTTCAGGTTGAAGGTACCTGAGATGGTCAAGAACGAGGTAATGAAGGAGGAGAGATCAGCGACTAGTTGGCCGAAGGGTAGGAGGATATCCGGACCTACTCCGTATCCCGCTACTGCTGTGAAGGCATCGACCATAGCCTTTAGTGGAGAGACGAGGGTAGAGACCTTTTGAGCGAAGGCAGCCACCGGCTCTAGGTCAACTGATTTGAACTCTCCAGCAACCCGGACTATCTCGGCCAGGTAGGTCCATAGGTCGGCGACCAGTTGACCGAAGGGGAGGAGAACATCCCCATTGTCGTAACCAGCCACTGCGGTGAACCCGTCCACCATGGCCTTCAGTGGTGCGATGATCGTACCAACAGAGGTTGCAAAGGCAGCCACCGTCTCTAGGGTGGAAAGGTCAAACTTGGCCGAGAGGTCTCTCATGTAAGAGAGCAAGTTCCCAGCCTGTTCTACCAGTTCAGACAACTTGGGACCAATGGCTGAGACCTCATAACCTGCCACTGCGGCGAAGGCATCTACCATAGCCTTCAGGGGAGAAACGATCTGACCAGCAAAGGAGGCGAACCTAACTGCAGCAGCGATCATCTGATCGGAGAAGAGAGCCGATGCTCTCGACATCTTCCGTGCCGTTCCATACAGTTGTCCGATCAGAGCATCGATGGTCGGGCCAATTCTCTCAGGCACATAGGCAGCGACAGCAGAGAACTGTATCACCATGTTCTGAAGTGGTGCCACTACCTGATTCGCGATCCCTGCGAACCGTAGTGCAGTGGTAACCATGTAGTCACCGAAGAGAGCAGAGGCCCGAGAGAACTTCCGAGTGATCCCGTACAACTGACCGATCATGATGTCGATCGTCGGACCGATTCGTTCGGGTAGGTAGCTGGCTACCGCTTCGAAGGCCTCTATCATCCCCTTGAGGGGAGCCACCAGCTGTCCTGCCTTCGTAGCAAAGTCGACAGCTAGAGGAAGAATCTCTTGGTCGAAGAGTACGGCAGCCTCGATCCAGGCCCTGGTTAACTTCCGCATCACCAACATGAAGTAACCAATGAGATCGATTACCGGGTTTTTCGACCAGGAGGCAAGGATCTCGAAGGCATCCTTCATGACTGCAATAGGAGCGACAAGTTTACCAGCAGCATCAGCGTAGAGTAGGGCACCCTGGAGAGCCTCGACACTGAACAACTCACCGGCTGCAATCCAAGCCCTGGTTAGTTTCCTCATAACCAGGAGGAAGTAACCGATCGCTGGGATAGCGGCTGCTTGCGACCAGTCAGCGAGGGCCTCGAAGGCCTGGACCATTGCCACTATTGGTGCCACTAACTGACCAGCTACCTGAGCATAGTTGAGTGCAACGAGTAGGACGTCTTCCTCGAATAACTCGCTGGCAGCGATCCAGGCCCGAGTTAGTTTCCTCATCACGAGCATGAAGTAACCAATAGCAGGTATCGCTGCTGCCTGGGACCAGTTAGCCAGGGCTTCAAAGGCCTCTACCATTGCCTTCACAGGTTCGACTAGTGTCGCGGCTACTCCAGCAAAGATCTGGGCTGCAACCAGTGCCTCGGTGGTGAACAACCTCGCCGCATCGATCATGGCACGAACGAGCAAGGGAACTACCTGAGAGAAGACCGGAACTAGGGCCTCGATCCTAGCAATGAGAAGAGGAGCACTCTCCAGGTCTAGGGTTGCTTGGAGAGCCTGGATGACTGTACCGATCTTCGAGAAAATCTCGCTCAGCGGGTCAAGTACTGCCTTAGCAGAGACTAGCCATCCACTGCCTCCACCTCCACCGAAGAACCCAGCCAGCGTCTGGAGAGTCTGGATGACCGAGATAATGTAGTCGACCAAGACCCCTAACTTCTCCTGTAGGTCCATAATCGGACTCATCTCGACTAGCTTGGCAAAGACGTCCAGGGCAGTGTTGATCCCGTTGAATACCGCTGCCATAGTCTCACCCAAGGCTTTCACAGCCTCTGGAGTTTGGCTCTGCAAACCTTGGATGAGGCCCATGATAATCTGGACAGCGATGCCAGCGAAAACAGTGGAGGGAGACTCGATCCCCAGGATCCTTTTGGCCCATCCGATCACGTCGTCACAGAGGTCCTTAATGAACTGAATGGCATCTTCTGCCTTATCACGAAGCCCCTGAATGAGTCCCTCGACCACCTGCTGACCTAGTTCTCTGAAGCGGTCCGGAAGTCCCCGAATCCAATCCATGATATCGTTGAACCCGTCGACGAACCATTGCTTGACCTCGTTCAACTTCTGGTTGATGGTTTCGGAGATGCGAGACATCGTGTCCCGGATCTTTTCCTTCAGGTTCTCCGTCCATTCCTGGACCTTCACCTTCAAATCTGCGATGGCATTACCGAAGAGGGTTTTGATCAGGTTCAGGAAGGCATCGACTATCGCCTGAATCTTCTTACTCACAGAGTCAGAGGTAGAGCGGAAGACCTCCCATGCACCTGACCAGTCCCCCTTCAGAGCTGCCAGGGCCATCTTCAGGATCCCCTTAATGATCTCGAGCGTCCCTCCAATGATATTCTTGATCAGGTTCCAGGCGAACTCGAGGACAGCCTGGATCTGGTCACTGTGTTCTCGAATCCACTGTGCAATGGCCTGTAGGGCCGGGACGATCGTTGCCTGAATGAGCTGTAGGGCAAGGTCGATTATCTCTCCGATTGTCTGCCAGGTTTGACTCAGGAAGGATCGGATATCTTCACCATGCCGCTCGATGAAGATTTGGATGTTCGAAAGAACAGAGGTGATGATAGAAGAGACTACTTCCAGGACAGACGAGATGATCTGTTGGATTCGATCGAATACCGACCAGAAGATAGTACGGATGTTCTCTAGGTTACCCTGGACTGATCCGATGATGATGGAAAGAACTGATGCTACTATGGAGCGGATGGACTCCAAGGCAGAACTGACTGTGAGGACAATCGTAGTGTAGGTGTTTCCGAACCAATCCCGGATCTGGGTTGCGTGGGTCTGGATATATAGGAGGATCTCACCGAGGACTAGTCGGATGACAGTGGAGATGGCAGCGATGGTAGTACTTACGATTCCGCTAATTGCTCCCCAAGCCTGAGAGAAGGCAGCCTGAATCTGACCCATGTGCATGGCAATCCCGATACCGAGGAGATTGATGAACTGGGTAACAATCGTCGTAATCTGGGTGACAACGGTGAAGACCAGGTTCTGGGCCGTATTCCATACACCCATCCAGACCCCCTGGAACCTAGTGAGAGCAGGACCAATCAGGGTGTCGAAGAGTGAGGCAAGAGCACCGACTGAGAGAGAGACTGACGTAAATGAACCAACCAAGCTAGTGGCTAGAGTTGAGATGAAGGTGAAGAGCTGTTGGGCAATACCGGACACTGCTGCCAGTAATACCCCGAAGCTATTCGCAACGACAGCAACCGGTTCAGGCAGGTAGGTTAACCAGTCATTGAAGGCATCCCCAGTGATCACTGTGTCCTTGAGATAGGTCAGCAGGGGACCTATGACAGTGAAGAAGGAGGAGAGAGAGGCGATCGCTCCGGCAACTGAGGACCCCATCCGATTGCCAAACTCACTCAGGTTAGGGATAATGGACTGGAGCCATGAAGCAAAGTTGTTCAGGTAGGGCTGTAGGGCCTCGAAGGTACCAGAGAAGAACTCACGGAGACCAATTGTCTTGACGTCTGAGAGGGTAGAGACCAACCCGGCGAAACTCGTGGCCTGACGAACGGCTGCCCCACCAAAGTCCTTCTCGAGGCTAGTGACTATCGCTTGGATCGCTTTGTCTGCAGGAATCAACCCTTTCTCCTGCATGGCGATAATCTCGGCAGTACTCTTCCCAAAGGCCTTCGAGAGGATGGGGTAGACAGACAGACCTGCCTCAGTTAACTGCCTCACTTCTTGTCCGGCCAACTTCCCCCTGGCCTTGATCTGACCCAGGGCCAATGCGATCCTATCCATCTGGAAGGCATCAGCACCTGAACCGGAGGCGAAGTCGATCAGGGCCTGAGTGAGCCGCTGTGAGGAGATCTCTGCTTTCCGCTGTTCCTCCCCCAACTTACCAGTCTTGACCTGGAGGTCCAGTGCCTGTTCAGAAACGAATCCATAGGCACTAGCGGTGCGGAAGGCCTTGGCAACTCCCTCCTCTGTGAAGGGACTCTTGATTGCCAGTTGTTCTACCCAGGCAACCAATTCCTTCGAGGCCTTCGCAGCCATCTCCTTCGCTTCTGTATCACTGATTAGGTTCTCGGTCGACCTCTTGTAGACGTCGACCGTTTTTCCTACCGATCCCCCCAACTTTTCCATCTTGGCATTCACTGCATCGATGGCCAGTTGGTCTTCGACCATCTCAGCAGCATGAGTCTTGACAGCTAACCCTTCCTCCCCCCAGCGAGCGATCAGTTGGCGGTGTCGCTCACTCTCCTCCTGCATCTTCGCGATCATTACATCCCGGCGAGCAGTGAGTTTGGCAACCTCCTCTGAGTTTGCCTTGGTCATCTCTACCTGAGTAGTTCCGACCTTCACCAACTTCTCTATCTCGCCAGCAGCTACGAAGTCCCTCTTGCTGAGGTTCTCCAGCGCAAGTCCTAGCCGTTCGTAACTGGCCGTGGCTTCGAACGCATCCTTGACCATTCCCCCTATAGCACGGCCTAAGTTCTGTATCCCTCCAGCAATGAGGATACCACCGGCGATCTCGCCCATTCGAGAGAGAGCACCTGAGAGACCCCCCGTTCCTCCCTCCAACGAGCCCATCGCCCGATTCACTCGGTTTAGGGCACTCTCAGCCCCACGATCGTCGCCGTTGATTATAATCTGGATCTCGTCTGCCATGATCGCCTTCTACTTTCGTAGGAGGAGACTGGGCGAGCATCTCACTCGAACAGTACTAGCTCCCGGGAAGTGTACGTAGATTAGTCTTCGAACCACTTCGAACTGAGACGCATTCTGTTACGATGCGTCAGGTCATTGAGGGCCTCTCGACCTATTGTGGCCAGGAAGGTCGGGTGTCCCTCATGAGTAACGTGAACAGTCGGGAGAACATAAAGGTGTCCTCCTTTCTGACGAACGCGAATGGAGAAGTCGGTGTCCTCACTATTACCGAGACCGAAGGCCTCGTCAAGTAGTCCTACAGAGCGGAAGAGTTTCCGGTTGCAAAGGACAGAAACGAAGAAGAGAACTTCGACCTCTACCAAGTCAGAACCTCTCTGCATCGAGTCCAGCTGTTGGGGGTTCCCGACATAGGAAAGGACAGGTGAGACCATGTCCATTGGAGTTGGTAGGGTCTCGATCAGAAGTGAATCCCAACCATCTGTGTCGAAGATCACGTCGTTATTGGAGAGGAGGACATACTCTCCAGCAGCAGATCGGATACCCCAATTCACTGCCTTAGGATACCCCAGCATCTTAGGATACCTGAGGTAGACCTGAGGAAGGGCATTCTGGTACTTCCTCGCTTCTTCCTCATTACTACCGTTGTCGATCACAATGATCTCGGTGGTACCCTTAGCTCTCCGAATCATTGAGTCCACTGCCTCGATGGTTTCCTCTGCTCGGTTAACACAAGGCAGGATGATGGACGTTCTCGGCCTAGTTCGACGAACCTGTCGACCTATCGCTGCCACGTAGGTATCTCCAGGGGTTGGTTGGTCCTCTCCCCAGAGGAAGAACCACTCAGCTAACTCTCGTAGCTGTTGGAGGACGTCCAACATGTGGAGACCCTGGTAATGTTGACCGTCTGGAGCGCAGGCTACCTCGTGAGCGGGTCTTTCCGGACTGGCACAAGTGATGATGAGAGAACCATTGTCCGTCAGCATGGCAACCATGTTGGCCAGGGAGTGTCGCCAGTAAGGATCGTGCTCGAGAGTCTCACAGGAGAGGACCAGAGGGATTGGCCGGGTCGGCTGATAGTCATGAGCCAGTGAGACGACATCAACTCCTGGGCCATCGGAAGCGTCTACACCGATGTAAGTCTCGACATCAGGGAAGAGAGCTCGGACTGAGGTATTCAGGATCCGACTCCCCATCTCGACCACGGGACCATTCATTAGGTGAGGGAATCTCTCGAGAACTCTTTCAACGAAACTCATCGCTTGGTCGTGCATGGTTACCCTTTCTTACCCTCTCGGGCCTTCTTCACCGTTGACTCTACCTCTAGGCAAAGTAGCGTGATCATCACGTCCTCTTGTGTCTGCTCCCCTAGCTCTGACGGGGTACAGTGATAGACGTCTCGCATCAGAATGAAGTCAACGTATTCAGGAGGGAGAGGATCCTCCAACCAGAGTGCCTGGAGGATCCTCGCCCTTAGTTTCCCAGGTTGACCTTCAGCTTGTCCTGCACGTTCTCGAACAGCCAGGTCATCTCTTCCTGGGTCAGGTCGTCGAGGATGTCTGGGTCCTTGGCCGGCACCGGAAGGGGATTGCCCTCTTCGTCTGTCCAGTTCCAATCGATGATCATGCCGGCGATGGTGCGCATGCCCAACATGAGGTTGTCGACGTCGCCGCGTTCATCAGTGGACATCTTCTGGAAGGTACGAACTTCCTTCCACTTGATGTTGGAGGTTACCTTCACGAAGGAGCCCTCCCCCTGAACCTCGCTGCTGTCGATCACGAAAGTCTTACTCTGTCGCATGGTCGTATCCTCCTAACTAACATGGGGACCGTTATGGCCCTGCTGGATCAGCGGCTAGTAGGCCGCTAGGATGACGTAGGGGCCTCTATTTGCGCCGTTCCAGCCCTGCCCTGTGTGGTTACATGGGTTAGACTGGAACGGCGCCTTATAGCGGTTCCTACGCCTTCAGTACCACCCTACATGGCAGCGCGAGTGTAGGACGGCGTGGTCAGTTCGAAGCTGACGAGGATCGGGTCCCCACTGCCGTACTCACCGACGGGCGGAGTGAAGGTCGAGATGTAGCCGGTGTCCGACGTATAGCGGAAGTTACCGGTTGACGAGCCCTTCGGGGCCCAACGAAGCTTCAAGGCCGTGGCGTTCAGGTAGTACGTCTCGAGATTGGCGTATTGGTCCGCGGTGGCCTCGGAGTAGACGATGTCGACAGTGAGCTGGTGAGGCTCACGCTTGCCGACGGTGAGGATGCTGGTATCAGCGGCACCGGTGTACTCTTCCCCGACCATGCGGTCTCCACCGCCATGTTCGAGTTTGTTCCCGACGCCTGAGATGTCGACCCAGTTCGTGCCGTCCGTGCTGAACTCGATCACTGCACTACGCCACGAAGCTTGGCCAGTCGTCTGTGCCATAGGTTATTCCTTCTGAGAGAATGATGGTTCAGGATCCTCTTCCGCTCGTTGAGAGCTACCGTAGTCAGAGGAGAGATCCCAAACAAGGAAGTCAAGAGTTGAGGCCTCTCGATCTCCATACAGGTGACCAGTCGAAACAGAGAGGTCAACATACAGAGGGATACCCTGTTCCTCGAGTAAGGAACAGAAGTACATGTCCTCTCTGGTATGTTTCCTCTCGGGATCGCCTTTGAACCAAGGAGGTGAGATGGACTCGTAGACCGACCGGTGGACAAGGAGACAGTGACACCCTGTCCGATCTACCTGAAACAGGGCATCCTCTGGTCTGGGCACCAGGATGACCGGTTTCGACGTTAGGAACTGCGGATGTTCCAGGATCCACTTTCGAATGACTCCAACCTGGATGCCGTAGCCGTCGCCCGATGGGTTCTTCCCCTTCATCACGGTAGGGAAGACTGGACCATATCGCTGGAACGATAGGGCACCGACAGCATTGACCTTATGAGATAGGAGCCTTCGAAGGGTTAGGGGATGGAAGGTGGCATCACTGTCTACCATCCAGATCCATTCTGCCTCTGTCTTCAGTGCTCTCTCTACGACCAGGTTTCGGGCAGTATCAACAGCGAACGGTCCCTCCCGGAGCCAGATCAGCTGATGAGGGCCTTTGTCCAGGTTCATCAGGGAGTCTACGAAGGGCCATCTCGGCGAATCATGAGACGCGATGCAGAGAGCAACGTTAGCCATAGTCAGTCCTCGATGTAGGTGACCAGCGTCGGGCCTGACTCACCCTCGTAACGCTGAACAAGGCCTAGAGGCTCGTAGACATCGAAGAGAGGTTGAGGGATGGTGATAACGTCACCCTTCATCGCTCTACCTTCCAGATTGTCGAGAGCCAAGACCGTGACATACTGTCCTGAGGGAACCGGAAGAGAGGGAACGATCTCCTCTACTTCTGTCCCATCTACTGCGGGTGTCTTCTTAGCCATTGGTTCGGATGATTACCTCCACAGGTTCGAATGCGTACTCCTGACCACCGATCATGACGTCCCTCCGTTGGGAGCGATCAGAGTAGTCTAGAGAGTACCAGTAGGTAGCCGATTGATTCTGTTCCATTACAGTCGCAAGAGCGGCTTCTAGGTCGTCGAGAGCGTCCTCACTGTCATCAGGATTCCATGTAGCATTGTCGGAGTAGAGAACGAACAGACCTACCTGGAGATACACATCCGCAGTCGACGCCAACCTTGTTGTACTCTTGCGTCTACTACCTGAAGAGGATACAGTTACCACAGGAGATTGGCCCGCGAAGTCAGCAGGTCGATAGGCATAGAGTGCCTGTGCAGGTTTCCCTGTACCAACTATCGCTGTCTGGAGAAGAGTGGCAAAGGCACCCCTGACTGTCTTTCTGTTCACTGCCATTAGTCCTCTCACGGGTTTACTATGGCCATCGTGATGGTCCGATAGGTCATGTTGACTCTAGACCGGAGATCCTGTAGAGTGAGGTCGTAGAAGGCATGACTACCTCCTCGAGCATTCTCGTAAGGACCATAGGTAGCAGGTCGACGTCCCGACCTTGGATTGATTGCATAGGGGTCTAGGTAGATTCGTGCTCGTCTCCCTAGGTAGTCAATCCGTTGAGAGGCTCTCAAACTACCTGTATCAACATGAGTGTAGGCTACTGCGACCCGATGTGTTTCGAATGCAAGGAGTTGGATCTCTCGTTCGAAGGCACCTCCTGGTCTGATGGCCGCGATCCGACGAAGGTTACGTGCCTGGGCATTCTGAATCCCTGAGATATCAAGAGTGATCCCTGGCATAGTTTACCTCCGGAGGTCCTCTACTACCAGGTGACGTAGGACCTCCCCATGATCGCTCCATTCTGCAGAAGAGCGGATGGGATACTCTACTGTACCTGAGACGAGGATATCTCCAGGAAGAACGTCTTGGCTACCAAGGAGAAAGGTCTGGAGTAGTTCGTGTGGTGTCTCCAGAGCAAGACGTTTCCTCAATTCAGGGTCTACAGGATCGAGAGGAGTTGCCTTCACTCCAGTCAGATAGGTAGTTGGAACCCCACGTTTCCCTCCTGAGATCACTGGACTCCTCTTAGTAGAGACAAACAAAGTAGCTACTCGAGTGAAGGCAGTACTCATGTCAGTAGACTCGTCAATTCATGGTCTTGATCATCGGAAGGGACAGTGAAGGTAAGAGCATGTGCCAAAAACTGACACTCATACCTTCCTGGAACAAGTGAGAACTCGAAGTAGCCCCGTTCATCCGGGGTTACGGTAAAAGGGGCTCCAGTGATCAAATTAGAGCCTAGTTGCTGGTAAGACAGAGGCTTGACCTCGAAAGGTGTTTGGTCTGGCTCTCCGTTGGCCTTCCTTTGAAAACCGGTGATACGATGTTGAAGCAGTTGCTTATTGGTAACTCGAGGCATACGTCTCTCCTAACTCAGACTCGTTACTACTTGGTGAAGAAAAACGAAGTCCTGGTCTGGTACAGTAGCAATGTTAACGACTAGTGGAGAAGAGGTACCGGCATTTAGGGTTACCTGATACCCCGAGGTCGTAGACAGGAGGGGGTTCCGAGCGATCGTCTTCCAGAGTTGGAAGAAGGCCAATCCAAACAAGTTAGTGTTCACTTGCCGAACCGAACTAGCAGAAGCGTCTAAGTGAGCACCAGACTCAGCTGTAAACTCCGTGTCCTTGAGAAGAGCGACGAGTACGGACTGACCACTTTGAAACTCCATTCCCAAGTCCGACATCAGCTGGACGACAAGGACACAGTGATTTGAAGATTCTGGTACTGGTGGACTATAGTACCAGAGATAGGTAGGAGGAGAAGAGACTCCGCCAGAGGTTATGTGAGTTATGCGATACAGGATCGCATTTAGGGTTACGGAAGCAGTAGAGTCCGAGTAGCTCTCGTGGGCTTCGTATAGAGTCGTACCGGAAGAATACGTTCCATAACCACTGTGCCACGTAACTCCAGTGAGGGAATTTCCACTCTTCCCTGTCCATTGGACCAATGCATCGTCTAACCAACCCCAACCAGACGAAGAGAAGGAACTGGCAGAGGTCAGAGAAATAGTACTATCTCCGTAAGTATGTTCACTAGAGAGAGTGTCTTTCACGGAGACATAGGGAGTTGTGGCCGCCTGACCCGCTGCTAGAGTAGACCAGTTAGTACCATCTTGATTGCGTTCAATCTTGTATGTACTTCCTGACTCAGCATCCTCAGGACCGGCCCAATAGAGGGGAATAGTGATCGTCATAGTTGTTCCTTGGATTGGTTAGGGTAGAATGGTTGAACCAAAGACTGAACCAGAAAGACTGGATAGGGTACTAGACAGAATTGGAGGAGAGGACAAATCTGGTTGGTCGAGAAGTCCTCCAATTGGACTCATAGAAAGTGGAGATTGAACTATCTTTCCCAAGAGGACTCCAGAAGGGAGAGCAGGTCTTACGAGAGTCCCACAGATTGGACTGAGGGGAACACGACCGGCAGGAGTCACTTTGATCAACTGACTGATCAGGTCACCTAGAGAAGTAATTACACCAAGTACTCTCTTCAGTATAGTTCTTCTGATGATTCCACTCATCGTGAGAAGACCAAATAAGAACAGGGAAATTTCTCTTGTAAGGGATCCCTCAGAGGTGATGGTGCCGGAACGAGTGACTGAGGAATGTCTTCCGAGAGAGCTGTAGAGAACGAGAGAGCTAGACTGGATAACCTGAGAGAGTTTTCCTAGTAAACCTGAGAGAGTGAGGGAACCAGAAAGGGATAGTAAGAATATCCGAAGGGATTGAACTAGGCCACTGATCGTGATCAGACCTGAGAGTCTTACGAAGACAGATCGAGACAAAAGACCTCCAGTGGTCATCGATCCACTAAGAGTCTTTTGATAGGTGAGTACTCTTGTTATGAACCCACTAGCTGTAGTAGAACCTTGAACTGCCTTACTTACCCCCCTGAGTAAACTTCCACCTACCAGAAGAGAACCTGACAAGACCTGAATTATTGTCTGAACTCGGGACAAACTACTACTGAGAGTAGAAAGGCCGGAGAGGAATTTCTCTGATCTCCTAACTAACAAACCGGATTGTGTAGTAGAACCCACTAGGATCAGAAGAGTCCGACGAGCGAGAGTACCAACTCCTGTAGTCGAACCAACGAGACTTTTGCGAATCTGGTTGACCAGGGCCCCCGCCACCGTGGTCGTGCCAGCCACGGCTTTGGACACCGCTCGCACCAGCGTGCTCGTTGCCGTGCTGCTGCCAGCGACGAGCTTGTTCGCCTGGCGCACTTGCGCGCCGGTGGCCGTAGACGAGCCACTGACCGATTGGTTGTAGGTCGTGCCGCTGGCCGCGCCTTTGAAGGTTGCCACGACCGCTGCCCAGTCGCGCGAGGTAATACCGGTTTTGGCAGCAGTTTGCGCAGTCGTGGCGGAGACAATCTCTATCGCTGAATCACAACTGATATTGCTTGCTGCACTGCCGCCAATCGTGCCAGTAAACTCAAGTGTCTCATTTCCGGAGACATACGACGTTCCTGTAGTAAATGATCCTCTTGTATCATCTCTCGGCCCTTCGGTGCCCACAGCGCCAAACGCCAACTCGTCCGCTTGGGATAACGTGGCCGTCGCTCCACTCGAGGGCGAAGTGCTTGATCCGGTTGACGAGGCGGATTTGTCGTAGGGCGATGACGAATCGAGGCCGCTCGCTATAAATCCTCTGCCCGCTTTCGAGTCGCCACTCCTCATTCCTACTGCTTGCAGATAGCCTTCCGTTGATGGTTTTGTGGCAATTTTGGCAATGCAGATTTTGACAGATACGTAGCCAGACTTATTGGATGATGCAACAGTTGTGAAATCGCTGAATGTCCCCGTGCCAACACTCCATTCAAACCCTTTTGGCCCAATCGTGCTATCAGCAGCGACAGCCGCAATTACCCAGTCGCCAACAGCAAAGTTTGCGAGTGGTATGTTACCACTCACCGACACCCATGTAGCCGTACCTTTATCATTACCACCACTCGTAGTACCCGTGATCGCTATTGTCATGCGGGCCACCTCACTTGTACAACGTAATTCCCCATGACAATACCACTATTTACGCTATCCCATCCTAACTGTACTCCCGCCACATTCCATTGTGTTGTCTGGCCTGCCGGCGCGGTTCCAGTCCAAACCTCGGTGCCACCCGAAAGCACGCGCGCGGCAAGTGCGTGTGCACTGTTGTTGATGCAGCGCACACGCGATACGCGCCAGGTGGCATCGTTGACGTCGATCTCAACGACGACCTGACCGTTGCCAAAGCTGCTGTGCTGGAACGTCTGAGTTGCCATGATAAACCAGTCCTGGTATCAGCCCTGATGCGCAAGCATGACGCTCGCTGACCTTACCGCTTGCGACGACCAGGAAACACTTCTAGGGCGCAGGCCAGCGCGCTCGAAACTGATAGTTTCCCATCATGATTCCGCCGTTAACCAGGTCCCAGGCCATCGATACGCCGGGGACATTTTGTTCGATGGTAGAGTGAGCGGCGCAAGTTCGTTGCCCAACCAACGTCTCGCCAGGCGGGTTCTGGGTGTAGTCCATCAGAAACACCCCAAACCAGGCTGGCTGGTCGCTGTTGTTGATGCAACGGAAGCGGAGGATGTTGCCATTGCCCTGGTTGTAGTCGAAATTGACCGTGACCTGACCATTGCCAAAGGATGCAAAGTCCAGGGTCACGATGGCGGCCTGGGCCACTGGCGCCACGACCAGCGCCAGCACCACGGCCAGCGCGACAGACCACATGCGGATGCGTTTCATAGTTTGCCTCTCCTTAGCTGCCCGCAGGCAAGGTCAGCTCATACGTGAACTGAATCGAGTCGTTGGCGCTTAGGTTGATCGTCGAGAACACCGACCGGTCGAGCAGCGTGCCGGCCGACGACGCGCTGAAAATGCCATGTTCGACAATTGCCCGGCTGGTCGTGGCCGCGATTGTTCCCACGGTTTTGTAGATGTTGGCCGAGGAACCTTCGGTTTGGCTGCCAGTCGCACGCGTCTCGACTTCGGTCACGAGCGTTGTATCGCTGGAATTCTCGGCTGTGTTGCCAGTGCCCATGGCGTGGTACTTGAAGTTTTCCGGCTCAGTCGTGCCCTGAAAAGCATCCACCAAGTAGTTGACGCCGGCCGTGGTTACGACGCGGGTCGAGACTAGGCCAAGGCGCTCGGTTTTGCCGTCAGCCCGGTGCACCTCGACATACAACCGACCAACAGGGCGTACCAGGCCCATGACCATATCCGGGAGACCCCGGAGGAGATGAGGGAGATTTGTGATCTTCCACCAGAGAATTTGTAGAGACATCTAGACATCCTTTACCGGAAGGTTCCGGTGTTCATTCAGTTTGGGTACTACCCAGAATGTAGATACCCGCTTGAGGGGATTGGCTTCGTAGAGAGGAGGCCCTTGCAGCATAGTTCTGAGATACCTGAGAGAAGGACTCTCTCCGAGGACCGATCTGGAAGTCTGCAGCAGAACTCCACTGCCTTGCAAGAACCTCACAGGCTCGAGCAACTGCTAGCAGAACTTCTTCGTCCTCTTGATCAAGGAAGTAGGTAATCTCAGCGTCAGAGAAGTTGGAGTTGTCTGGTCTCGGACCACTATTGAGAGTAGTATCTCCTAACTCCAGACGAACCTGACCTAACGTGGTAGCGAGATTGTAGGTGAATGCCACAAGAGCCTCCTAATCTCCTACCGCTTCGGTTTGACTACCGAAGGAGCAGCAGGAGGACGAACAGAAGGAGAGGGAGGAGTCTCCTCTTCTTCCAGAGTAGTCGATAGGTCTGAGAGGAAACGGGCGAACTCCTCTACCTCCAAGACCCGTTGGACCTCAGGGTCCTTGTGATGGATGAGGAAGTAGGTTCCTCTCAGGTCGGCTTGGTCCTGAAGAACAGAGACTAGACGGTGAATCTCCATCCAGGCTTCCTCACTGCGAATTGCGAGGCTGACCTTACTTGCCATAGGTCCTCCTACTTCCCGGCTGCCAACCAGCGGATCGAGCCGTAGGAGGCAGTAGGGACCGGAGTCGCCGCCAGGGTAACGAGGGTAGTGGTGATCTGGTTGTTAGTGCCGACCTTCGCGATGCAGCCCCAGGCCCCCGTCGCTAAGGGACTTCCCGGATAACATTGAACTGCTTCGACGGTCGCCAGGCCATGAGCAGAAGCCGGGACGGTTGCCACTTGGACAGGACCAGCGATCAGACCACTTGCGAACTCCTTACCTGGGGTAGCGTTGACCACGGGATAGTTACTACCCTGACGGAGAAGGCCTGCCTGAACGGTGGCTGTGGTGACGATGTTGCCGCTGGAAGCCACATTCCCTGTAAGACTCGTGGCACCACCGACTGAGAGGTTTCCGCCGATAGTAGTATCGTTCAGAACAGAGAGGGCCCGGACCTGGGTAACGTTGCCTGAGGCTGCCGCCAGGTCTTCATCAGTGGGCATCGGAGGGATAGGGTACTTGACGTCGAAGTAGGCCGCAACGAGTACCAGAGCCACTCCGATCACCCAAGCGATCAACTTCTTGGTTTGGGCATTCATGTAGGTTCCTTTCTCTCTCCCTAGGAGACTAGGGAGAGAGTATCAGTGATTCAGGGGCCGTCGCTGTTAGCGACCGTAACCCGACGGGATGCTGTAGGACCCGCCGGTGCCCAGCTCCATGACGACACCGTTCAGACGATTGGCCACGGCCACCCCGAAGCGGTGGCCGTAGAGCGACGAGGTGAACGGATAGTCATCGTCCTGCATGATGAGGTTGAGCCCACGGGGCAGGCCGGTGTTGGCGGGGTCGACACGCATCTTCAGCGGAGGAGGACCATCGAGGTGCTGAGCGTAGATGTAGTTGGCCGGCATGAACCGCCATTCCGAGATCCAGCACTCAGAGACCCGGCCGATGATCGTCCCGGGAACGTTGGCCGGCAGGCTATAGGGCACATCGACGTTGGCACCGGGCCGGATGAAGCGGTCGGGTATTTCGTCGAAGTCGGTCAGGGCCTTGACCTTAGCCGTCTGCGCCTGGTTGATGAACGCGATCAGATTGCTACCTGCCCCCTGTTGGCCGAAGTGCTCGACCAACTCGTCACGGATGGTAGCGAACGGGTTGTTGGTGTCGCTGATGGCCGAGGAGGCATAGCCGGACTCCAGATAGTGAGTATCGGTTGCCTCGTCCTCACTGCCGACCACCGGAGGATAGACGACGCTATCACCGTTGGCCAGAGGCACGATGGACAGGTCACCCCAGCGCTCGTCCTTGAAGGTCCAACCCACGTTGTTGAACAGGGCGTTGAGGATCTCGAACCGGACGGTGTTTCGATCAGCGACCTGGATGGCATCGATGTGCCGTGCCAGTTCCCGAGTGTCCATGTAGGCGAAGTCGATGCGGTTGTGACCAATCTCTGCGCCGAAGTCCTCGAGAGGCAGGGCGACGTCCCAGGAACCGTAGGCCTTGATCTGGCCAGGACGTGACATGGCACGCTGCCGCTGGAGGCGACCACCCCCAGGCAACTTGTAGCGGAGTTTGTAGTCAGCAGTGACTTCCTCCACGAAGAGCGCGGTAGCAGCGGCCAGGTCGTTGTTGTGATCACCCAGGACTTGTTGAACGGCGTCGAAGACGACCCGCTGTCCGAGGGATGCGAGCATGACGGTCTCGTTGTCGGAGAGACCGAGTGCACCATAGATAGTGGACATCAGTGCCTCCTAGATGACCGGGCCCAAGATATGGACGACGCGAGTCTTCGCGGCATCCGTGAGAGCGGTGACCAGGCCGACCTCGTTGTCAGTGCCTGTGCCAGCCGGAGCAGCATCAGCCAAGGCGCCTGCCGTCTCAGACAAGTGCAGGACGGTACCACAGGCGACGGAGGCCACCGTGAAGCCTGCAACGATGCCCTTGACCAGAACGTCCACTGCCTGTCCAGCAGCAGCCGCCTGCATGGCGATGCCATAGAAGGGGAACAGTGCGCCGGAAGTAGTAGCATCGGCTACCCCGACCGTCCCGGTAGCGGTCTGATAGACTGCCTGTCCTGCCGTCAGTGCCTCGGCGGCGATCTTCGGATAGATCTCAGCAGCATCAGGGAAGACCGGGGCAATCTTCGCGGCGACAAGAGCAATATCACTCATAGGTATCTCCTGTTGAGACGAACACCGTACAACTACAGTGTCGTCACACGTTTCGGTTGAGTCCCCTCACTCTTTGGAGGGGCCTTTGGTGGGCCCTTCGGTCCGGGAGTTCCCAGTCCCGATCCGCTGTTGCCCTCGGCTGCCTTCAGGAAGGGAAATTCCTTCAGCATCCGGTCGATGACTGCGGTCAGGTTGGTCACCTGTCCTGCTTCGTCGAAGGTCAGCTCACTCATATCCATCAGCCGGAGGAGCAGAACATCACCATTGGTAACGAGGCCTCGCTTGGTAGCAGCCAGCCGTACCTCGTATCCCAGGATGGCCTTCTTACTCGCTTCTACCTGAGCGGCTAGAGCGGCCTTCTCTGCCTCATTCTTCTCGAGTGAGGCCTGTGCCTTCTCCAGGTCACCCATGGCAGCGAGACGGGTGGCCTCTTCTGCCTTCTCCATGTCGTCCAGTTTCTTGAGTCTGGCCTTCGCTTCCTTGTTCGAGCCCCGTTCTGACTCCAGTGCTTTCTTGAGTCCAGCCACGTGTGATTCGTACCGGGCCTGGATCTCAGGGCTCTGTGCCTTCAACCACTCTTCCCAACCAGCCGGGGGAGTAGTGGTGCCTCCTGTGGACGTTCCAGCGTCCGTCGTCTCTTCTGTTGGCATCTCGCCGTGTTCCTTTCATCGCCGTGTCTCACGGGTCCTAACAGGGCTAGGATCTGGCCCTACCGCTGTAGGCATTGGATGGATGTATCTCGACTCGGCCTGGTCGAGCTGATAGCTCATTCCTTGCCGCTGTCAACATGTCCTGTGTCACCTGATCATTCACCAGGTGGTGAGGTAACACTACCTCAGAGGTACGACAGTACCAGTGAAAGGGAGGATGAGGTAGGTGGTCAGCATACCGAGGGAATCCGGTCAGGGTAAAGTCCTTCGTCAGGGCTACTACTTGACCGTGTGCTCGGAGGCAGCAGTCCGTGGTACGTTCGTCTATCGCCGCTACTACCTGATGATCCCATGAGGGTTGTTGGGTACCGTAGACAGGAACGCTCCAGTCACGAGATAGGAGCCAGAGCAGGAAGGTGATGAGAGCAGCAGAGGTCAGGTCAGTGATCCATCTGGTGCCCTCTGTTGCTGTCTCGCTGTCCCTCAGCACTCCCTGTCGTCCGGCGTCACCTAGTATCTCATCTAGGCTGGCACCAGTGGCAACTAAGGCCTGAACTGCCAGGATCTGTTTGTCAACGATTGCCATCCAGGCAGCATGAGAGGCACCAGTGGTCAACCCTAGTAGTGCTGGCGATACCTGCCTAGTACCGGGGATGAGGGTAGACATGAGCAACGGATTGGCCGGAGTCCATGCGGCTGCCTGACGGTAACCAGAGGACAATCCTAATGCCAGTGCCTGAGATAGGACTGACTCGGTAATGAGAGAGACGTTCTGCCGTAACGTGGCAAGTGGTGTGGCTACATCTCTGTTACCACTACCAGTCAATGCCTCTCTCACTGCCCTTCGGGCCGATCGGTAGGGTAACGATAGGCTCGACATGTTAGAGAAGATGGTCGCCAGTGAGTTAGTCGTCCTGAGTGCTGTCGCTACCGTTGACTGACGTATCTTCTGCTCGTCCATAACATCCTTCCTGCTAGTGAGTCGTAGAGGCCCTTCCTGCTAGAAGGACGTAGGGGCCTCTATTTGCTCCGTTTCCTGTTTACCCATGTTACCATACAGGATAGGAGCGTTACGGCTCAAATAGGCTGCTCTACGGCCTCCTAGCGACCAACCGCTAGCGTCTTCTCAGGCAGTACTATCGTCCCCTAGGCCCTGATCAGGTTGGTCGTCCTGTGAGACGGTCGCCACGGGCTGTGCTCCGGTGATCTCTGTCAGGGATAACCCTGTCATGGTGGTCTCGAGTGCCTTCTTCCTAGCCTCCATCTCAGGATCCCTGTTGAGGGCTGTGATGTCTGCCTCGGAGACTCCGTTCCGTCGGAGGAAGAAGCGGAGTGGTACCCCTCCGTCCTTGGCCGTCTTGGCAGCAGTCCAGAGCATGGTCTCCTCTTCCAGTCTATCCGTCTCATCGACGGTGAAGACAGGACGGTCTCCGATCATGTGATCGAGAAGGCCCTGGGGGTAGCTGTCGAGATCGTAGCCCTCGTAACCACTGTACTTCCTCATTCCTCCGATAGCGATGGCCATCTGGTGAGCCCTGACGAGTGCATCATCGTAGGCTGTCCTACGTTCCATCACCTTAGCAGAGGCACGCTGTCTAGCGATGCGTAGTGCCTTTCCGCTAGCCTCTGAGGTACCGACTAGGACGTCAGCTCGTAGTTCTGGGTAGTCTCTCTCCAGTTCATCCATGATGGCCTGGATGTAGGCAGTGGTACCAGGGATGTCGAGAGGGGCTACCAACGCATTTGCGGTACTACCAGCCGGTGAGTAAATGAGAGGGAGTTCATCACGACCAGGCATCGGGGTATCCGTGGTCGCCTCACGACCAGGTGACGATAGCGGGTCTCTCTTCGTCGGTTGTGGTACCCCGGCCAATAGCCAGGGAGCATCGACTGTCTTCCTCACCTGATCGGAGAGCTTCGACGCTAGGTCATCTAGCTCCCTGACCTTACTGAGCGCCGGGTAGATCTCAGCCCAACCCCAACCGAGACCAACGTCTCGATGCTGGATCCGAACGAAGGGAACGAAGCCATAGGGTTCACTCCACTGAGCAGGACCCTCGTCCCAGGTAGCAATGCTACTGTCTCGATAGGTGGTGTAGAGGACGTTGTCACCATCACGTTCTGCTGTCTCACCATAGGTGACGAGGCGTCCATCATACTCTCGCTGGTAGGAGAGGCGGTAGCCCTTGACGTTACCGAAGGCATCGAGATTCAGGTCCTGAACAACAGCAGGATGGAGAACCTCGAGGTAAACCCTCTTCCTCTGTGTATCATCTATGACCTTGATCATCGCGTCTCCCAGAGAACTGCCATAGAGACTGACCAGGTCCTTAGTGATAGCTAGGTTGCTTGCCTTCCACAAAGTGGAGATGGCCCGGCGGAGATCAGCGCTGTCAGTGATGATCGGGAGGCTACTAGGCCTCTGGGTCCCATCTCCGGCGAGGGGATCGAGCCTCCCTCCCATCAGATGAGAGACGTAGAACTCGACCAGTCGCTGGGTCGGATTGAATACGTTCCTCACGTATCTGTACAGGCCATATTCGGTACGGTATCTCTTGGCCCAGGCATGAATGTCTCGATAGGCTGTGTTCTCAAACATCGACCAGAGCAGATCGTAACGGAACATCCGTCCGGAGAGAGAAGAGAAACCCTGCGGATCCTGAGTGGTAGCGAGATAGGCCTCACGAAAAGCGACAACAGCGGTCATTAGTCGGCTCCAGAAAGTCATAGGAGGATGGCTCCTGAGAAGGATAGAGACGATAGCGTCAGGGAATGACAGGCAACGTTAGGTAGTGTCTCGGTAACGTTAGGGCATGACAGGCAATGGGACGATAGCGTTCGGTGACGTTACCTCAACGTATCTGGTGATCCAGGGATCAGCTCCTAGGTAGAGACATCCTTCCTCACCGGGCTGACACTCACAAGAGACACGAGCTAGGAAGAGGAAGAAGATCGAGATGGTGATGGCGAGACGACGACGAGAGAAGATAGGCATGGAATCTCCTGAGAGTAGAGGATGTCTCGTTAGGACGTATCGTTATCCTCGGTATCCTGAGAGTAGGTGATCGTGAGGAGAGGATCGTTCTGGACTCTCCATCACTCCGTAGCGTAGTGCATCGTAGGTATCGTCTCCTCCCCATCCACTCTCGTCAGCATCGACCTTGAGTACGTCCTCGGGGCGATCAGGATCATGCTGCAAACTGGGGAGCGTCTCGATTACTCTCGAGCAGGTAGGAGAGAAGGTTAGTCTCGGTGGCATGCGAGAGTCACCTAAGAGTCTCTTGATTCTCGCTGCCCCATTGATACGATCTGTCTTGGCAGGAGTTAGAACGTAGCCATGGTCACTGTACTCCTCAGCCAATGTCTTACTATACCCTCTCCGAGCGAATAGGTCTGTACCTGCGACGGTAGAGGAGAGATAACTGCGATCGATGCCGTGACGAGACAGCATAGCATCCATGGCCTCAACGTGTTGATAGACCAACCAACCGGACTGTACGTGTTCGTCTAGAACATGGATGTTACCATCACCATCTTGGCAGAAGAGTAGTACCGCCTGAGGATGGACGGTACCGTAGTCGAGAGACAGCCAGTAGGTCCAGTCATAGGCAGGAGTAACTGAGATGACATGAGTAGAGGGAGTGAAGTTGGTATAGAACTGTCCTGCCTGGATATCCCAACTACCCTTTCTCCATGCCTCGTATAACCAACCTGATAGGTTGTCGAGGTAGTCACGGTAACCTTGATCTACTAGGGGATTATCATCGATGGTGGCTGGGATGAAGGAGGTACGGTAACTGTTGTTGTCCTGACGAGAGACGAAGAGACGCTTGAACCACTGATGTCCGATGTTACCTGGGTTAGTGGTTGTTAACCATCTAGGGCGCCAACTCTGACGACTGGTCCTGAGACTACCCAACAACTTCGTAACGTGAGCAAGAGGAAGAGATGTACCCTCCTCTAGTACGATTAGGTCGTACTCGATACCGAGGTAGTTATCTATGTCCCTCTCATCGGTGAAATGCCCTACCAAGATACGGCTATCGTTGGGAAAGGAGATGATGGACTCCTGCCGCTGATAATGATGAGTAACGTTACGAAGTAGTTTCGCTCTCAGGTCCTCTAGGCTCTCCTTCGCTGCCTTCTTCACACGACGGAGGAAGAGGACCTTCAGCCCTCCAATCCGTTGACAGTCGTCTAGTGCTACCTGAGCGAAGGTAGCTGTACTCTTCCCTGGTCCTCTGGCTCCACCGAAACCAATCCAGTCAGGCTGACCAGGCTGGTCAGCCTGACGGCAATGAGCATGGAAGAGCATCTGTTTCGGTAGAGGAATGTAGCCTGCTCGAAGGAAGTTCTCTACCTGATCTCTCGGCATTCCGAGAAGAGAGGAGGTAGTCAGGAAGGAGTAGAGGGATCTGTTTTGTATCTCGATCATGCGAGCCCTGTTGGCTCTCTTCTCTCCTCCTGACCTTCTATGGGTCCTCAGTCCTGCCTCACTAGCTGTCCTGGGAGTAGTAACGGATAACCCCTGACCACCCTGAATGTAACCTAGCCGTTGGAGGCCAATATCTCGAATGATGGGTAGGACAGGAGAGAGAGCCATCAGGAAGAGGACTCCTCATCATCTGACGGCCCATATACCTGGTCGAGTAGGTTGATGACGTCCCTAGGTAGTCTGAGGGTAGCGTTACCTGAGAGGTTCAAATTCAGCGTCTGCTCAGGATAGAGTCCGTAGAGTCTACTCTCGTCTTGGGCGGCCTTCAATGCCAAGTCTAGATCTCCACGATCGAGGGCCTTGTTGCGCAGGCTCCGACGGAAGGCAATGTGATGAGAGAGGAGATCCTCCTGAGAGGCCTTCGCATACTGCTGGATCAGGCGATGGGCAACGTGGATGTAGTGCTTGAGACCACTAGGTCCTACCTCGAAGATGAGACCGTACTCATAGGTGATGCGAGAAGGTGGGAGACCAGAGAGGATAGCATCGTATATGGCCCAGATCCTCTCCTGCGCAACGGCTGTCGAGGGAGCCAACTCACTCAGAGGAGGTATCGGCCTAGTAGGAGGAGGAATCTTCTCATCCTCGCTAGGTTCGTAGGGAGGTAACCCTAGTGTCTCCTCCAGAGTACTCATCGGATCGAACTCCTGAGCCATACGAGACAGTATCTCATCTCTGATACTGGGTCGACGGAGATATGTACCGGTAGTTGAGGTACCAGTTTTCTTAGGAGTTCCTACTCTCTTACGACTCATGATGGTTGGGTCTCTCTCCGTTATGGTGGGTTTTCTTCATGATGGTGGACTCAGGCTAGGATGGGATCGCACCCGTTACTCATCCTAGCCCAGAGCCTTCTATAGTCTATCGCAAGAAGGAGT
>ERZ1645192.467-NODE-467-length-33344-cov-6.849770_pt1 | contig 33344 bp, 30 predicted proteins | sample MGYA00575354_ERZ1645192 | MGnify/ENA primary metagenome ERZ1645192 (study PRJEB40844, sample SAMN11349763) | freshwater sediment metagenome | isolation source: river sediment | host: Sediment | place: India: Faizupur Khadar , New Delhi | collected 2017-02-21 ...
CGGAAAAGGATCGTACGATGAACGGCGTAAGGCTAACGGCTAACGGCTAACGGCTTCTATCACCCCTGTCCGTCATTCCCACTTTCGAGGCTGGGCATAATTGAAATTTTGTCGTCATTCCGGCGCTTGACGCCGGAATCCAAGGTTTGTCGTTGATCTGGTTTTCTGGTTGTTCACAACATTTTAAATTCAGAAAGGTTCAACAGGAAAACAAAACCTTAGATCCCGGCGTCAAGCGCCGGGATGACGGGAGGAGGAGGACGGGATGACGGGAGGAGGGGGCCGGGATGACGATAGAAGGGAAACGCCTTACGCTCTCACGCCTTACGGTCCTTTGTAGTCGAGCAGCCGCAGGATTATCCTGTCGACCATCCTGTCTACCGCTGCCGTCGATGTGTGGCCGTTGGAGATGATCGAGAAGACGAGGTCCTCGCCTCCGTATGTCGTCATGTAGCCTGAGAGGCTCCTGACGCCGTTGATGGTCCCCGTCTTCGCACGGATGAGCCCCGATGCGCGTGACCCCTTGAGGCGGCGCTTCAGGGTGCCGTCAATGCTCATGATGGGAAGGGATTCGGAGAAATGGGCGGAATAGGGGCCGGCCGCCATGACCCCCAGCAGGCGTGCAAGCTGGCGGGGCGCGACGAGGTTCAGCGGCGACAGGCCGCAGCCGTCGGCCATCACGATGCCGCGGGCGTCGATGCCGGCTTTTTCGAGGGCCGCAAGTGCGACAGCGGCGGCGTTCCCGGTCGAATATGCGTTCCCCGCAGTCCTGCCGATCGCAAAGAGGAGCATCTCCGAGTAAAGGTTGTTGCTCAGCTTGTTGATGACCTTGATGATCTCCGAGAGCCTGACAGACTGATAAACCGCCAGCGTTTCAAGAGGCCCGTTCCTTTTCCGTTGTGCGATGTCAGTGATATCCGGGCAGTTGCGGGCACACAGGACGTTCCCCGTCGTATGTATCCCGGCCGCCGCCAGTGTCTCCTTCATGACGAACCCGCCGAACTGGGCAGGATAGCGGACTGGCACGTAGTGAATGGTCGCCGCGCCCCCGGGGCTTTTTGAGCCAAGGACCTGCAACGTCCTCGGGTCCGTGTAGTGAAAGCGGACCCCGTCCCCTCCCGCCCCTTTCCGGGAATTGAGCCTGTTCACAATTCGTATGTAATCACTCATGGGCTCCATGATGAACCGGAATCCCTGTCCTTTCTCGACCGGCGGGATGATGTCGAGCTGAATACAGTTGTTGTTGAAGGTGAAGGCATCCCGGGGGGCGCAGAAGCAGCGGTACGCGTCGTCCAGGTTCCAACCGTCCCCGTAAGGGCTTTCGGGGAATGCCGCGTTGTCGATGACGACATCTCCCCGTATCTCCCTGATGCCCCTGTCTGACAGGCGTTTTGCCCAGTCCTTGAAGACCCGTACCGGGTCATTGTCGTTGAAGTACCCGGAAATGGTCGGATCGCCGGACCCTTCGACAACAAGGTCCCCGTAGAGCACCCCCGACCGCACGCTGCCGTTCGTTGCAAGCCGTGTCTCATAGCGAAACTCGGGCGTCAGGACGATGAGGGCCGCCGCGCTCGTGAGAAGCTTCATGTTGGATGCGGGCCTGAGGGGCCTGTCGGGATTGAGCTCGAAAAGCCTTTCCCCCGTTGTCATCGATTCGACGACGACCCCGATCTTCGCCGGGCGAATTGCCGGGTCCTGTACAATGGCCCGGAGATCACGAGCGAGGTTCGTGTCCGTGCCCGATGCCTGGCAGGGATGGAAGAGACCGATGAGAGACATGATGAAAACGCTGAGGGCAATGCGAAGCATAAGCGGTTTTATCCGGCAATTGTGATGTGTTGCTTTCGTCAATAATTTGAAAGGAGGCATCTGTCGTTCTGGCATTTCAGGACCTTGATACGGCCGGGAAATCTCTTTTGCACATTCTCGATCCTTTTGTGTTTCGTCACGAAGAGGACTTTCTTGCCGGACCCGAGGGTGTCGAAGAATTCTTTTTCATCCATGAAATGTGCCCCGGCATCCTCATACTGAGAGCCCATTGCGAGCTCGCCGGTGTAGGACGCAATGACGACGGGTTTCTGCAGGTAAAACGGGAGCGTGAGATCGAGGGCGGAGTAGTTGACGATAATGTCGGGCTTGTCCTTCTGGGCCCGGGCCTCGATTGCCAGGTCTTTCGCGGTATTTGCCCTGTCGAGTATCCCGGAATGTGCTATGATCGCGATGATCATGGACAGCGAAAAGAGGAGCAGGATACGGAAAACATTGCTTGTATCCTTCATGCGCCTGAACAGGAAAAGGACGAAGCAGGCCGCGGCGCTCAGGGAAACGGTGAGGGAGAAAGAGAAGAGGTCCCTGGCGATGTCCCGGGATTCCATTGTGATATTGTCGATGTATGCCATAAAAGAAGGGCTCAGGTAGAGAAAGACGGCCAGCGCGAACACCGCCATTATCACGCTGTTCCCGATGATCTCCCAATTCCGCTTGAACAGGGAATGCCTGTGCTCATAAAAGAGCACCGCAATAAGTATGGCAAGTGCCGGAAAGGCAGGAAGAATATACGGCGGGAGCTTCGATCCGGAGAGGCTGAAAAACACGAACACAAGTGCGGACCAGATCGCGAACAGGCGGCATTCGCTCTTTTTCCAGGCCATGGCGAACGCGCGCGGGATATACAGCGACCAGGGGAGCATGCCTCCGAAAAGGACGGGGATAAAATAATAGACCGGCCCGCTGCGTTTATGCTTCGTCGAGATGAACCTGAGCACGTGCTGGTCAATGAAAAAGAAGGTGAAAAACTCCTTCTCCCTGATGGAGATGATGACAAACCACGGTGCCGCTATCAGGCAGTACAGCGCGATACCGCGTATGAGCTTCATTTCTTTGACGAAAGCGAGGTTTCCCTCCATGAAAAGGAAAATGAGGAGCGCGCCGCACAGAAGGACCGGGGAGACGGGGCCTTTTGTCAGGGTGGCCAGCGCCATGGCCGCATAAAATCCCCACAGGAACGGGCCGCACCTTTCCCGGTAATATCCGTAAAAACATAAAAGCGACAGGAAGAGCCAGAATGTGAGCAGCATATCGGTCGTGACGATGCGGGCCATCGCGAAGAAACCGAATGACGACAGGAGGACGAGGGACCCGAGAAATGCGGCCAGGTCATCGGTCCACCGCCGCACGAAAAAGAAAAGGCTGAACACGCATAAGAGAGCGGCAAGGGCATTCGGGAACCTGAAGGACCATTCGCTGACCCCGAAAACCTTATATGACAGCGAGACAGCCCAGTAAAGCAAGGGAGGTTTCTCGAAATAGCGGACGTCGTTAAGCCGGGGCACCGTGTAATCGCCGGTTTCAACCATTTCACGCGGGATCTCGGCATACCGGCCTTCGTCCGGCTCTTTCAGGGAATACGAGCCGAGCCCTGCAAGAAGAAAAATAGAGGAAAGGACAAGGAGGACGCCGATGTACCCGGCAAGCCTCTTATTCTGTTGTGCCAAATTATCCATCACCTTCTTTTGCACGATGGAAGATCACCATTTCCGTGTCCCCGATCGTATCCCGGGACCGCATGGCGGCACCGGGCACGGCGTTTTTCACCTCACCCGCATCGCGCTTGCGGGTGAGCAGGTAAAACTCGCCGCCACGCGCCGCATACTTACGAAGGCCGTTGATATCATGTTCGTCGATATGCACGGCAAATCTGCCGACATAGTATACATATACTCCACGGATACTGCCATAATAGACCCAGGGTGTCGTGCCGCCCGCAAGCGACCTCAGCTTTTCGGCCACCGGCCTCGGGGATTTATAGCGATTGAGCTTTTCGAAGACGGAAATATTACCGATCAGGTATGCGAGCCCGAGAAATATAGCGATGGACGTAAAGGCCTTCCGGCCGGACAAAAATTTGGGGGGAACAAATACAAAGATGCTGCTGCAGATCGCCGCAATGCCGAGCATGGTACGTTCGGGCATGAATTCGCCGTATCGGGCAGGGGCGTAAACAAAGAGGGCTATGCCGAGGCAAAGGAAAAGGACCGCGGCAACCGAAAAGGCTATCCTGTTGTAAAGCCTGTCCCATTCGACCATCGGGCCCGAAACGATAACGGCAAGGGCCGGGAGGACGGGCAGCATGTATTTGCTGATCTTTCCCGAGGACATTGAAAAAAAGAAAAAGAACCAGAGGGACCACAGCAGGAAAAAACGCGTTCTCTTATCGGTCCTCCAGTTTTTGAACGCAGCGTAAAGGCCGAGCGGCAAAAATAAGGTCCATGGAAAGAAATCAAGCGGGAGTGTCGTGAAATAATAATAGAAAGGCCGTTTGTGGCTCCAGGCCTCGAAGAACCTCAGGAAGTTCTGACGAAGTATATTCTCATAAAGGTAAGGGTAACCCTCTTTCAGATATACCGCGCAATACCAGGGAAGGACAACGGCAAGGAATACGAGAATACCGAGTACGGTATGCCGGGTCAGTATAACGGACAGTCTCTTTTCGGAGATCAGGTAGAGAATGATGACCGGGACAGCGAGCACGGCCGCGAGAGGCCCTTTCGCCATGAACGCAAGGGCGAGCATAATGAAAAAAGCGTAGTACCAGCCGCTTCTGCCGTTCTCCGTAAATCTGAAGAACGCCAGAAGCGCGAGGACGAGTGCGGCCGAAAAGACCATGTCGACCTGGAGGTAGCGCGCCTGCCAGTAAAAAAGCGGGGCCAGCCCCAGGACAACCACGCTGACGAGTGATCGTGAAGGACCGAATGCCGACCGTGTGACGAGAAGGAGGGCAATGAGAGTGATGAGCGCGGCACATGCGGAAGAAAGGCGCATCGAGGTCTCTGCCGGAAAGCACCGAAAGGTTTTTGCAAAGGCAAAGGCCGCATAATAGAATAACGGGGGTTTCTCGCCGTATGGCGTATTGTTGAGATGGGGCACGACAGGATTGTTGTCGAGCTCCTTCACGATCTCGGCGAAATCACCCTCATCGGGCGCCCAGAAATCCCGCCCCCCGAGGTTCGTGAAGAAGAGCAGCGCAGACGCGATGATGACAGAGATTATCAGGAGCTTTGCAGATATGCGGTCCGTCGAACCTGCCCGGTGATCCATTACCAATGACCGTCTTTTTCCATAACGAGCTGTTTCACGCTGCGGCCCCACAATCCGAATTGCATATTAAAAGGGCAGACTGTAAGCCGGGTTCTGTTTTTCCGCCTTTTGAAGCGGAAACGGCGATCATTTCTCTGTATCCGGCATCACCGGATATCAAGCGGCCTACCCGGGTATTGGACGGGCCGTCCACGCCGCGTGAAGCGGCACCCTCTTTGGCCTTGCATCGGATGGGGTTTACAAAGCTCCCGCGTCGCCGCGGGACTGGTGGGCCCTTACCCCGCCATTTCACCCTTACCCTTTGAGGGCGGTATATTTTCTGTTGCACTTTCCCTGGGGTTGCCCCCGGTTCCCGTTAAGAACCATCCTGCCCTTCGATGCCCGGACTTTCCTCCCCGCCTGATTCAGGCGGAGCGATCACCCGTCTGCCCTTTTAATATGGCATCCTTCGCAAGTTTATCGGCTTCCCGATTTTGTTCCCGCGGAATATAGTGTATCGCAAATCGGTCGAAATTGCTTACGGTTTGTTTTATTTTTTTCACATACTGAAAAAGGGTCATATTCTTGATCTTGTACAACCCGTTGACCTGGTTGGCAACAAGCTGTGAGTCCGTGTAGACCGTAACGTTTTTCACGGAATTCGAAACTGCGTCCTTGAGCGCGATGAGAAGCGCCTCGTACTCGGCCATATTATTGGTCATCTCACCGAGAAAGACGCTTTTTGAGAGGATGATGTTCCCGTCGTTGTCCCGCGCAACGATACCTGCACCCGACCTTCCGGGGTTGCCCGATGATGCGCCGTCGACGTTGATATGCCACTGCACTAATCGTTTTCCCGGAAAAAGAGTATGCGGTTGCAGCTCGGGCACTGGATGAGCTGTTTGTTCTTCGTCACTTCGATAAAAAGCTGTGGCGGGATGTTCATGTTGCAGCCGAGGCAGACTCCGTTCTTGACGTTTGTGACCGCGATGCCTCCGCGTCCTTCCTTGAGAATTCGATACATGTTCCGCAGGTTCTCGCTCACGACGGACAAAAGGTTGTCTCTTTCCTGCGTGAGCCTCGCAATCACCTCATCCATGGACTTCATTTCCTTTTCGATAACGGCCCTTTCCCCCTCGGATTGTCTTTCGATCTCCTTGAGATGAACATGCGAGCTTTCATAGTCCTTCTTGAGGTCTTCCACTTTTTCCATGAGGACGAGGACGTCTTCCTCGGTGCGGTCGTTGGTCTCCTTCGCTGCTTCGATCTCTTTTAGAAGGGCCTGGTATTCCTTGTTCGTTTTGACATCATAGAGCCGTACCTCGAGTTTCTTTATCTTTTCTTTTTCGACTTCGAGCTCTTTTTCTTTCTTGCGCCTTTCTTTTTCCAGTTCGTCAATTATTTCTTTTTCCTTTTCGATCTTTTGACGCACCGCGAGCAGTTCTTCGTCCATCTGTTTAAGCCGTTGCGGCGCACGAAGGAGCTTTCGTTCATCCTCCATGATGAGTGTTTCTATTTTCTGCGCTTCAAAAAGGGTTTCGAGTTCCCGCTCCAATGTATTGCCTCCAAAAATGAAAGGGGGTGTACCCGTTGGTACACCCCCTCTTCGTTAGTTAAGATCCCGTTCTATGAGAAATTTTTTCACCATTTCCATTTTCAATGGGCCCACTTGGGTTCGAACCAAGGACCTACCGGTTATGAGCCGGTGGCTCTTCCAGCTGAGCTATGGGCCCAATTTGTCAATAAAATAAACGATTTTATCGCTATTGTCAATTGAATCCGTGAACCGGGTGAACAGTCAACAGTAAACAGTGAGGAGTCGGTAAAGCTCTCCACTGTTTACTGTTTACTGTTCACTGTCTTTGTAATAGAATGTCGACACAGCCACGAATCGATAAAGGAGAGGCACATCATGAGTGACGAAAGGGTCACCAAGGAAGTATTGCTTGAAAAGGCGCGGAAACCCGCTCTCGATGCTATGAAAATGCATCCGTTCTATAAAGGAAAGATAGAGATGGTCCCGAAGTGTGTCGTGAGGGACGTCAATGACTTTGCGATCTGGTACACGCCGGGTGTTGCCGAACCGTGCAAGGCGATCAATAAAGACCCTGAAAAGGTTTTCGAATACACGAACAAGGGGAACACGGTGGGCATCGTGACCGACGGGACGCGCGTTCTCGGCCTCGGTGACATCGGCCCGATGGCAGGACTGCCCGTCATGGAAGGAAAGGCGCTGCTGTTCAAGTATCTCGGCGGCGTCGACGCCTTCCCGATCTGCCTCGATACGAAAGACCCGGATGAGATAATACGGACCGTAAAATTGATCGCTCCCGTGTTCGGCGGAATAAATCTCGAGGACATAGCGAGCCCGAAATGTTTTTATATACTGGAGAAATTACGGGCCGAATCGCCGATACCCGTCTGGCACGACGACCAGCAGGGCACGGCTGCCGTGACGCTCGCGGGCCTTGTCAACGCGCTTAAGATTGTCGGCAAGAAGATCGAAGACGCGAAGATCACGATGATCGGCATAGGCGCCGCAAATGTCTGCATCGTCCGGATGCTGATCAAGGCCGGCGCGGACCCGAAGAAGATCATCGTTGTCGACAGCAAAGGCATTCTCAACCGCAGGCGTGATGACATAAAGCCCGCCTATAAAGAGAAGCTTGAGCTTGCGCAGATGACGAACGGAGAAAACCGTGAGGGGGACACCGCTGCGGCGCTCAAGGGGCAGGATGTGCTGATCGCCCTGTCGAAGTCGGGGCCCGACGTTATCCGGAAAGACTGGGTGGCATCAATGGCTGACAACGCTATTGTGTTTGCCTGCGCCAACCCGATACCCGAGATGTGGCCGTGGGACGCAAAAGAGGCAGGCGCACGGATCGTGGCGACGGGCAGGAGTGATTTTCCGAACCAGGTAAACAACTCGGTCGGCTTTCCGGCCATCTTCCGGGGCACCCTCGACGTTATGGCGCGCACGATAACGGATGAGATGTGTATCGCGGCCGCATACGAGCTTGCACGGTTCGCCGGGGACAAGGGGCTTGACGAGGACCATCTTCTTCCCACGATGAGCGAGTGGGAGGTTTTCCCGAGGGAAGCGGTCGCCGTCGCGAAAATGGCCATGCAACAGGGAGTGGCGCGCCCGACGATAGACGAGAAGGAACTCTACAATATGGCCGCCGCGAAGATACGCAGGGCACAGGACGAACTGGGGCTTCTCATGGAGAAGGGCATCATAGCACCTTACCAGGAATGAGGGATACCGGCATGCGCGAGATCCATATCGACGATATCACTGCCGCGATCGAACGTCTTTTTATCGATGCGAACATCAACCTCTCCGGGAACATGTACACCGCTATCAAGGACGCGATAGACAGGGAAGCGTCGCCTGTCGGGAAAGAGGTGCTCCGGGAATTGCTCAGGAATGCCGATGTCGCGCGGGAAGAGAAGATGCCCATATGCCAGGATACGGGGCTCGCCGTGGCCTTCCTTGAGATCGGGCAGGACACCCATATCACGGGCGGCGACTTGAGCGAGGCCGTCTCCGAAGGCGTCCGCCGCGCATACCGCAACGGCTATTTGAGAAAGTCGTGCTGCCACCCTTTTACGCGGAAGAACACGGGGGACAACACCCCTCCGATCGTTCATATAAAGATCGTACCCGGGGACAGGCTGAAGGTCACCGTTCTGCCGAAGGGAGGGGGAAGCGAAAATTATGGCGAGGTGCGCATGCTGACCCCATCGCAGGGCAAGGAGGGTGTCAGGGCGTTCATTCTTGAAATGGTCCGCAAGGGCGGGCCGAACCCGTGCCCCCCGATCACGGTGGGCATCGGGATCGGCGGCAACTTTGAAATGTCCGCCCTTCTGTCCAAGGAGGCGCTCATGGTGCCCCCGGGCGAACGGAGCACCGATCCGGAAATGGCCGACCTGGAACGGGAGATCCTCGAAGAGATAAACAGGACGGGCATCGGCCCGCAGGGGTACGGAGGCACCGTGACCGCGCTCGATGTCCACATAAAGATGGCGCCCTGCCATCTTGCGTCGTTGCCCGTGGCGGTCAACATCCAGTGCCACGCGCACAGGATGAAGGAGGCTGTCCTGTGACAGGCATACCGGGAAACGACGCGGTAAGAAGGATCGGGACTCCGCTCATGGATGCCGTTGTGGGTTCTCTGAAGGCGGGAGACAAGGTGCTGCTCTCCGGTTTTATCTACACGGCGAGGGACGCCGCGCACAAGCGTTTTTCGGAGGCCCTTGCCGCAGGGAAGGAGCTGCCGTTCGACATAAAGGGACAGGTGATCTACTATTGCGGCCCCGCCCCCGCACCACCGGGGAGGGTCATCGGGTCCTGCGGCCCGACCACCAGCTCGCGCATGGATTCGTATGCGCCGGGGTTGATATCTCTCGGCCTCGGGGGTATGATAGGGAAAGGTAAACGCTCTGATCAGGTAAAGCAGGCGCTGATAGAACACAGGGCGGTCTACTTCGGAGCGACAGGAGGGGCCGGAGCGCTTTTAGCGCGTGCGGTTGTCGCTGCGGATGTGATCGCCTACGAGGACCTCGGGCCCGAAGCTGTCGTGAGGCTTGAAGTGAGGGATATGCCGCTTTTCGTCATTAATGACATTTTCGGAAACGATCTCTACGAGGCCGGTACAGAACGTTACAGGCGGTGAGACCCGTGTTTAAGGGGTTTTTGGGATATGAATTCGAAGAGAACGATTGATATAAGGAGATGCGATGCCTGAGATCCGTGTTGCGATTGCCGGTGTGGGGAACTGTGCGAGCTCGCTGGTACAGGGGATCTTCTATTACGCCCGGCAGAACCGGGACGCCGTCGGGCTTATGCATCCTGACATCTGCGGGTACGGTCCCGGGGACATAAAGATCGTCGCGGCTTTTGATATCGACGAGCGTAAGGTGGGCAAACCTCTTGAAGAGGCCATATTCGCACCGCCGAATTGCACGAAGACCATTGAACCCAAAATCCCGGCGACCGGGGTCTCCGTTCTCATGGGCCACGTTCTCGACGGCGTGGCGCCCCATATGAAGCAGTTCCCGCCGGAGCGCACCTTCGTCGTATCCCGTGCCGAACCGGTCAATGTCGCGGCCGTGCTTGAGGAGTGCAAGGCCGACATCCTGGTCAACTACCTTCCCGTGGGGTCCGAAGAGGCGGCGCGCTTTTATGCGGAGGCGTGCCTTGAAAAAGGCGTGAGCCTGATCAACTGCATCCCTGTTTTTATCGCCTCTGACACGTCATGGGCGAAACGGTTCGAAGAAAAGGGCATCCCGGTCATCGGCGACGATGTGAAATCCCAGATCGGGGCGACCATCATCCACAGGACGCTTGCAAAGCTCTTCAACGACCGGGGTGTGAAGCTCGACAACACGTACCAGCTCAATACCGGCGGCAACACTGATTTTCTCAACATGCTGAACCGGGAGAGGCTGACGTCGAAAAAGATATCGAAGACCGAGGCGGTCCAGTCGAATATCGACGTGCCGATCCCGGCGGACAACATCCATATCGGCCCGTCCGATTACGTTCCCTGGCAGAGGGACAACAAGGTCTGTTTCATGCGGCTCGAGGGCAGGATATTCGGTGACATCCCGATCAACTGTGAGCTGAGGCTCTCCGTCGAGGACTCGCCGAACAGCGGCGGATGCATCATCGATGCGGTACGGTGCTGCAAGGTCGCGCGCGACAGGGGGACAGGCGGTGCCCTGGAGTCGATATCCGCATACACGATGAAACACCCGATCAGGCAATTTTCCGACGAAACAGCCCGCGCCATGGTCGAGGAGTTTATCCGGGGCGAAAGATCCCGGTAGGGTGCCGCAGGTGATTGGCCCAAAGATCGGTCACCGGCTGGATCCCGTCATTGTTTCCCTGTGCCGCTTTATCCTTAAGAGCAAGGTCATTTCACCGAATGTCATCAGCGTGACGGGCACCCTGTTCGGTTGTCTCTGCGCCCTCCTCGTCTTTTTCGAGCACCCCGTAGCGGGAGCTGTCTCACTTCTCATCGCAGGTTTTCTCGATATCCTTGACGGGGCGGTCGCACGCTCGTCGGGCCGGGTGACACGGTTCGGGGGCTTCTTCGATTCCGTCCTCGACCGGTACACGGACCTCGCGGTCATGGGGGCCATCATGCTGGTCTACATGCGCCACAACGAAATGGGGTACGCATTGACCGGTTTTGTAGCCGTCATCGGCACAGCCCTCATACCTTACGCACGCGCCCGCGCCGAAGCCGCATCCGTCCAATGCAAGACCGGCCTCCTCGAGCGCCCCGAACGCACCGTCCTCATCCTCATCGGCCTGTTCATCCCGTTTTTGTTGAATTATGTCGTGATTGTTCTAGCGGTCTTGACGCACGTAACGGTCATTCAGAGGATCGTGCATGTGTGGAGGGAAACAAAGAAATTAGACCGTAAGGGCTGATGGCACAATAAACGATCACCACCCCCGTCATCCAGAACCGTCCTCTGCATTTCCGGGTGCATCCTGCCATCGTCATCCCGGCGCTTGACGCCGGAATGACGGCCGCGAGGGGACTCACGATCCGATCATTTATTAATCATATTAAAGATCTCTTCCTTCAATATATTCTTCGCCATCTCCTTCGGTATCCCCGACTTGATCACTGTGCCTTTTTTAAAGAGCATTGCGCTCGTTGCGCCGAAAGCGAGGCCTATGTCGGCTTCCCGCGCTTCACCGGGGCCGTTGACCTCGCAGCCCATGATGGCGACGTCGAGGTGGGCGTCAAATTCAGCGATCTCGTTTTCGAATTCCTCGACGATCTCGGCGAGGTTTGTCTTCGTCCGACCGCACGTGGGGCAGGAGATGATGTTTATTCCGCGTTTTCTTAGACCGAGGCCCCTGAGGATATGATACCCGGCGATGACCTCCAAAACGGGGTTGCCTGTGAGCGATACCCGGATGGTGTCGCCGATCCCTTCGTGAAGAAGGATGCCGATACCGATCGCCGACTTGATCGCGCCGGAGAAAACAGGGCCCGCCTCGGTTATCCCGACATGGAGGGGGTAATCGGAGCGTTTGGAGAATTTTTTGTATGCGGTGATGGTTTCCTGTATGTCGGACGCCTTGAGGGACACCTTGATCTCCGTCCAGCCGACATCTTCAAAGAGCGCGATGTGATACAGGGCGCTTTCGACCATCGCATCGGCGTTCGGCCTTGGGTGGTCCTTCAGGACGCGCTTCTCAATGGACCCGGTGTTCATCCCGAGGCGGACCGGCGTTTTCGTATCCCGCGCCATGACGGCAACTTCTTTGACCTTCCGCAGGTTATTTATCGTACCGGGATTTATCCGGATGCCGTCGATGCCGAGTTCCATCGCCTTGAGCGCGATCTTATGATTGAAATGAATGTCGCCGATGATGGGAACGTCCACTTCCTTTTTAAGGAAAGGGATGATCTTGCACGTCTCTTCCTGGGGAAGAGCTATCCGCACGAGTTCACATCCCGCCTTCTTCAGTTCCCGGGTCTGTGTCAGCGTCTCGTTGAAATTTTCCGGGTTTGTCTTCAGCATCGACTGAACGACGATAGGGGCCCCGCCCCCTATGGGCACCCCGCCGACCTTGATCGGCCTTGTTTTTTTTCTTTTCATTCTCACTGTCCTCGATTGAAGTGACGGAAACCTTGGTTATCTTATCCCGTGCCAATAAGGTTGTCAAACAGGTAATAGGTAATAGGCGATAGGGAAAGCTGTATTGGTTCCCATCACCCATCACCCATCACCGGGTTTTTTTCTGTAGCCCATAGCCCATAGCCTGCATTTCTGCACTGAATTGATTTGCTCTCATCCAGCCGACCTGATATATTGTGAAACGCATGAAGCCGGAAAAGAAAAAAGGCATTTTGCTCATCGTGATAGGCCTGTGCATCCCTCTTTTTGCCCTGCCGTTCGTCTCGGGTTTCGATATGAGCAAGGGTTTTATGGACAACTTCTACAATACGGGGATCAGGATAACGAAAGACACAGGCCAAACCGCTCCGGTCGCGAAGATCTCTCCCGCCGGCAGTTCGAAAAACCCTCTGGACCTGAAGAAAATGCGGATCGAAAAGATCCCCTACAGGTTCTTTTTCGTTCCGGCCATCTTTCTGATCTATGTCGGGATCGTTATGATAGACAGGGCCCGGACAAAATCTTCCGGCCAAGAAACCTGAATGTAAACAAGGGATTCCCGCAATGTCCCTATCAAAAAGCAGTAACGGCAAAAAAATAATGCACATTAATGTATTTTGTTAACTATTTCACTTGACTATAGTCGAGGGGTGGGATAATTTCTTACAGCAATTTCAGGACCTTTATTATCACATCTCAATACGCAGCCAGGAGGACAGGTATATGATGGACAAATGGACCTTTGGCTTTACAATGGTTGTTGTCGGCATGGGCGGAACGATCTGTACCCTCATAGTGTTCAGCCTCATAATGTCTGCACTGAAGAAGGTGTTTCCGTACAAAAAAGAAGAAGACAATTAAAGGGAGGACGAGGGTATGTTTCTTGATTCCGTAATGAGTGGCTTAAACGGGTTGATAGCTGGTTTCGCAAACATGCACTGGTCGAATCCGGTCATGATGCTTATCGGTTGCCTGCTGTTGTACCTTGGTATAAAGAAGGACTGTGAGCCGTTGCTCCTGCTCCCGATAGGGTTCGGGTGTATACTTGTTAACGTACCTCTCGCGGGCCTGATGGACAAAGAGGGTTTCCTGCGCATAATCTACGATGCCGGTGTTATCACGGAACTTTTCCCGCTGTTCATATTCGTCGGTATCGGTGCAATGACGGATTTCGGGCCGGTGCTCGAGAACCCGTATACTTTTCTCCTTGGCGCGGCGGGGCAGTTCGGTATCTTTATTACCCTGCTTCTTGCGCTGGCAATCGGGTTCCCTTATAAAGATGCCGTTACGATCGGTATTATCGGTGCATGCGACGGTCCCACCGTCATATATGTCGCGTCGCAGTACGCCCAGCATCTGCTAGGGCCCGTGACAGTTGCGGCGTACTCGTACATGGCCCTTGTGCCCGTGCTTCAGCCGCCTATCATGAAAATGCTGACGACGAACAAGGAAAAGGTCGTTGTCATGAAAACACATGCAAAGACCGTTTCCAAGACGACCAAGATGCTTTTCCCCATAGTCATCACGATCATCGGCGGCTGTATAGCACCGAAGGGCCTGCCCCTTCTCGCGACGATCATGCTCGGCAACCTCATGAAGGAGTCGGGTGTTGTCGGCCGTCTGACAAGCGCTGCAGAAAATGAAATAGCCAACATCGTCACGCTTCTCCTCGGTCTGGCGATCGGGGCGACAATGAGCGGCCCTGTCTTCGTTCAGCCGAAGACGCTCATCATCCTTGTCCTGGGCCTTCTGGCAATATGTCTTGATACCGTGTTCGGCGTTCTTTTCGGAAAGGTCCTCTACATTGTCACCGGCGGGAAGGTCAATCCTCTCATCGGTGCGGCCGGCATCTCGGCGTTCCCGATGTCGGCGAGGGTCGTTCAGAAGGAAGGTATGAAATATAACAAGAGGAACTACCTGCTCATGCACGCCATGGGCGCGAACGCAGGCGGGCAGGTCGGTTCCGTTATGGCCGCAGCGGTTATGCTGTCGGTGCTTAATGGAATGGGAATTATATAGAGACAGGCGATAGGCCATGGGCAATGGGAAAACCACCAATGGCCTGTGAAACGCGATGAATCTTTTAGGGTCGGACGGGCAGCTGTCCGACCCCGTTTTTTTGTTGAAGAGACCTTAAGGAATAGGCTTGCACAACGTGTTTAACTTGGTATACACTAGGGCAGTGGCAGGACAGGGGAAAATAAGGGGCATTTTCTTTCACTAAAATTGGGTAGAAGGGCGCTTGTCGCCCTTTTTTTTCGGGGTAATATTTCAAAAGGGGGTTCGGTGTATGGAATTCATGCAAGTCGCAGCTACCGTTGTGTTTCTCGCCAGCATCATTCTTGTCATCACAGGCTGGATCGACAGCGTCATTGCCGCCCTGGGCGGCATTCTTTTGATGGTCTTTCTGGGGGTATATTCGGATGTCGATGCCTTTAAGATCGTCGACTGGAACGTCATATTCATCCTGCTCAGTATCTGGATCATATCGGGGTATTTCGGGCGGTCAGGTGTCCCCGATTTTCTTTCAGCTTTAATGCTCAAGCTGTCCAAGGGAAACATTGCATTTTTTGTTACCTCCATTGGCGCGCTGGCCGGCCTGGTCTCCATGCTGATCGATAATGTCGTCGTCGTCATCATGTTCGCACCCGTTATTTTTCATGCGTGCAGGAAATTCAAGTTTCCGGCTTTTGCCCCTGTCTTATTTGTCGGTTTATGCTCGAATTTTATGGGAACGGCTATGCTCCTCGGCGATCTGCCGCCCCAGATGCTGCACAGCGTTTCAGGAATCGAGTTCTGGGGGTTCATCTGGCACTCCGGCAGGCCCTCATCGTTGTTTATCCTTATGATATCCTATGTTGTAACGTGCTGGATGTTCTATCTTATCTTTGCAAGGAAATATAAGGGAAAGAGAATGGACGTCGCATCCATTGAGGAGAAACCCTCTGACCATATCAAGGACAAACCCTTTGCGGTCGTGTCATGCGGTATATTCCTCCTGACGATCCTCGCAATGGCCTTCAGGCCCGTTTTCGGGTATCATCTCGGTTTTATCGCAATGTGGGGGGCAATTGCCCTGATTCTCTTCTTCGAATTGTTCGGTAAACATTTCACGGTCGAGACGCCTGACGTCGAGCATATCCTCGCGGAACTTGACTGGAGGGCGATCGGTTTCTATGTGTCACTCTTTGCGCTGGTCGGCGGCCTCGAGCACGCCGGCGTTATCAAGATCGTCACGAGCGCCATCACCCCCATCATCCAGAAAAGCCTTATCGTGGGAAGCTCGGCCCTGTACTGGATAACCGCCCCTATCGTCGGCATCGTCGAGCATGATGCCTATATTCTGACATTGCTCTATGTCATCAGGGACCTTGGCAAAGACACGGGCATGAACCCCTGGCCTCTTTACTGGATGCTCCTGTGGGCGGGGACACTCGGCAGCAACCTGACGGTCGCGGGCGCGCCGGCGCTTTTCGTGGCCAAGAATCTGGGCGAGAAGGAAGACGATAGAAAAGTCGGCCTGAAGGAATTTCTGGGTATCACGGTGCCGTATGTTGTCGTGTCGCTCGTTGCCTGTTATATACCCGCAATGTTTATCTGGGTCATTCCTTTTGCAAAATAGGGGGAGGGGGTAATTATGGCCATACTTACTATTTCGCGGCAATTTGGCGGTGGGGCGAAAGCTGTAGCCCTTCAGGTAGCCTCCGACCTTGGCTACGAATATATCGACCGGGCGACGATGTTCAAAGATATCTCGGCGCAGGGGCCCCGCTGGGGATCGTATGCAAAGGATTTCGATGAGCAGTATCCCAATGTGTGGGAAAAGAATGACTGGTCATTCAAGGCGTTTGTCGCAATTATCCAGAGCCTTATCTACGACTATGCCCAAAGAGATAACGTGATCATTGCGGGAACGGGCGGTACTTTTTTGCTGAAAGGCGTCCCGCATGTTCTGAGGGTACGAATCGAGAGCAGCCTGGAGGACCGGATCAATCGTGTTCAGGGAGATCAGGTCATCAACGAAAATACGGCGAAATGGATCATCGAAAAGATCGATGCCGATATGTCACGGTCTATGTATATCCTTTACGGGAAGCACTGGGACGACCCCAGGGAATTTGACCACGTATTCAATAGTTCGACGCAGGGCAAGGACCAGATCGTGGAAGAGATCAAAAAAGGTGTTCTCGCGAAAGATGCGTTAAAAACACAGGACGCCATGAACATTCTCAATCTCAGGGCCCTCGCAGCAAGGGCTAAGGCGGCGATACTTACAGATCCGAATTTTACAGTGTCATATCTCGATGTAACGCCTGTCGAAGAGGGCATGCCGAAATACGGCCTGAGAGTGCACGGATTCGTGCATGAAACGGATGACGCTTCGGGCATTAAAGAGGCGGTTAAAAAAATTGTCACGGATATCCCGGTCGAATTCGATGTTCACTACCAGATGTACCCGCGGTTCGGCCATTTCGATTTTAAGTAATTGTTTGCACAGAGACAGAAGATCCCCGGCTAAGGTCATGCCGGGGATCTTTTTTATACATTCTGCCGGGCTTCCCGGGCCAATCTTTGCGCTTTGATCTTCATCAGCGCGCTCGTTGTCGAGCGCTCCGTCTCTTCAAGCTTCGCCGTGATGAAGTGTATCGTTTCCTCGATCCGGGGTATGAAGGAATACTCCAGGGCGTTGACGCGGCGCCGGGTCTTCTCGACCTCGCTCGCCATCCGGCGGACCTTGTCTTCCGTTTCGGACATCGCGAGGAGATCCGGCAGAAAATCACGCAGCCGGGAGACGGCAATGTCGAGTTCGGGCGATGTGTGAACGACGGAGTACCTGCCGGTCACGTCGCCGTAACGGATGTCGAGCTTCTGGATCCTCACCCCCAGCATCCTGACGGGCTCGACAATGATGTCCAGTTCCTGCTGTACGGATTCAAGGGCGTTCTCCGTTATCGTTCGCGAGGACGTTATCTCCGCAAGCACGAACAGCTTCATGACGAGGGGGAGTTCGTCGTCCACCATCTGGCGGAGCCTGCGGTATTCGTGGGCCACGTTCATGAATTCCTTGATGAGGCCCTCGAGCTTGTCCTTCAGGAGCTTATGCCCCCGCCGGGCGACGACGAGGCGCCGTCTGAGTTTCAACAGTTCCATCCGGGTGGGGTTTACGGCAAGTCTCAAATGTCCATCCTCAATTCGAGCTCTGCGGGTAGTACTTTTCTATGAATTCATTGCGAATACGCTTGAGCAGCCTGGTCGGCAGCATGCCGAGCAGCTGCCAGCCGATATGGAGGCTCTCCTCGATCGTCCTGTTCTCGTATTCGCCCTGCCGAATGAACTTATCCTCAAACGCATCGGAGAATTTCACGAAGAGGATGTCCTCGTCCGTCAATGCCGATTCACCGAGCACCACGGCGAGCTCCCGTGCATTTTTCCCGTGCGCATACGCAGAATAGAGCTGGTTCATGACATCCGCATGGTCTTCCCGCGTCTTTCCCACACCGATACCCTTGTCCTTCAGGCGTGAAAGCGAGGGCAGCACGTCGACGGGCGGGTATATGCCCTGCGTGTGGAGCGGGCGCAGGATGATTATCTGGCCCTCCGTGATGTAGCCGGTCAGGTCGGGAATGGGGTGGGTCTTATCATCTTCGGGCATGGTGAGGACGGGTATCTGCGTTATCGAGCCTTTCTTGCCCTTGATGCGGCCGGCGCGCTCATAAATGGTCGAAAGGTCGGTGTAAAGGTACCCCGGATACCCGCGCCTTCCCGGCACCTCCTTGCGTGCGGCTGAAATCTCCCTCAGCGCTTCGCAGTAGTTCGTGATGTCGGTGAGTATCACAAGGACGTGCATGTCCTTCTCGAAGGCAAGGAATTCGGCCGTTGTGAGGGCCATGCGCGGGAGTGCGAGCCTTTCTATCGGGGGGTCGTCAGCCAGGTTGATGAAGAGAACCGACCGCTCTATGGCGCCAGTTTTCTTGAAATCAGCAATGAAGAACTCGGATTCTTCAAACGTGATTCCCATGGCAGCGAACACGACCGCAAATTTCTCGCCCGTTTTCAGGACGGTCGCCTGCCGCGCTATCTGGGCGGCGATGCGTGAATGGGGAAGACCGGATGCGGAGAAAAGAGGCAGCTTCTGGCCGCGGACGAGGGTGTTCAGGAGATCGATCGTGGAAATGCCCGTCTGAATGAACTCATTCGGGTAATCGCGGGCATAAGGGTTGATCTGGTTCCCGTTCACATTGAGGTATTTCTCCGGGATGATGGGGGGCCCGTCGTCGATCGGCTGGCCTGAACCATCGAACACGCGGCCGAGCATGTCGATCGACATTCCGAGCTCCATGCCCTTGGCGAGGAATTTGACCCTGACGTCGCCCGGTGAAAGTCCCCGGGTACCCTCGAAGACCTGGACCATCGCTTTGTTGCCGTGCACTTCCAGCACGCGCCCCCTGCGGATAGTCCCGTCATCAAGCTTGATGTCCGCCAGTTCTCCGTATGTCACGCCCTCGACGTCGTCGACGAGCATCAGGGGGCCGGCGATCTCCCTTACTGTCTTATATTCGCGCATGATGTTCTGCATATTTCCTGCCTTGTCACTGAGTTTACCAGACCAACGCCCGGATGCTGTTGGTTATGTCTCTCTCGATAGCGTCGAACTGTTCCAGCTGGTCCTCCGGTATGAGTTTCGCCTGCACGATCTCTTCGATGACATTGAGGTTGAGCAGGGCCTCAAGGGTCGCGCCGTCGGAGAGACCCGTGCGGATCTCGTCGTAATACCGCAGGATGAGGTTGAGCATCAGGAACTGTTTCCTCGGTGATGTGTATGTGTCGCGGTCGTCAAACGCGTTCTGATGGAGGAAATCCTCCCTGATCATGCGTGCCGCCTGCATGAGGAGCCGGTCCTCCGTCGTCAAGGAATCGACCCCGACCAACCGGACGAGCTCGTCGAGCTCGGCTTCCTTCTGCAGGATGGACATGGCTCGCTTCCTGTTGACCGACCACATTGTATCGACCGTTTTATCCGCGTCCTCGTCAACGGTGTCCTGGTAGAGGGAATATGAGGAGAGCCAGTTGACGGCGGGAAAATGCCGGGCGAACGCCAGCTTGTCGTCAAGCCCCCAGTACACCTTCACAACACGCAGGGTCGTCTGAACGACGGGCTCGGACAGGTCGCCGCCGGGAGGCGATACAGCGCCGATGATGGAAACGGCTCCGCGCCGGTCGTTTGCGCCGATGCAGACAACGGAACCGGCACGTTCGTAGAACCCCGCAATGCGCGACCCGAGATACGCGGGGTACCCTTCTTCCCCGGGCATTTCCTCGAGCCGTCCCGATATCTCGCGCATTGCCTCGGCCCAGCGGCTGGTGGAATCCGCCATGAGCGCAACCGAGTACCCCATGTCCCGGAAGTATTCCGCAATTGCGATCCCCGTAAAGACGCTGGCCTCGCGCGCGGCAACAGGCATGTTGGAGGTGTTTGCTAGGAGCACGGTCCGTTCCATGAGCGGTTCGCCTGTCGCCGGGTCCTTTAAATGCGGGAACTCCATGAGAACGTCTGTCATTTCGTTTCCGCGTTCCCCGCAGCCGACATACACGACGATCTGCGCGTCGGCCCATTTTGCCAGCTGGTGCTGGACCACGGTCTTCCCGCTGCCGAACGGCCCGGGAACGCATGCCGTTCCACCCTTCACGATGGGGAAGAACATGTCTATGATCCGCTGCCCCGTCACCATCGTCTGTACAGGGGGCATTTTCCGCTTTACCGGGCGCGGGTCCCGGACGGGCCATCTCTGGACCATGGTGACGCTGAGAAGGCTGCCTTTTTCTTCGATGACCGCAACCTCGGTATCGACGTCGCCGGTGACGGGACTGATCCTCTTCACGATCCCGGACCTTCCCGGGGGCATCATTATCTTATGTACAATGATCGCGGTTTCCTGGACCGTGCCGAGAATATCGCCCCCGGTTACCAGGTCCCCGACATGGACGCTCGGTATAAAGTCCCACTGCCGTGTCCTGTCAAGGGCGGGCCTGCGGGCCCCCCTCACGATGTATTCGCCGAAATCACGGGCCAGGGCATCAAGGGGCCGCTGGATGCCGTCGTAAATGGAGCGGATGAGGCCCGGGCCCAGTTCGACACTGAGAGGTTCCCCTGTTCGCACGACAGGCTGCCCGGGGCCGATCCCTTCGGTTTCCTCGTACGTCTGGATCGAGTACTCGCCCCCCCTTATCTCGATTATCTCGCCAAAAAGCCCCAGGTCCCCGACGCGAACCATTTCATACATTCGCGCACCCGCCAGACCCTTTGCCACTACAAGCGGTCCCGAGACTTTTATGACCTGTCCGCTGGTTCCGTCCATCATTTATCCCTCATTCTCTTCGCTGGTCTCATCCTTCTTGAAAAGATCGATCCCCACCGAGCGTTCTATGGCCCATCTCATTTCCTTGTAGCTTGTCCGCGGGCTGTCTTCATGCATCGGGACCACGGTAAGGATCGTAGAACTGCGTGAGCGAAACTCGTCTATCACGCCTTTCGGGGCCTCCGCAACGATACTTTCCGTGACAAGGATAAGCCCGACGTCATGCCTGCGTGTCAGCATGAACAGTTCCTCGGCCAGGTCTTTCGGATCGGAGACGGGCACTGTCTCAAAACCTATGCCCTTGAAGCCGAGTATCAGGTGTTTTTCCCCCACTATGCATGCCTTAGACATTCACATACCTCAATCGCTGGGCGAGGATGTCCGGGTCGATCCTGTTGATCTTTCCGGTGACAACAAGCTTGAGGTTTTGCATTTCCGCTTCGAGGGCCATGAGAAAATCAAAGACCCGCTCAGGCCCCGATGTTTCGAACCGCGCGTATGTTGCCATATGGAGGACGAGGTTGGTCACCTTGAGATCGAACGTCGAGACCTGCTCCTCAAAGGGCATCTGCAAGGCCCGCGACAGGAGGTCACCCAGCTCTCCCCCGATGATCTCAGGCCATGCCGACGGGTCCCGGATGTCCGCCAGTTCGAGGACCAGGAGATCCTCGTCCCCGACCGGCAGGAGATAATCCGCCACCTGCCTGAGGTCCCGGTCCTGCCTGAGAACACGCCAGAGGGCCGAGACGACGTGGCCGGAAACAAGTTCCCTGACGCACGTCTGGATCAGGGGGCTGTCTATGGCGGATGCCAGGGCGAGCATCTGGCGCAGATACGCCCCGTCGACAAATATATCGGACAATGACTGGTCCATCTCGGAGACATTTATCGAGCTTCCCGTGATGCGCTCCCGGAAAGCCGGCGGGAGGTCGTCATATTCACCGTCGAGAATGGAAATGATCGTATTCTCCGGTATCATTCCGGGCAGGAACCGGATATCTTCCATCCCGGCAAGGGCAGTCTTTATGTTGAGGTAGTCGTTTTTGATGAGGAAGAGATCTGCCGGTACCGGCGACGGGCAGTCGCGGCGGATCGAAACGGCATAGTCGTAAAAACACCGGTCAGCAACGGCGCTGAAATCTTCCCAGGGTACGCCGGGGTCGAGGTAATCCTCGATGAGCGTGCCCTGTAAATGCTGAAAAACGTCTTCCGTGTGATGCATTTCGATGATCGAGGGAAAAAACTCGCGGGGCAGCAGTTTGCCTTCGAGGGCACTTATCCTGCCGCACACAAAACCCCATTTCGGGCGGTTCTTTATGGAAGGTGCTATAAGAGAGGTTGTTAAAGTGGTCATATGCCTGCCAGGTCGCGTGCTATTTCAGGAAGAAGGGCCGTTTCTATATCCCGCATGATCGTCTCTATCGTTGCGTCTATCTCGTAGTTGTCGCCGATAAAAATGAAGCCGCCTTTCCCGGAAAGGGATCCTTCATCGATCTTCAGGTCCAGCCCGGCATTCCGTTTTGAATTGATCTCACGCAATATCTTTTCAAAGATGTCCCGTTCGCCGCCGTGTACCCTTACGGCGCCTCCGCGCCCCTCCGATATGCGGTCCAGGAGCTGTCTCATTTTCTGCTCATATCTGTCCGCCGGCCAGGAATGCAGTATATCCCGTGCCTCCTTGAAAATGGCGCGCACTGCATTATTTCTTGCCTCAAGAAGCTCTTTGGCCGCGTTCCCCTGGAACCGGGCGAGTTTGCGGCCGTACTCTTCCCTGATCAACCTCGAGCGGGCCTGGAATTGGTACTCGAATTCCCTGCGGAGATTTTCCTTTTGAGCCTCCGCCTTCTCCGAAGCCTGCTTCTGCGCCGCGGTGCTTATATGCCCGGCCTCGGTGCGGGATGCGTTGAGAACGGCTTCCTTGATCTTCTCTAAACTCATACGCGCATCTCTTACTGTATAACCTGCTGCAGAATTGCCGGCTGGGTCAGGAATATTATGAACAATATCGTTGCAAGGAGCGCAACAACGGCATATGTTTCAACGAAGGCCGGGAACAGGATGGCCCGGCCTGCCGATTCCGGCCGTCGGGCTACCAGAGAGATCCCTGCCGCCGAGGCTTCGCCCTGTTTTATTGCCGATATCAATTGGGCGATCCCGTTTCCGAGACCAATGAAGAACAGGGCAAGCCCGGTCCCGAGGCTTATCTTGATGGGCCCTCCGGCTATAAGGCCCGTTTGCGTCATGATGAGTATAGCGGCGATAAAACCGTAAAAACCCTGGGTCCCGGGCAGGGCGACCATAACGAGCATCCTGCCGAACAATTCAGGTTTTTCGCGCATGACGCCGGCTGCCGCATGGGAGGCGATCGCGATCCCGAACGCAGAACCGGCCCCGGCCAGCCCAAAGGTAAGCCCTGCACCTGCATAGCAAAGTCCTCGACCAATTTCGATCCATTCAGGGGTCATCACTGTGTTCCTCCCGGAATTGTATAATTATCCATGAGATGTATCCTCCTTTTTCATCGCGCACAGAGGGGAGTCAAATCCCAATGCCTGGAAAGGGCGCGCTCCCGCATCGTAAAAGCGCCCGAAAAATTCAACGAAGATAAGGCGCATCGAGTGAACGAAAGCGCCGAGAAGGCTGATCAGGAAATTAAAGAGGTGTCCCACCACGACCACGATAATAAACAGAATGATCCCGACATAAGGGATGTCTTTCAACAGTCCGCCGAGCATGTTGAAGGTCATGCCCACGATGCTTGTCGTAAGCCCCAGGGCAAGCAGGCGGCAGTATGACAGGACGTCCCCGATAAATGCCGTTATCCCGTAGCTGCCCATGATACCGTACAGGCTCACTATCCCGCCCAGTATCCGGGCAACGGGATTCTTGAGTTCCCGCCCCTGGGTGAGGATGAGCCCCAGGGCCCCCGCAGCGAACAAAATGAGCCCTGACCGGTAGACAAGGACAGGTGTTGCCACAAAGATCCTGCTTGCTATGATCAGAAGCCCGGGCAACGCCAGGAACCAGAAAAAACCGTCGAATAATGCGCTTTTCCAGTCACCCTGCCGAATCGACCCGTACATTTTCAGAGCTATGCCGAAGAACTGGTTCATAACGCCGATGAAAAGGGCTATCAGCAGGGCGGGAATTGTCTTGCTCACCGGGTCAAGCACCGCAAAAACCGATTGGATGCGTAAAAGGAGGTTGCCTTCCCCCAGGTACTTGGGTTGGTAAAGGTCGCCGAACCAGGAACCGAGAAGGGAGCCGAATATAACGGTGCTGATCCCCCCCATCAGGAGTATGCGGCCAAAATCCGCCACCCCTTCGTACTGTTTCGTGCGGCTGATGAGATACAGGGAGGCCGCTATCAGCATAAGGCCGTAGCCGACATCGGAGAAGCATATCCCGAAAAAAAGATAAAAGTTTATATGGAGGTACGGTGTGGGGTCGAAACCCTTGTAAGGCGGCAGCCCGAACATTTCCACAAGCAGGGAAAGCGGACGGAAAACCTTCGGCAGGGAAAGACTGACCGGAACCTCTTCGTCCTCGCCCGGTTCTTCCAGGATAATGACGGATTCAGGAAACTGGCTGCCAAATTTCTCCTGAAAATGTGCTATGTCCCTTTCGCGAATATATCCGGTAAGGATGTTCACCCATTTCCCGCCCACCGTTTTTCCCACCGCGAGGTGTTCATTTTTGTTTGCCGTCCAGAAAGCCTTGAGGGTTGTCAGGGTGCGGCGCTCGGGTTTAAGCGCCCGGACTTGCGCAATCGTTTCCTCTATGGTTGCCGATACCGCCGCCAGGTCCCCTTCCAGTTCCCGGACGTGGTCGCCGATGGTGCCGTTGAATTCGGGCAAAGTGATCTCAACGAAGGAAAGCTTTGCCAGTCCGGCTTTTACCTCGTCACTATCGTCCTTGAGGGCGGCGATCACTATTCGCTGCGCGTCCTTTATGTTTTTTACCGTTCTGAGGCCCTCGGCCGCAGCGGCATCCGGACCTTCCGCTCCCGTCAGCGTTTCCCAGGCAGTGTTTTTCCACGGGTACGAGGGCCTGTCAAGGTCTCCCAGTTTTTTCTCCGGGATGTAACCGAGAATGAGATCAATCCGCCGTCGCCGGTGCCAATCCTCCATCCGGAAAGGGATATCTGAAAAAGGCCGAAGCGCGGAAAGGCTGTTCTCTATCTCACCTTTGATGCGCTCATTGCGTCGCAGTATATCGTCGAGTTCGCTTGCCTTGCGAAACCTGTCGTCCAGGTCGTAATCTTCAGTGGCGTACCGCAGTTCTTCCCGGGTGATCAACTGGGGGACCGGGGTCAGTCCCTCGAAAAAACCCTGTTCTTCGGGCGCATATGTTTTGAGGAGATTCAGAATGGTATCGATCTTCCGCAAAACATCGTCTGTGTCCTCGGTGGATGAGCGACCCGTCTTGAAATAGCCGGATTCATCCGCAATGAGCCTGCCGGCGTCCGTCACGTCGATCATCCCGAGGGAACTGACAACGCGCATAACCCTGCTGGTGCTGTGGATGGTACTTACGATTGTCAGTTTCTTGATCGGGTCTATTGCCATAGCCTACCAGTTGTTGAATCTGTCGATGATCTTGCCGGCGTGAAAACGTATGAAATCAACGGGCAGCTTTTTCAGGGCATCGAGCTTTGCTGTGTGCTCCTGTAATGCAGCTGCAAGGGATGCTTCGCATTTCTCGTCCTCGTCGGCCTTGAACCGTGCAAGCCGTGCTTCAAGCTCAAGGGACAGTTCGTTGCGATAACGGGCTATCTCATCGTCCGATGCCTTGAGGATGTTTTTGGATTGGGTATGGGCCTCATCGACAATGGCATCCGCTTCTTTTTCAAGTGAAATAATGCTGTCAACAAGGGATGCCATATCGTAGTCCTTTTTGGCTCTTACGAAAGGGCTGCGCTATTCTCTACAACCGTGCAGTAAACCGGTTGGCCGTTTCGACAAGTTTTACTATTTAAATAAATAGGTCACACCATGTCAAGTCTTTTCGGCCCGGCCCGGCACCCGTAAAGGCGGCGCGCCCCCGTCAGGCCTTACATTTCAACGCGGGTGACAACCCCGTGCAATTTGTTCAGGGGCAGGTCGTGGAACTGGATGAACGGGGGGGCGAGCTTCTTCAATGTCGAAAATATTTTCCAGATGGGTTTATCCGTGGCAATCTCTTCAAGGCCGTAGAAAATGACCTTTTCATTTATCCCCGCCTCCTGCAGGATCTTTTCGATCTCGACGACCTCCATGTACCCCATTGTTATCTCGAAAACTTCGAGCCCTTCCGCCAGGGGCTCCTTGAACGTGCTTGTGACGCCGAACGGGTTGTCGAGGGTCTTTATCGATACGATAATGTTGGTCTCATAGATAATGTGGTTCCGGAACATCGTGTGGACCATGTACGGCGGGATGAACCTCGGGTCCCGGGCGAAATACAGGGCCGCGCCGGTGATCTTGTTGAGTTCCCGGTACACCTGGTTGTAGCTTTCGAGAAACACGTCAAGAGGCAGGGGCCGGATCTTCCGGTAGAGCTTGCGCTGCCCGGCCGTGTATATGAGCATGATGATGAGGGGTATCAGGGCGATTATTATGGACCAGTAACCGCCGTGGGGGATCTTGTACATGTTGGAGACGAGGAAGATGATGTCGACGATCGTTACAAAAACGGATACAGCCATACGGAAGCGCATCCGGCGGAAGTAAAAGATCGCTGTCATCATGATGCCTGTCAGGGTCATCGTTCCTGTGACGGCAAGGCCGTACGCCGCCGCGAGCTTCTCGGATTCTTTGAACTCATACATTATGAAAAGCACGGAGATCAGAAGAAACCAATTGACGAAGCCGATGTATATCTGCGAGCGCAGGTGCGTCGATGTGTAATCGATCTTAAACATGGGGAGAAGCCGCGTGTTGATCCCCTGGTAAACTATGGAGAACATGCCGCTTATCATTGCCTGTGAGGCGATCACGGTGGCAATGATGCTCAGGACGAGGAAAGGCACGTAAAGAAGGACAGACTGACTTAAGACCATGCCGAAAAGGATGTTGGTCCCCCGGGCATGGCGCAATATGAACGAACCCTGGCCGAGGTAGGACAGGACAAGGGCGATGAAGACGAAATACCAGGCCCTCAGGATAGGTTTCCTCCCGAGGTGGCCCATGTCGGCGTACAGCGCCTCGCCTCCCGTGGCACACAATATAACTTCGGACAGAACGAAGAACCCGGCTATGCCGTTGTGGTAAAGAAATGTAATGGCATAATAAGGATTTACTGCCTTGAGCACCGACGGGGTGTGGGTGATCGACAGGACACCCGACACGGAGATCGCGAGGAACCAGACGAGCATCAAAGGCCCGAATGCGCCCGCGACCCTGTCGGTCCCTTTTTTCTGAAAGGCAAAGAGCAGGATCGCTATAATTGCGGCGACGATGATCAATGTGGCCTGTTTCGTTCCCGCGAAGCCCGGGATGAGAAGTATGCCCTCGACCGCGCTCAATATACTGATCGCGGGCGTAATGACACCGTCGCCGACGAGCAGGGAGATGCCGATATACGTCACAATTGTGACAAAAACCATGGACCGGGTCTTCTTGAGGAGGCGAACGAGAATGCCCCGGAGAACGAACGCCCCGCCTTCGCCCTTTTCCCCGAGGCTCATCGCAAGCCACGCATATTCCACCGAAACAAGCACCGTGAGGGTCCAGATGACGAGGGACAGGACCCCCATGACATTCGCTTCGCTGGGCTTCAGCAATATGAAGAGTATCGTCAGGGTATATATCGGGCTCGTGCCGATATCGCCGAAAACAAGGCCCAGGGACCGGACGATCTCTCTTACGGCTGCAGACTTCGTTTGGGGTGCCGACGGGGTTTCTATCATTGTGCGCTACGAGCTTTCCCATTGTAGGACAAAACGGGCTCAAAAAGCAACATGCGAGGGTGTCCCGCCGCTCAGAAATGCGTTGACATGACAGGTGCCATTTTTTATATTGTGATCGATAATGGGTATTATTGATGGGGCTTGGGCCGTGACCGGCCCGGCCGTATCGGAAATGGTGCCCCGCGGTATCTCACCGATTCAGGAAGGGTTGCGACACGCTTCTCAAAAAGCAATGTATTGTTATGTGATTATTCGGCCGGACTAATTGTGGAGGGGTACCGAAATTTGATTGACAGCTTTTTTAGAATAGGTTCTAATGTACTTAAACTTGTTTGTAAAAGTAGTTTGATATAGAATGCATATAAGTATCGGTTTTAAAAGTAAAGTAAAGCATTTTAGGGGAAATGCGATACCATTAAAAATTGTACATGAAGGGGAGTCATGGAAAAGATTTGCATAGTCAAACGAAGGAAGGCAACAGCACCTGCCGCTCAGGATCCTGTCGTTGAAATTCATACAGCTCCTCCTGACACCGGTCCGATCAGCGATCAGGAAGTCGTCCAGATAGAACAGCTGCCGGAGGTGTCATCCCCGGGCCCCATGATCGCCTCCCCGGAGAGCTTCAGCATTCAGGACGGCGACCACCTCATTTTCAAGGAGGTCACGGGAGAAGAGGAGCAGATCTTCTCGATCCAGTTAAGCCCCCAGCAATCCCAGGTCGTTCAGTCGATGAATTGCATCAAGGACCTTTTGAGCGGTAAGCATCACGGGGTGAAGATGTCGATGGAAGAGACCCCGGACGGAAATACGGCCTTTAATTTCCATTTCAAGCCCGTTTACACGACGCGGATGCTCAACCCGAACGATGTTTCGGTCATGCTCCAGATAAGCAAGAGCATGCTGTATCGCCTGGTGAAGGATAAAGAGATAAAAAGCTACAAGATTGGTAAGCTCAGGAGGTTTCTCCTCGAAGATGTTGTTGACTATCTGAGCAGCAGCGTTCAGATGTAGGTCAACGGCACACAACTGTTATGAGGACCAGACAGGCAGGTCAGCATGTCTGCCTGACAGAAGGAGGACATAACATATGTACACCGATTATTGGGGCCTAAAAAAACCGCCATTCGATAATGTGCCAGACCCGTCGATGTATGTAGATTCCCATCTTTCCGTTGAAAATACCGTCGCAGAAACCCTCTTTGCCATCGAAGAAGGAAACGAATGTCTCACCGTCATCGTCGGAGACGTCGGGCTTGGCAAGACGCTGTCCCTGCGGCTTATCCTTGATTCCCTCGACCAGAGCAAGTACAAGATCGCTTTTGTCACTAACCCCGATATGTCCTTCGTTCAGATCTTGAGGGAGATCATCGGCCAGCTCACGGGAAAAGAGTGCGAGATCAGAGGCAGGACCGAACTCCTCGAAATATTCAACAAGCTTTTGTTTGAAACGGCCGATGAGGGCAAAAAGGTGCTGGTGTTTATCGATGAGGCAAACGCTATATCGCCGACCAACCTCGAAAGCCTGCGACTTCTCACGAATATGCAGGATGATACCCGGAACCTGTTCACGATAGTCCTTGCGGGACAGATGGAGCTTGCCAAGAGGCTTGAACATCCCAAGAGGGCAAATCTTTTCCAGCGTATCGGCACGTATAACAGGATCGAAAAAATGGACAGCGAGGAGCTGGTGAGAAATTATGTCGATACCAGGCTCAAGCTGGCGGGTGCGGACAAGGCCATTTTCACGGATGACGCCATTCGCAGGCTGTATCAATATTCGGAGGGCGGGGTCCCCCGTCTCGTGAACAAGATAGCGAAGCTTTGTCTCAAGGCGGGTGAGACGAATAATTTCTCATCCATCAATGGTGACATAGTCCAGCAGATCGGGCAGCGTTTTATAAAGATGACGGGCCCTGCCGTACAGAAGCGGACCCTCTCCGGGAAACCGAAAAGGGTCAGGGAAGAGGAAGCCCCGGAGAAGGCTGCACCGAAAAAGAAGGCAGCGGCGCAGGCGAAACAGGTCGCCGCACCGCCACCGCCGCCACCGCCTCCTCCTCCCGAGGAAAAGCCGGTCTTCGCACCGCCGCCTCCTCCGCCACCGCCACCGCCACCGCCTCCTCCTCCGCCACCGCCTCCTCCTCCGCCCGCGGAGAAACCTGTCGCTGCACCTCCTCCACCGGTGGAAGAGAAGCCGATTATTATTCCGGAACCCGCATCACCGCCGCCGCCTGAGGCCCCGCCAGCAGTTCCTGAGGCCGTGCAGGAGATAAAACTTGCAGTGGAAGAAGAGTTTCAGGAAGGTTTCGAAGTCAAGGAAGTGCTGGAGCCGGCAGCAGTGATCGAGGCGGAAATAGAACCCGCTGTTGTCCCCGAAGAAGAAGTGCAGGCGGTCACGCCGGAGCCTCAGAAAGAAGAACCCGCAGCAGCCGAACCGCCACCGGAGGAGGCACCGGTCGCTGCGGCTCCCGAACCGCCACCGCCTCCAACCGCTCCTGCGGCCGTAGAGGAACAGCCGGTTGTTGCACCACCGCAAGCACCGGAAAAACAACCGATCTTTGTGCCCGAACCTGCACCTGTCCCTGAACAGCCGGTCTTTACAGCGCCGGCACCGCCAGCTCCGCCGCCGTCTGCCCCGGAACCAACCCGGCTCGCTACTGAGGCGCCGGCAGAGCCCATACAGGAGCTGGAACCGGATGCCGCCATGATCGCGGGCTGCAAGATCAGGGTCGAGATACCGACACATATTTTCGAGCAGACGGTCGGTGCCGGTCTGGACCAGAAACGGAAGATCGCCGGCGTACTGGCCGCCCAGACCCTGGAGAAGAACCCGCAACTTACGGCGTCGCCCACGGTGGACCCCGTATCGGTGTGGAGCGAAATACTGGCGGTGATAATGAAACGCCTCGAGGCGGCCTGAGGCCGCTTTTCCGCACAGTCTGCTAACCGTCTGTCCTGTTCTGGCGGGACCTGTGAAGCTGGATCATACCGAGGAGTTGTTTGGCTTCCCTGTGCTGGGGGTTTGTGCCGAGCACGTACTGAAGCCTGTTTTTTATGCCTTCGAGAAGTTCGGGCTCGGGTTTTTCCCGGTATTGAATATACTGAAGGCGGGCAAGATTATAGTGCGCGTCCTCCTGGTAGTTGTTTATGCCTAAAGACGTGCCGTACGCAAATATAGCGTTCTCAATGCTTCCCAGCATTTCGTATATGTAACCGAGATAATTCCATGCAGTCGTGTTGTCGGCGCTGAGTTCTACAACGCGGGAGAATGCGTCGAACGCCTTTCTTGGCTCGCCTTGCTGGAGGTAGAGGCGGCCCATGTTGAACCACGCCTTCACATGGTGCGGATCGATCTCGAGCGCTTTGCGGTATTCTTCGATTGCTTCGTCGAACATGTCATGTCTGTCCAGGATCGATCCGAGAAAAAAGTGGGGCTGAGGGGCGTAAGGATCGATCTCGATGGCCTGTTCCCAGAGGTCTATCGCACCATTGTAATCGGCTTGCATCTCGTGAATGTGCGCCAGGTTGATAAACGCTTCCATATGCTTCGGGTTGATCTTGAGGGCCTGCTCGTACATTTGCCTGGCCATGCCGAAACGGTCCATCTTCTCGTACGTGTAGCCGAGATTGATATATGCCTCCACGTTTCCCGGTTCAAGCTGAACAACCTTCGTGAAATAATGGAGCGCCTTTTCGTAATCCTCCTGCTTGAGATAAATGAGCCCCAGGTTCACATAGGCTTCTGCATAGTCGGGGTCGATCTGGATGCATTTCTTGTATGCCTTGACCGCTTTTTCGGCTGACTGCTCGAGGAGGTCATAGTGGTAGGCTTCGAGAAACCATTGCTGTGCGGTCTTTTTGGTCGTTGCCATATATCACCTGCAATATTACCACGCGAAGCAGGAAAACAGAACAGAAATAACGTTCTGCGTTCCGGGTTCTACGTTCTACGTTAAGAAATCTCATAATGAAGCGTAAACGTAGAACGCAGAACGTGGAACGCAGAACTAGGCCTTTTTTTTCAGTATCAGGGAGCCGAACGCCCCGACGAGCGACACTCCTGCGGAGAGCAGGAATGCGCCCGTGAAGCTTCCCGTGGAATCCTTGATCATGCCGCCGGCGAGAGGCCCGAGGGCCTGGCCTATGCCGAAGAACAGGGTTATGAACCCGAGGCCGGCCGGTGCAAGGCGCCCGCCGACAGCGTCACCGGACGCCGCCGCCATTATGGTGGGGATGGAGAAGGCTGCGATGCCGAAGATGACGGCGGAAACATAGAACCCTGTCGTGTCCTTCCAGAAAGCGAAGACAACATAGGATAGTGCAAGCGTGAGGTAGGCCAGCATCGACCCGTACCTTCTGCCGAGAACGTCGGATATCCAGCCGTAGATAACCCCGCAGAATATACTGAAGATCCCGAGGACCGCAAAGATCCTGCCCGCTGCGATCGGCGTCACGTGCATTTCCTTCGTGAGGAAGGCCACGAAAAACGTAAGGTAGATTATGTACGAGAACCCGTACATGAAATAAACGGCGCCAAGCTTCCATATCTCCGTTTCGACAACGACGTCCTTGAATGCCGAGAAGAGTGTGACCTTTGGGCCGCCCTTTTGTTCCTCGGTCCCGCCATACATCGTCAGGCCCTTTTCGGCCGGGTTGTTCCTTAAGAATGCGTAGCAGACGAACGCAAGGACGAAGACGGCGATCCCGAGTGAGTACCACGCGTAACGCCAGCCGTCCTTCCCGAAATGCGATATGATCGGTGGCAGGATGATACCGGCGATGAAAAGGCCGGTCCCGATACCTGCGGACACTATGCCTGTTGCGAGGCCCCTTTTCTTCGCGATGAACCATGCCGCCGGCAATGCCATGATCGGGACGTAGGCGCCGCCATTACCGAGACCTGCGATAAGCCTCATGAAGAATGCGAACAGGAACGAATCTGAAAGGCCCGTGAGGAACAAGCTGACCCCTATCACCAGAAGGGAGATGAAAACGACACGCCGGACGCCGAAACGGGCCGCAAGGAAGCCTCCTATGATGGCGAGGCTGAGATATCCGATGAAATTGCCGGTCGCTATGGAACCAAGCTGCGTGTAGTTGAGCATGAGCCCGTCCTTCATCGGCGGCAATATAACCGAGTAGGACATCCGTCCGAAGCCATGGGCGAGAATTGTCACGAGCGTACCGGCAAAAGCGATAACCCACGCATAATGCATCGTTCACCTCCGGCAAAACATTGGATTTTCTTTCAATGCTACGTCCTCATCCCCGGAAATGCAAGAAAAAGCCGCCTGCTTCCAGGCGGCTTTTTCGGTCCTACGTCCTACGTCCTACGTCCTACGTCCTACGTCCTACGTCCTACGTCCTACGTCCTA
>ERZ1645192.468-NODE-468-length-33296-cov-13.068680_pt1 | contig 33296 bp, 30 predicted proteins | sample MGYA00575354_ERZ1645192 | MGnify/ENA primary metagenome ERZ1645192 (study PRJEB40844, sample SAMN11349763) | freshwater sediment metagenome | isolation source: river sediment | host: Sediment | place: India: Faizupur Khadar , New Delhi | collected 2017-02-21 ...
TGCGAATTTGGGCAAGCGCGATATAGGGTCATTCGCCCCGTGACACAAGTGAAAATTTCGTGTCGGGGACACGTGCGACGAAATGTGAAATTCGGCTGGAATCGCATGGGCTTGTCACAGAGGTGGAAAGGCGCCTCGGCGGCCCCTCCGGGCCGGGCGGAAACGGGTGCCGCGATCGGTGTGCCGAGGCGGGCCGGAAGCCGGATTTCCGCGACTTTCGAGCCATCGGGTGATCCCCTCGTGCCGCGCCGCCGTCCGGCATCCGGCGGCCATGTGGTCATACATCGAACGATGATGTAGAATTCATCCGGATCGTTCGACGGAGTGAGACGATGGAATCACTGACTCGGATGCAGGCGTTCGTGCAGGTGGTGGAGGCGGGGGGATTTTCGGCGGCGGCGCGCAAGGCGGGGAAGTCCAAGGCGCTGCTCTCCAAATACGTGCGCGATCTCGAGGACGAGCTCGGGGTCAGGCTCCTCAACCGCACCACTCGGCAACTGGCGCCGACCGAGGTGGGGGTGGCCTATCACCGCGAGGCGGTGGACATCCTGCAGCGGCTCGACGATCTCACCGCATCGGTGCGCGACAGCCACGGCGAACCGCGCGGCCATCTGCGGATCTCGGGACCGCGGTTCTTCGGTGATTCCGAGCTCGGCGGGGCGATCACCGAGTTCATGGCGACGCATCCGGAGATCACCGTCGACATCCGCCTCGACGATCGCTTCGTCGATCTGGTCGAGGAAGGGTTCGACGTGGCGATCCGGGTGTCGGAGCCGGTCGATTCGAGCCTGATCGCGCGGCGGCTGGCGCCGTTCCGCGTCGTCTGCTGCGCCGCGCCGGCGTGGATCGCGGCGCACGGGCGGCCGGAAAAGCCCGCCGATCTCGCCGGGCTGCCGGCGATCGCCGACACCAACGCCCGCAACTGGAGTCACTGGCCCTTCGTCGTCGACGGCGAACGCATCGTCGTACCGGTGACGGCGCGGCTCCACGCCAACGCGCCGCAGGTGGCGGCGACGGCGGCGGAAGCGGGACTCGGGGTGGCGCGGACGCCGTGGTTCGCGGTCAGGCGGGCGGTGGAGGAGGGCCGGCTCGAGGTGCTGCTCGCCGACCACGAACTGCGCAACCTCACCGTCCACGCCGTCTATCCGCATCGTCGCCATCTCTCGGCCAAGGTGCGGGTGTTCGTCGACTTCATGGTCGGCTGGTTCGAGCGGCGACGGCGGAGCGAGCCCTGCGTCTGAGATCGCCGCAGGTCGCCGTGCTTCGGCCACGATCGGTGGACGAGATGTACGGCGCGGGCCGTGCTATGGATTCGCTCCACCCGTTCGACATCATCGGAAACCGCCGGAATGACGCTCTCCACCCTCGCTCGCTCTCTTCGCCGCGTCGCCATCGGCCTCGCTCTCGGCTTCGCCGCGGTCTTCGCGACGGGCGGGCGCGAGGCGGCGGCCCATCCGCACGTGTATGTCGATGCCCGGGTCGAGGTGGTGTTCGACAAGGACGGGAAGATCACCGCGCTGCGCCACGTCTGGCGCTTCGACGACGCCTTCTCCGCCTTCGCCAGCCAGGGGCTCGACAAGAACGGCGACGGCATCCTGTCGATCGAGGAGCTGCAGCCACTCGCCAAGATCAATGTCGAGTCGCTCAAGGACTACGACTACTTCACCTTCCTCAAGGTCGGCGGCAAGCGCAGCGGCTTCAAGATCCCGACCGAGTACTGGCTGCAGTCGGCGGACGGTTATCTGACGTTGTTCTACACACTGCCGCTGATGCAGGCGGTCAAGCCGGATGCGACCGGTGTGACCGTGGAGGTCTACGATCCCGGCTATTTCGTCGACTACCAGTTGGTGGAAAAGGACCCTGCCAAACTGATCGACGCGCCGGCCGCGTGCACGGCGGCGGTGCAACGCAAGGCCGATCCGGATGCGGCGACCGCGGCGATCCTCGGCCAGATCCCGGCGAGCGAACGTGAACTGCCGGCGAACCTCCGGTCGCTGACCAGCGACATGTCGAACCGGGTGACGGTGAAATGCCCGTGACCGACGATCGTCGCCGCCTCGTCGCAGCGGTCGTGGTCGCCGCCGTGGTGGCGGTTGCGGCGGCGGTGCCGGCGCTCGCCCAGGCCGGTCCCTTCGGCGTCGGTACGCCGGAAGCCGGTGCCGGTGCGCCGGGTGCCGGCGTCTTCGGTTGGATCGCGGCGCGGCAGAACGAGGCCTATCGGTCGCTGACGGCGGGGCTCAAGGCGATGCGGGCCGATCCGCACGCCGGCTTCTGGCTGATCGTCCTCTCCTTCGCCTACGGGGTGTTCCACGCCGCCGGTCCCGGTCACGGCAAGGCGGTGATCACTTCCTATGTGTTGGCCAATCGCGAAACGCTGAAGCGCGGCATCGTGCTGTCGATGATCTCGGCGCTGCTCCAGGGGCTGGTGGCGATCGTCTTCGTCGGGGCGGCGGTGACGGTGTTCCGCCTCACCGCCCTGGAGATGACCGACGCCACCACCGCCTTCGAGCGTACCAGTGCGGCGGCGATCCTGGGGCTCGGCCTGTGGCTCTCGTGGGTGAAGATCGTCGCGCCGGCGATCGCGGCATGGCGGGCGGCTCGGGCGGCCCCGCCGGTGGCGGTGGAGAGCGGGGTGGTCGATCTTTCGATCGACGCCACCGGCATGTCGGCCAACCGGGCGGCCGAACTCTGCGCCTGCGGCCAGGTGCACGCACCCGATCCGACGACGCTCGGCGGTCCGTTCGACCTTCGCAAGGCGCTCGCGGCGGTAGCCGCGGTCGGCATACGGCCGTGTACGGGTGCGTTGATCGTGCTGGTCTACGCCTTCGCCCAGGGGCTCGCCTGGGCGGGAATCGTGTCGATCGTCGCCATGTCGCTCGGTACCGGCCTCACCGTGTCGGCACTCGCCTCGGTCGCGGTCACGGCGCGGACACTGGCGCTGCGGCTGGCCGGCGACGACGGGGTATGGAGCCTGCGCGTGCTGCGCGGCGCCGAGATCCTCGGGGCGCTGATCGTTCTGGCGATGGGCGTGCTGCTCGCCGGCGCGGCGATCTGGGGCGGGCCGGTCGCGGCGGGGTGAATCGCCGTCGGCCGATCAGGACCGCGCCGCGGCGCGAGCGCGGATCGCTTCGCCGAAGGCGGCGAAGAGCCGCGACGAGGGGTGGTCGGAGCGCACCCAGTATTCGGGATGCCACTGGACGCCGACGGCGAAGGCGGTCGCATCCCGGACGCTCACCGCCTCGACGGTGCCGTCGGGAGCGGTCGCCTCGATCACCAGCCGGTCGGCGAGAGTGGCCAACCCCTGGCGGTGCAGCGAGTTGACGTCGATTTCGTCCGAGCCGAGCACTCGGCCGATGCAGCCTTCGCGGACGACGTGGACCTTGTGGCGGATGGCGTAGCGCTGGTCCGAAGTCGGGGCTTCCGGGGCGCGATGGTCCATGCGGCCCTCGAAACTCTGGATCTCGGTGTGCAACGTACCGCCGAGGGCGACGTTGAGCTCCTGGTAGCCGCGACAGATGGCGAAGAGCGGGACGCCCTTGTCGATCGCCAGACGGATCATCGGCAGGGTGGTGGCGTCGCGGGCCGGGTCGTAGGGCTCGTGGTCGGGAGTCGGCTCCTCGCCGTAGAGGCTCGGGTGGACGTTCGACTTCGAGCCGGAGAGGAGAACGCCGTCGACCCGGTCGAGCACCGAGTCGAGATCGAGGGCGCCGCCGAGCGAGGGCAGCATCACCGGGACGGCGCCGGCGCCGTAGAGGATCGCCTCGAGGTAGGTCGAGGGGGTCATGTGCCAGCTCATGCCGTCTATGGATCGCAGATCGGACGAAACGAGTACGAGCGGCAGTCCGGACATGATCTCGCGGAACCTTCGATGTTGGACGAACGAGCGACAGATATGCCACGACGCGGGGGGATCGACCAGAGCGGCAGCGGCGTTTCATGGCTCCCATGCCGCTTCGTCTCGACCTGCCGTGCATCAGTGGGTATGAGGGGGGCGACCCGTGCTCCGCCTTCTCTCGGGAGTTCCCCATGCAGGCTCTCATCGCCACGATCGACGCGATCAATCGCACGATCGGTCGTGTCGTCTCCTGGTCGATCCTGGTGATCGTCCTCATGCAGTTCGCCGTGGTGATCCTGCGCTACGTCTTCGGTTCGGGCTCGGTATGGGTGCAGGAGACGATCACCTACGTCTATGCAACCAGCTTCATGGCGACGGCGGGTTATGCGCTGTTGCGCGACGGGCAGGTCCGGGTCGACATCTTCTATCGCGAGGCGTCGAAGCGGACGAAGGCGATCGTCGACATCCTCGGCACGCTGGTCTTCTTGTGGCCGGTGACAGGGCTGCTCATCTGGGTCGCGTCTCCCTACGTGGCACGGTCCTTCGCCATCCTGGAGGGCTCGCGCGAGACCTCGGGACTGCCCTTCGTCTATCTGCTCAAGGCGGAGATCCTGCTCTTCGCCGGCCTCCTGGCGTTGCAGGGCCTGTCGCTCGTGCTGCGCTCCACCCGCGAGCTGGCCGGTCGGCCGGCCGACGAGCCGATCGCCTGAGGAAAGGCCGCCATGACCGTCGCCCAGATCCTCGACATCGGCATGTTCGTCGGCGCCTGCGTGGTGCTGCTCGCCGGTTATCCGGTGGCACCGACGCTCGCCGGCACCGCGGTGATCTTCGCCGCCATCGGCTGGCTCGCCGGGGTGTTCGATCCGAGCTTCCTCTCCGCCCTGCCGCAGCGCGTCTACGGCATCATGACCAACCCGGTGCTGGTGTCGGTGCCGCTGTTCGTCTTCATGGGGGTGATGCTGGAGCGCTCCAAGGTGGCCGAACTGCTGCTCGAGACGATGGGGCGGCTGTTCGGACGGCTACCCGGCGGGCTCGGCATCTCGGTGACGCTGGTGGGCGCACTGCTCGCCGCCTCCACCGGCATCGTCGGCGCGACCGTCGTCACCATGGGGCTGCTGTCGCTGCCGACCATGCTGCGCTGGGGCTACGATCCCAAACTCGCCACCGGCTCGATCGCGGCGGCAGGGACCCTCGGCCAGATCATTCCGCCGTCGCTGGTGCTGGTGGTGCTCGGCGACGTGCTCGCCAACGCCTATCAGAAGGCGCAGACCGACATGGGCAATTTCGCGCCCGACACGGTGTCGGTCTCCGATCTGTTCGCGGGTGCGCTGATACCCGGTCTCGTCCTCTCGGGCCTCTACGTCGTCTATCAGACGGTGGTCGCCATCGTGTCGCCGAAGAGTTCGCCGCCGGCGCCGGAAGGGCTCGGCAGGGTCACCTTCATGGAGGTGGCCGGGGCGTTGATCCCGCCGGTGGCGCTGGTGCTGTGCGTGCTCGGCTCGATCCTGTTCGGCATCGCCACGCCGACGGAAGCCGCTTCGGTCGGCGCGGTCGGTACGCTGCTGCTCGCCGGACAGCGCCGGGCACCGCATCGCGGCGTCGTCTTCCTCGCCGCCTGGGGCGCGCTCGGGGTGTTGCTCGTCCTCGCCTCGACCGTCGACATGCGCCTCGGCCGTGGTGACACCACCACGGCACAGTCGGTGGCGATCGCCGTCGCCACCCTCGGCACCGCGATTCTGGCCTTCGGGGTGGTGTTCGCCGCTTTCGTCTGCTGGAAGGAGAACGTGCTGCGCCCGGTGATGGAGACCACCACCGAAATCACCGCGATGGTCTTCACCATCGTCATCGGCGCCACCTTCTTTTCGTTGGTCTTCCGCGGGCTCGGCGGCGAGGAGATGGTGGCGCGCTATCTCGAACACCTGCCGGGCGGCTCGGCCGGGGCGATCCTGATCGTCATGGTGGCGATGTTCGTGCTCGGCTTCTTCGTCGACTTCCTGGAGATCTCCTACATCGTCGTGCCGATCGCGGCACCGGTGTTGCTCAAGATGCCGATGCCGGACGGATCGCCGATGAGCCCGATCTGGCTCGGGGTGCTGATGGGGGTGAACCTGCAGACGTCGTTCATGCACCCGCCCTTCGGCGTGGCGTTGTTCTATCTGCGTGGGGTGGCGCCGCCGGAGGTGAAGACGACCGACATCTACATCGGCATCATTCCCTTCGTCTGCATCCAGCTCGCCATGTTGTGGGTGCTTTGGCAGTGGCCGGGCATGGCGACCTGGCTGCCGCGGCTGATCTACGGGGCGAATTGACGGGTGGAGGCGTGCGGTGATCGCCGCGACGGTCGGGGGCGCCGGCCGGTAACGCGGGCGTCCACGGCGGCGGATCGACGCGAGACGTCGCCGTTCGAAATACGAACAAACGTTAGTATATGGTGACGGGGCCGCACCCGAACCGGACGGTGCGGGCGCCATGACCGTCCGTGCGGTGACGGCCCGGATTTCGTGTGCGGTGCACCATGTCCGGTCGGTCGAGTGCGGCGCGGGACGGCCCGAGCGGCTCCTTTCGGCGCGGTATGCCCCGGTTTCGATGCCCGCGGCGGGGCGGAATCGGTTCTGCCGCGGTCGCGAAGACGCGGGCCTCGATCAGGCCGATGGCGTCTGCCGCGGTGCCGAAATCGGCCGCGGCCGCATCTCTTGCGAACATCAGCATATGTATTCTGCATAACTTATGAGCGTGCTCTCCCCCATACCAAAGACGCCCGCTTCCGAGCTTGCCTTCTCGGGGCTCCTCGGGTTTGATCCCGGGTAATCGAACGACCGTGCGGTTCCCGGAAAACCGGATCGACGAAGCCGCCGGCATTGAGGGTGAGGAAACACGAATGACGGATGCGGGGGCCACCCGTACCGGCGCGCGGGACACGTTTCCCAAATTGCTGCTCGCCAATGCGGTGTCTCTGGCCGACCGGCCGGCGATGCGCGAGAAGGATCTCGGCATCTGGCAGACCTGGACGTGGAGCGACGTCGCCGAGGAGGTGCGCGACTTCGCGCTCGGGTTGCAGCGCCTCGGGCTCGAGCCGGGCGAGAAGGTGGCGGTGGTCGGGGCCAATCGGCCGCGCCTCTACTGGACCTTCGCCGCGGTGCAGAGCCTCGGCGGCGTGCCGGTGCCGGTCTACAAGGACGCGGTCGCCGACGAGATGGCCTATGTGCTGGAGCACGCCGAGGTCGCCTTCGCCGTCACCGAGGACCAGGAGCAGACCGACAAGATCCTGTCGATCTCCGACCGCCTGCCGGGCCTGCGCCACGTCGTCTACGACGACGAGCGGGGCCTCAGGGACTACGATCACACGCGGCTGCACGCCTTCGCCGAGGTGCAGAAGACGGGTCGCGAGCGGGCGACGTCCGATCCGGGTGCACTCGCCGGCTGGCACGAACGCATCGCCCTCGGTCGCGGTTCGGACCTCGCGGTGATGCTCTACACCTCGGGCACCACCGGTAAGCCCAAGGGGGTGATGCTCAGCTTCGACAACGTGTTGATCTCGGCCGCCAACGGCATCGACTTCGACACGCTCACGGCGCAGGAGGAGGTGGTCGCCTATCTGCCGATCGCCTGGGTCGGCGACCACATTTTCTCCTACGCCCAGTCCTTCGTCGCCGGCTTCTGCGTCAATTGTCCGGAGAGCGCCGAGACCACCGACGACGACCGGCGCGAGATCGGTCCGACCTATGTCTTCGCGCCGCCGCGGGTCTACGAGTCGATGCTCACCCGCACCCAGGTCAGGATGCAGGACGCCGGCAAGCTCAAACAGAAGATGGTCGACCATTTCCTCGCAGTGGCCGATCGGCTGGGCGAGGCGATCCTCGACGGTCGGCCGGTCGGTCTTCTCGATCGGCTGCACTACCGGCTCGGCGAATTCCTGGTCTACGGCCCCTTGAAGAATCGCTACGGTTTCACCCGCACCCGCGTCGCCTACACCGCCGGCGAGGCGATCGGGCCGGAGATCTTCCGCTTCTACCGCTCGATCGGCGTCAACCTGAAGCAGCTCTACGGACAGACCGAGGCCTCGGTCTACGTGACGCTGCAGCCCGACGCCGAGATCCGCGCCGACACCGTCGGCGTGCCGGGTCCGCAGGTGGAGATCCGCATCTCCGAGAACGGCGAGGTGCTCTATCGCAGCCCCGGCGTCTTCGTCGGCTACTACAAGAACGATCAGGCGACCGCCGAGACCAAGACGGCGGACGGTTGGGTCCATTCCGGTGACGCCGGCTTCATCGAGACCGCGAGCGGCCATCTCAAGATCATCGACCGTGCCAAGGACGTCGGCAAACTCGTCGACGGCACCCTGTTCGCGCCGAAGTACATCGAGAACAAGCTCAAGTTCTTCGCCGACATCAAGGAGGCGGTGGCCTTCGGCGACGGACGCGGCTTCGTCACCGTCTTCCTCAACATCGACCTCGCCTCGGTCGGGGCCTGGGCGGAGCGCAACGACGTCGTCTACGCCAGCTACCAGGAACTCGCCGCCCATCCCCAGGTCTATGCCCGCATCCGCACCGCGGTCGACCGGGTCAATCGTGACCTTTCGGCCGAGGCGATGATGGCGGGGGCGCAGATCCGCCGCTTCCTCATCCTCCACAAGGAACTCGACGCCGACGACGGCGAGCTCACCCGGACCCAGAAGGTGCGGCGCAGCTTCATCGCCGACCGCTACGCGCCACTGGTCGAGGCGCTCTACGACGGCTCGACGGAGAAGCACGTGGTCACCGAGATCGCCTTCGAGGACGGTCGCAAGGGCACCATCACCGGTGACGTGAGGATCGAGGACATGCAGGTCCATGCGACGGCGAAGCGGGAGGCGGCGGAATGAGGAGCTCCCTCCCCCCCATCGCGAAGGGCGAGCCGATCCTGCAGGTGGAGAACATCTCGCTCTCCTTCGGCGGCGTGAACGCGCTGACCGACGTGTCCTTCGACATCCTTGCCGGCGAGGTGCGCGCCATCATCGGCCCGAACGGCGCCGGCAAGACGTCGATGCTCAACGTCATCAACGGCTTCTATCATCCGCAGGTGGGTCGAGTGATCCATCGCGGCGAAGCGCGGACGGGTAGGAAGCCACACGAGGCGGCGCGGCGCGGCATCGGCCGCACCTTCCAGAACGTGGCGTTGTTCAAGGGTCTGTCGACCCTCGACAACATCATGGCCGGCCGCACGCTCAAGATGACCCGCGGCTTCTTCTGGCAGTGTCTGCGCTTCGGTCCGGCGCTGAACGAGGAGATCGATCACCGCCGCAAGGTCGAGGAGATCATCGATTTCCTGGAGATCGAGCACATCCGCAAGGTGCCGGTCGGCAAGCTGCCCTACGGGTTGAAGAAGCGGGTCGAGCTCGGCCGGGCCCTCGCCCAGGAGCCGGAGCTGCTTCTCCTCGACGAACCGATGGCGGGCATGAATCTCGAGGAGAAGGAGGACATGAGCCGCTTCATCCTCGACATCCGCGAGACCTTCGGCACCACCATCGCGCTGATCGAGCACGACATGGGGGTGGTGATGGATCTCTCCGACCGCGTCGTCGTGCTCGAATACGGTCGCAAGATCGCCGACGGCACACCCGACGAGGTCCAGAACGACCCCGTGGTCATCGACGCCTATCTCGGCCGGTCGCACTGAGGAGACGGGGCAGATGGATCTTCTCACCGCGATCTTCGTCGATCCCTTCGTCCGCATGGGGACCAACCCGACCTTCCTGGTCCAGGTGATCTGGGAGGGCTTCGTCTCGGGTGTGCTCTATGCGCTCGTCGCGCTCGGCTTCGTGCTGATCTTCAAGGCCTCCGGCGTGTTCAACTTCGCTCAGGGCATCATGGTGGTGTTCGCGGCGCTGGCTCTGGTCGGCCTGCACGAGAAGGGCGTTCCCGCCTGGCCGGCATTGTTGGTGGCGACCGGTGTCATGCTGATCCTGGCGATCGGCATCGAACGGGTGGTGCTGCGACCGCTGGTCAATCAACCGGACATCATCCTCCTGATGGCGACGATCGGCCTCACCCGCTTCCTCGTCGGTCTCGGCGAGATGGTGTTCGGTGGTGAGCCCAAGGTGATGATCACCGAGGCGCTCGGCATCCCGACCGGCATTCTGCGGATCCCGCTCTTCGGCAAGAGCCTGATCCTCAAGGAAATCGACATGACGGCGGCTGTGGTCGCCATCCTGATGGTCGCCTTCCTCGCCGTGTTCTTCGCCCGAACCAAGATCGGCCGGGCGTTGCGCGCCGTCGCCGACGACCATCAGGCGGCGCTGTCGGTCGGCATCTCGCTCAATCGCATCTGGGTGATCGTGTGGTTCGCCGCCGGCATCGTGGCGCTGGTCACCGGTATCATGTGGGGGGCGCGGTCCCAGGTTTCCTTCGACCTCGAGGTGATCGCGCTGAAGGCGCTCCCCGTTCTGATCCTCGGCGGCTTCACTTCGGTGCCGGGCGCCATCGTCGGCGGGCTGATGATCGGCATCGGCGAGAAGATCGGCGAGATCTACTGGGGGCGGCTGCTGGGCGGTGGCATCGAGAGCTGGCTCGCCTATCTCATCGCCCTGGCCTTCCTGCTGTTCCGGCCGCAGGGCCTGTTCGGCGAGAAGATCATCGAACGCGTCTGACGGGAGAGGAACGGGCATGTTCTATCGGGAAGTCGGACAGTTCAAATCGACCTACGCGGCCGACATGGCGATCTTCCCGATCCGCCAGGACCGCATCGGCATCGCGGTGATGCTGGGCTTGGCGGTGATCGCCATCCCGCTCGTCGCCAACGATTTCGTCCTCGCCTCGATCATGATTCCGGGGCTGGTGTTCACGCTCGCCGCGATCGGGCTCAACATCCTGACCGGTTACGCCGGACAGATCTCGCTCGGCACCGGCGCCTTCATGGGGGTCGGGGCCTATGCCGCCTTCAAGATGGCGAGCGCCTTTCCGCAGGTGAACGTCATCGTCTGGATCCTCGCCTCGGGCGTCTTCTCGGCCGGGGTCGGGGTGGTCTTCGGCCTGCCGTCGCTGCGCATCAAAGGCCTCTATCTGGCGGTCACCACGCTCGCGGCGCAGTTCTTCCTCGACTGGTGCTTCGTCCGCGTCGGCTGGCTCACCGACTATTCCTCGTCGGGCGCCATCGAGGCGGCGCGGCGGTCGTTGTTCGGGATCGCCATCACCGGGCCGGAGGCCACCCCGCTCGCCCGCTACTTCGTGGTGTTGGGGCTCGTCGTCCTGCTCACCTTCGTCGCCTCCAACCTCGTCCACGGCCGCATCGGCCGGACCTGGATGATGGTGCGCGACATGGACATCGCCGCCGAGCTGATGGGGGTGCGCCTGCTTCCCGCCAAGCTCCTCGCTTTCGCGGTGTCGTCCTATTTCGCCGGCGTCGCCGGGGCGATGATGGTGTTCTTCTGGCTCGGCGCGGCGGAGCCCTCGGCCTTCGGCATCTCGCTCTCCTTCCAGGTGCTGTTCATGGTGATCATCGGCGGGCTCGGCTCGATGATCGGCTCCTATTTCGGCGCCGCCTTCATCTGGGCGCTGCCGGTGCTGATCAAGTTCACGCCGAACCTGTTCGGCATCGAGATCCAGTCGGCGACGGTCGAACACGCCAACTCGATGATCGTCGGGGCGTTGATCATCTTCTTCCTGATCGTCGAACCGCACGGGCTGGCCAAGCTGTGGGCGGTGACGAAACAGAAGCTCAGGGTCTGGCCCTTCCCCTGGTGAGGGCACCGTAGAGACGAGCCGCGGCCGGTTCGGGTCGGGTCGCGGCGCATCAACGAAGAGACCCGAAGTCCGCCCGGGGCCGCGCGCGCCTCGGCGGCGGGCATCAGACGGAGGAAAACCCGATGTTCGGACGCTCTGCACTCGCTCTCTCGGTGGCCTCGGTCATCGCCTCGGCCGTCTCGACGGTCACGCCGGCGGCGGCCCAGGAATCGGTCTATGTGCCGCTGCTCACCTACCGTACCGGCGCCTATGCCGGCTCGGGCATTCCGATCGCCGACGGCATGCACGACTACCTCGAGATGCTGAACCAGCGCGACGGCGGCGTCGGCGGGGTGAAGATCGTCTACGAGGAATGCGAGACCGGCTACACCGCCCAGAAGGGCGTCGAGTGCTACGAGGCGACCAAGGGCAAGGGCGCCCTGATGTACAATCCGTGGTCGACCGGCATCACCCTGCAGCTGATCCCCAAGGCCGGCGTCGACAAGATCCCGGTGCTGTCGATGGCCTACGGCCTGACCGCCGCGGCCGACGGCAAGACCTTCCCCTGGGTGTTCAACCCGCCGATGACCTACTGGGACGGCGCCTCGGTGGCGATGAAGTACATCGCCTCCAAGGTCGGCGGCCTCGACAAGCTCAAGGGCAAGAAGATCGGCCTGATCTATCTCGATGCGCCCTTCGGCAAGGAGCCGCTGCCGCTGCTCGAGCTCTTGGCCAAGGAGAACGGCTTCGAACTCGCCAAGTACCCCGTCCCCGGCGACAAGATGCAGGATCAGTCGTCGCAGTGGCTGAACATCCAGTCGGACAGCCCGGATTGGATGATCATGTGGGGTTGGGGCGCGATGAACCCGACCGCGGTCAAGGAAGCGGTCAAGGTCGGCTATCCGATGGACAAGTTCATCGGCGTGTGGTGGTCGGGCTCCGACGATGACGCGCGGGCCGGCGGCGCCGGCGCCAAGGGCTATCTAACCCTCAACTTCAACGGCACCGGCGCCGGCTTCCCGGCGATCGCCGACATCAAGAAGCACGTGGTCGACAAGGGTCTCTCCACCCTCAAGGACGCGTCGCGGCTGGGTGAGAACAACTACAACAAGGGCGTCTACAACTCGATGCTGATCGCCGAGGCGATCCGCACCGCCCAGAAGAAGACCGGCAAGAAGGTGGTCGACGCCCAGGACGTGCGCGCCGGCCTGGAGAGCCTCGACATCGACGCCGCCCGCATCAAGGAGATGGGGCTCGAGGGCTTCATGACCCCGGTCAAGGTCACCTGCGACGACCACTCCGGCTCCAATGCGGCCTACGTGCAGCAGTGGGACGGGGCGAAGTGGGTGAAGGTGTCGGACTGGATGGATCCGATGAAGGACAAGGTCCGTCCGCTGCTCGTCGCCGACGCCGCCGCCTACGCCGCCAAGAACGCGCCGTGGCCGGCCCGCACGGAAGCCTGCGGCGGCCGCTGATCGCGGCATGAACGAGGCGCCGGGGCGGAGCGATCCGCCCCGGGGGCTTCGCGAGTGTTCGCTCCGACGAAGACTCCCCTCGGCACGGCCTATCGAGATCGGGGGTCCTCTCATCCGGTTCTCTCACCCCTCGAGGGGGAGAGACAGAGAGGCACTGTCTGCGGAAAATCGAGGGTCGCGCGTTGTCGCGAGGCCCAGCTTCGGAACCGGAGGGCGCGAGTGCCCCCGCCACTCGTCTCGATGGAGACCCTCATGACCGACCCCGCCGCCGCGATGCTGACCGTCGACAACATCGAGGTGGTCTACGATCACATCGCCCTGGTGCTGAAGGGCGTGTCGCTGACCGTGCCGAAGGGCGGCGTGGTGGCGCTGCTCGGGGCCAACGGTGCCGGCAAGACGACGACGCTCAAGGCGATCTCCAACCTGCTCCACGCCGAACGCGGCGAGGTGACCAAGGGCAAGATCGTCTTCGAGGGCGACGAGGTTCAGGCGCTGTCGCCCAATGAACTGGTGCGCCGCGGCTGCATCCAGGTGATGGAGGGGCGGCACTGCTTCGGCCATCTCACCGTCGAAGACAACCTTCTGACCGGCGCTTTCACCCGCCGCGACGGGCGTGGTGCGGTCAAGGCCGATCTCGAACGTTGCTACGAGCTCTTTCCGCGCCTGAAGCAGCGCCGCAAGAGTCAGGCCGGCTACACCTCGGGCGGCGAGCAACAGATGGTGGCGATCGGTCGCGCACTGATGTCGCGGCCGAAGATGATCCTGCTCGACGAGCCGTCGATGGGGCTGGCGCCGCAGATCGTCGACGAGATCTTCGAGATCGTCCACCGGCTCAATGCCCAGGAGGGGGTTTCGTTCCTTCTCGCCGAGCAGAACACCGCGGTGGCGCTGCGTCACGCGACCCACGGCTACATTCTCGAATCCGGCCGTATCGTGCTCGACGGCGAGGCGAAGACGCTCTCCGAGAACGAGGACGTCAAGGAGTTCTACCTCGGCGTGGCGGCGGCGGGGCGCAAGAGCTTCAAGGAAGTGAAGCACTACAAGCGCCGCAAGCGCTGGCTGGCGTGAGGATCCTTCGATGGCCGAATACTACGATCGTCTGGAGACCCGCCGTCCGGCAACGCGCGAACGGGCGCAGATGAAGGCGCTGCGCGAAGCGGTCGAGGGGCTGGCGGCGACGCGGGCGTGGAAGAGCCGCTTCGCCGGTATTCCCGCCGCCGAATTGCGGACCCGTCGCGATCTCGCGGCGATTCCGGTGCTGCGCAAGGGCGAGTTGAAGGACCTCCAGGCGGCTCGGCCGCCCTTCGCCGGTCTTTCGCCGGCGAAGTTGGTCGGGGTCGGCCGTCTCTTCACCTCGCCGGGTCCGATCTACGAACCGGAGGGCCTGTCGAGCGACTGGTGGGGCACGGCGCGGGCGCTCGCCGCCGCCGGCATCCGTCGCGGCGACGTGGTGCTCAACACCTTCGCCTATCATCTCACCCCGGGCGGATTCATCCTCGACGCCGGTGCGCGCGCGCTCGGCTGTCCGGTGATCCCGGCGGGGCCGGGCAACAAGGAGGCGCAGCTCGATCTCATCGGCCACTATCGGCCGCGCGCCTATGTCGGGACCCCCGACTTCCTCAAGATCCTGCTCGACGCGGCGCAAGAGGCGGGACGTGACATCGCCTCGCTGGAGCGGGCGCTGGTCACCGGTGCGGCGCTGCCACCGTCGCTCAGGGCCGAGCTCGAAGGCCGCGGCGTCGGAGTGCGTCAGTGCTACGCCATCGCCGACGTCGGCCTCGTCGCCTACGAGACGAGCGGCCCGGACGGCGCCCTCGTCCCCGGCATGATGGTCGACGAACGCATCCTGCTCGAGATCGTGCGGCCGGGCACCGGCGATCCGGTCGGCCCCGGCGAGGTCGGCGAGGTGGTGGTGACGCGCGCCGATCCGATCCATCCGGTAGTCCGGCTGGCCACCGGCGATCTCTCCGCCTTCCTCGAGGGCGAGAGCCCGTGCGGGCGCACCGGGCCGCGGATCCGCGGCTGGATGGGGCGCGCCGACCAGAAGGCCAAGGTCAAGGGCATGTTCGTCGACCCGGCCGACGTCGACCGGGTCCGACAGCGCCATTCCGAGATCGGCCGGGCGCGTCTGGTCGTCACTCGGGCGAACGAGCAGGACGAGATGGAGCTGAAGGTCGAGGCGACGGTCGCCGATCCGGCCTTCGTGGAAGCGGTCGCGGCGACGCTCGCGGCGGTGACCCGGCTCAAGGGCCGGGTGACGGTGGTGGCGCCGGGAACGCTGCCCAACGACGGCAAGGTCATCGCCGACGAGCGGCCGGTCGGGTGAGGTATGGTCGCCGAGGGCGCCGCGACGACACGAAGCACCGGCGGAGGGTCGCGAACGACGAACGTTCCGGACGCGCGAGTGCAGGGTCGGGGCAAGCCGGGATGACGTTGCGCGATAGTTCGAGACGGGCCTGCGGCCCTCCTCATCATGACGTGCTGTCGAAAACCGCAACGATCACGAGCGCCTCATGGTGAGGAGGCGCGGAGACCGCGCCGGCTCGAACCATCGAGCACGGCGGTCGACGACGGTGACGCAGCATTTCGGCACGCGCCCCCCCAACCGGTGAGAGCGGAGGGTGCGCGCCGAATGCGGCGAACGCGTCACCGCGCCGCCGGCTTGGCCTTGGGGCGCAGCTCGGAGAGGGCGGCCTTCTGATGGCCGGCGGCGTCGAAGTTGTCGGGCTTCAGCCAGGCGACGAAGGCCGCCTTCACCGTCGGCCACTCCTTGTCGACGATCGAATACCAGGCGGTGTCGCGGTTGCGGCCCTTGATCACCATGTGCTGGCGGAAGATGCCCTCGAAGGTGAAGCCGAAGCGGATGGCGGCGGTGCGCGACGGGGCGTTGAGGGCGTCGCATTTCCACTCGAAGCGACGATAGCCGAGGTCGTCGAAGGCGTGCTTCATCGCCAGGAAGATCGCTTCGGTGGCGGCGCGGGTCTTCTGCAGAACGGGGGCGAAGAAGATGTGGCCGATCTCGATCACGCCGGCCGCCGGGCGGATCTCCATCAGGGTGAGGACGCCGAGCGCCTTGCCGGAGGCGGCGTCGACGAGGGCGTAGGAGAGCGGATCGGTCAGTTCCTCACGGCCCTTCAGCCAGGAGAGGAAGCTCGCCTCGTCGGCGAAGGGGCCGTAGCTCATGTAGGTCCACACCGAATCGTGGCCCTCGACCGCGGTCCACAGATCGTGGCCGTGCTTCGCGGTGTCGAGCGGCTCGAGCCGTCCCCAGGTACCGGCGATACCGGCCCGCACCGGACGGGCGCGTTCGCTCCAGCCCTGGAGCTGCGGGCCGACCGGCCGCTCTTCGTTTCTGCCCGGCATCGGGATCTCCTCGTCGGTGTTTCGTCGTGTCGCCGACCTTGGCCCGGCGCGCGTCGCGGATCAACCGTCATCCGGGCTGATACCGACGAGAGGCGGCGATCGAGCGAAATCACGCAGTTGCGACCCCGTCCCCTCTCGACCGCGTGCATCCGAGAGCGCACATAGACGGACATGACCATCTCGCCCGCACCCGCTTCGCTCACACCTTCACCCGCGGCCTCCGCCGAGCCGCTGCTCGTCGACGTCACCGGCATGACCTGCGCCGCCTGCGCCGCCCGCATCGAGAAGGTGCTCGGCCGGGTGCCGGGGGTGGAGAAGGCGACGGTCAATCTGGCGTTGGAGACGGCCGAGATCGCGGCGCCCGGCGTCGACAGCGAGCTTCTGGTCGCGGCGATCGAGCGCGCCGGCTTCGGCGCCCATCTGCGCGACACGGCGGTGGCGGCGCGGCGGGCGGCGCTGGAACGCGCGGCCGAAGAGCGCGCGACGGAGGAGAAACGGACGTTTCTCGTCTTCCTCGCCTCGGCGATCCTGACCCTGCCGTTCCTGGTCGGCATGATCCCGATGGCCTGGGGGGGGCATGCGACCTGGCTGACGCCGTGGCTGCAGGTGGCACTGGCGACGCCGGTGCAGGTGATCGCCGGTACACGCTTCTATGTCGGGGCCTTCAAGGCGCTGCGGGGTCGTTCGGCCAACATGGACGTACTGGTGGCGCTCGGGACCACGGTCGCCTGGGGTTTCTCGATGGCGATGGTGGCGGTTCACGGCGAGCACGCTCACGGTCACCTCTATTTCGAGGGTTCGGCGACGGTGCTGACACTGATCCTGCTCGGCAAGCTCATGGAGGCGCGGGCCAAGCGCTCGGCGACCGCGGCGGTGGCCAAGCTGATGGCGCTGCGGCCCGACACCGCGACGCGGGTGGTGAACGGTCTCGCCGAGGTTGTGGCGGCCGACCTGTTGCGCCGTGGCGATCACGTACTGGTGAAGCCGGGCGAGCGAGTGGCGGCGGACGGGATCGTCGTCGAGGGCGCGAGCGAACTCGACGAGAGCCTGGTCACCGGCGAGAGCGTGCCGGTCGAGAAGCGGGTCGGCGACAAGGTGACGGCCGGGACGATCAACGGCTCCGGGGCGATCACCTTCCGGGTCACCGCGGTCGGCGAGGACACCACCATCGCCCGCATCGGTCATCTGGTCGAGCAGGCGCAGATCGCCAAGGCGCCGGTGCAGCGGCTGGTCGACAAGGTGGCGAGCGTCTTCGTGCCGGTGATCGTCGTCATCGCGATCGTCACCTTCGCGACTTGGTGGCTGGTCGGGCACGACTTCGAGAAGGCGCTGATCCCGGCGGTGGCGGTGCTGGTGATCGCCTGTCCCTGCGCCCTCGGGCTGGCCACACCGGCGGCCTTGGTCGCCGGGACCGGCGCGGCGGCCAAGGCCGGGATCCTGATCCGCGACATCGAGGCGCTGGAGCGGGCGCACGCCGTCGACTGCGTGATCTTCGACAAGACCGGCACGCTCACCGCGGGCCATCCCTCGGTCACCGACGTCTTCGTGCTCGGCGGGTCGGGCGACGAGATGTTGCGGCTCGCGGCCTCGGCGCAGAGCGCCAGCGAGCATCCGTTGGCCAAGGCCTTCGTCGCGGCGGCCGACGCGCGCGGACTGGTCCGTGCTCCGGTGAGCGGGGCGCGCAGCCACGTCGGGCGCGGCCTCGTCGCCACCGTCGAGGGACGCGGGATCGCCATCGGCAATGCCGCGCTGATGGCCGAACTGGGTGCGGACCTGCGTCTGTTCGAAAAGGAAGCGGCGCGGTTCTCCGGCGAGGCGAAGACGGTCGTGGCGGTGGCGCGTGATCGCGAGGTTCTCGGTCTCGTGGCGCTCGCCGACCCGATCCGGGCGGAGAGTGGCGACGCGGTGGCGGCGCTGAAGGCGGCACGGGTCGCAGTGCGGCTCGCCACCGGCGACGGCGCGGCGGTGGCGCGGGCGGTCGGCGATCGGCTCGGCCTCGACGCGGTGGCGGCGGAGGTCCGGCCGGAGGGCAAGACGGCGCTGGTCGAGAGACTGCGTTCGCAGGGTCGGGTGGTCGCCATGGTCGGCGACGGCATCAACGATGCGCCGGCACTCGCCGCCGCCGACGTCGGCATCGCCATGGGGTCGGGCGCCGACGTGGCGATGGAGACGGCCGGCATCACGTTGATGCGCTCCGATCCGCGCCTCGTCCCCGCGGCGCTGGAGATCAGCCGCGCCACTTGGGCGAAGATCCGCCAGAACCTGTTCTGGGCCTTCTTCTACAATGTCGTCGGTGTGCCGCTCGCCGCCTTCGGCCATCTCACCCCGGCGTTGGCCGGGGCGGCGATGGCGATGAGTTCGGTGTCGGTGGTCACCAACGCGCTGACGCTCACCCGCTGGAAACCCTCTTCCGATCGACGCCGGTGAGGGGTGGCGTTCGCCCACGTCGATGCCCATATTCCGCCCGATTGCCGTGGCTCATCCGCTCGCCTAGAAGACAACTCGCGCCACCCGGCGCCCGGCCTCTCCGCTCCCTCCCGGACCTCTCGCAGGACCTTCCATGACCGCGAAACTCTCTCGCCGCGATCTCATCTCCGCTTCCGTTGCCCTCGGCGTCGCCAATCTCCTAGGGTCCGCCGGTCCGGCGGCGGCGGCGGCGCTCAAGTTCGGCCCGGCGAAGGCGTTCTCCTTCGCCTCGCTCACCCAGCGGGCCCGCGAGGCGGCGGCCAAAGCCCATCTGCCGCCGAAGAAGCCGGCGCCGGAGATCGTCGAGCAGATCGGTTACGAGCAGCACGGCAAGATCAAGTTCCGTCCCGATCACGCCATGTTCGGCGACGAGAAGGGGGTCTATCCGGTCACCTTCTTCCCCGTCGGCAAGTACTTCGCCAAGACGATCAAGATGCACGCCGTCGACGGCGACAAGGCGGCGGAGGTGCTCTACGAGCCGGAGTATTTCGACATGCCGGAGGACAGCCCGGCGGCGAAGCTGCCGGAGGACACCGGTTTCGCCGGCTTCCAGATCCGCGAGTCGAAGAGCCGGCCGGACTGGCGGACCCAGGACTGGTGCGCCTTCCTCGGCGCCTCCTATTTCCGCGCCATCGGTTCGCTCAACGAATACGGCCTGTCGGCCCGCGGCATCGCGATCGATACGGCGAGCCCGACGCCCGAGGAGTTTCCGGACTTCACCGAGTTCTACCTGCAGCCGGCGAGCGACGAGAAACATCCGATCGTCGTCTATGCGCTGCTCGACGGACCGTCGATCACCGGCGCCTACAAGTTCACCATCCGCCGCACCGAGGGCGTGGTGATCGACGTCGAGTGCAATCTCTTCGCCCGCAAGGACATCGCCAAGCTCGGCATCGCACCGATGACGTCGATGTACTGGTTCTCCAACTACGACAAGAGCTACCAGCTGGAGTGGCGGCCGGGTGCGCACGACAGCGACGGTCTCGCCATCTGGACGGGCGCCGGCGAACGCATCTGGCGGCCGCTGGTCAATCCGCCGGGGCCGTCGACCTCGGCCTTCCTCGACGACAATCCGCGCGGCTTCGGCCTGATGCAGCGCAACCGCGATCCCAAGGAATACATGGATCGCTACCTCAACTACGAGCGCCGTCCGTCGCTGTGGATCGAGCCGATCGGCGGCTGGGGGCCGGGCGCCTTCCACCTCGTCGAGTTCCCGACCGATCACGAGGACTTCGACAACATGGGCTGCTTCTGGGTGCCGCGCGACCCGGTCAAGGCGGGCCAGGCGCTCGAGTATCGCTACCGCATGTACTGGAACGCCGACGAGCCGAACCCGCCGGCGAATCTGGCACGCCCGACCCGCACCGGCATCGGCCGCGGCGGCTTCCCCTACACCCGCGCCAATCCGCCGGAGATCAAGCGCTTCGTCATCGAATTCATCGGTGGGGCGCTGGCGAATTTCCCCAAGGACAAGAAGCCGGAGGCGGTGATCACTCCGTCACGCGGCGAGATCTCCAAGATCTTCCTGGAGACCACCTCGTGGAACGACGCCTGGCGCCTGCAGTTCGACATCAAGGCGGAGGGTGCCGACCCGGTCGACATCCGCGCCTTCCTGCGCGACGGCGACACGGCGCTGACCGAGACCTGGCTGTTCAAGCTGCACCCGCAGAAGACCTGGTGAGGTCGACCACGATCGCGGCGACGGTCCACGGGGAGGCTTCGGCCTCCCCGTTCGCGTTTCGGAGCGGGGGGAGTCGCGGGCGCGGGGTCGGTACGGGGAATCCTGCGGTCGTTGTACGTTCTGTACAACGAGGCGCCGACGTTGTACATTTCGTACAACAGAACATGACGGAGGCGTCCCATGAAGCTCGAGGTCAAGAAGATCGGCAATTCGACCGGGCTGATCCTGCCGAAGGAGTTGTTGGTGAAACTCGGTCTGAAGCCGGGAGATGCGCTGCACGCCACGGCGGATGGTGAGGGCGGCATGCGGCTCACGCCCTACGATCCGGATTTCGAGCAGTCGATGCGGCTGGTCGACGAGATCATGGACGAATACCGCGACACGCTGAAGGAACTGGCGAAATGACCGGCTCGGAGATGTCTCCCGGCGGGTTCTCGGATCAGGGTCAGGCGGGTTTCGGCCCGGTCCGGCTGACGCTCGCCGAGGTGAAGGCTCTGCACGAGCGGCAGATCGCCCGCTTCGGCGGGCCGGCCGGCATCCGCGATCTCGGCGCGCTCGAGTCGGCGCTCGGTCGGGCGCGCAACAAGTGGGAGTACGAAGGCGCCGATCTGGCGCTCCTCGCGGCGGCGCATGCCTTCGGTATTGCCCGCAACCATCCCTTCGTCGACGGCAACAAGCGCGCCGCCTTCGTCGCCATGATGCTGTTCCTGCGCAAGAACGGTGTGAAATTCGCACCTCCGCCGACGGAGGCGACGACGATCGTCCTGGGTCTCGCCGCCGGCGAGGTTTCCGAAGAGAGTCTGGCACGTTGGATCCGTGATCGTCGGCCGGCATGATCGCCGATCCTTTCTCCGCGAAAACGCCTATGCTGGGTCGGGGGACGGAAACGGATCGAGCGAAATGGCCAAGGACGGCGAGAAGAACAGCCTGACCGGACGGGTCGTCCGTCACGCCCGGGTCGGCACCCAGGTCGGCACCGCGGCGATGAAGATCGCCTCCGGCCGAATGTTCGGCGACGGCGACCCGATGCGCGAGGGCAAACTCATCGCCGACGCGCTCGGCGGCCTCAAGGGGCCGTTGATGAAGGTGGCGCAACTGCTCGCCACCATCCCCGACGCCATCCCCGCCGAATGGGCGGCGGAGCTGCAGCGGCTCCAGGCGCACGCCCCGGCGATGGGCTGGGCCTTCGTACGGCGGCGGATGACCACCGAACTCGGGGCCGACTGGGCGAAGCGTTATGCGAGCTTCGAGCACGCGCCGGCGCATGCCGCCTCCCTCGGTCAGGTGCATCGTGCGACGGCGAAAGACGGCCGTGCCCTGGCGGTCAAACTGCAGTACCCCGACATGGCCTCGGCGGTCGAAGCCGATCTCTCCCAACTCGACGTGCTGTTCTCGCTGATGCGGCGGTTGCGGCCGCAGATCGACACTTCGGAACTGGCGATCGAAGTCGGTGACCGATTGCGCGAGGAACTCGACTACGAGCGTGAACGGCGGCACACCTCGGTCTATCGCGAGATTCTCGCCGACGATCCCGGGGTGCGGGTGCCCGAACCGATCGATGCCCTGTCGACCAGACGTCTGCTGACCATGACCTGGCTGGAGGGCAAGGGGCTGCTCTCCCACAAGACCGCGCCGCAGGAGATTCGCAACCGCCTCTCGGAGGCGATGTTTCGCGCCTGGTGGCATCCCTTCTGCCGCTTCGGCGTGATCCACGGCGATCCACATCTCGGCAACTATGCGGCCTTCGAGGAGGGCGGTGAGCCGCAGGGCATCAATCTTCTCGACTTCGGGTGCATCCGCATCTTCCCGTCGCGCTTCGTCGCGGGTGTGATCGAGCATTATCGCGGCCTTCTGCACGACGACCGCGATCGGGTGGTGGCGGCCTACGAGGCGTGGGGGTTCAAGAATCTCTCCAACGAGTTGATCGACACGCTCGACATCTGGGCGCGGTTCCTGTTCGGGCCGCTGCTCACCGACCGGACGCGGCGGATCGCCGAGGGCGTGTCGCCGATCGAATTCGGCCGCAAGGAGGCGCAGCGGGTCGCCGACGCGCTCAAGGCGCTCGGGCCGGTGACGCCACCGCGCGAATTCCTGTTCATGGACCGCGCCGCCCTCGGCCTCGGCGGGGTGTTCCTGCATCTCGACGCGGAGCTGAACTTCCATCGACTGTTCGAGACGGCGATCGGCGACTTCGAGCGTGAAAGGGTCGCAGAGCGGCAAAGTGCCGCGCTCACGAGGGCCGGACTTCGCCCTTCGACTCAATGACAGGTCGGCCGCGGACCGAGAGAATGCGGCGCAACATGAGACGGAGCATCCGAGCCGGCGTTCTTTCATCGAGAACGGCAGTTCGGCGTTGCGTCCCTCCCGGAGTGACGTCTAAATGGATTCGTATGGCCCGCGCCGAAGGGCCGCACGGACCACCGGAGGGGATGGATGAGCGCCGTCGACAGCAAGGATTTCGAAGAACACCGCAACACCTACGCGATGTTCCTGGGGCTGACCAAGTGGGGCACGATCGGCATCGCGCTCCTCCTGATCCTCATGCGGATCTTCCTGGTCCACTGAGGATTTCGGCTCTGCGGCGCGGACGGCGCCGGCGAGGTCGATGACGAAGAGAACGCTCGTCGCGTCGGCGAGACGAGCGAAGGGGTGGTGCGCGGTGGGCATGGGGGATCGGTATCGGCAGGCCTTCGTTCGGCTTCGGGCGAACCGCGCGCCGGCCCCGACGGTCGCGTCGGATCGGCGCGACGGTGCCGTCTTCCGCGTCGGCTCGGTCGGGTCGGCCGGCCGCCGCATCTCACACCGGTTCGATCGGCATTTCGATCGAAGCTCGGTCGCGGAGGCGATCGGGCATTTCTCCACCGGCTTCCCGCCGGGTTTCGTCTCGCAGAACGAGGGTTTTCGGCGGATGGGCGACGGCCCATGGCTCCGATCACGGCCCCGATCGACGAGGGTCGAGCGCGGTCGGGGCGTGGCCGCCGGTCTCGACGTAGGCGCGATCGGGGGAGGTGCGATCGGGGGAGGCGCGATCGCGATCGTCGGTGAGGGCGAGCGGTTTCGAACGAGAGGCGAAGTCCGGGATCGGACACGACAACGGATGGGATCACAATGACTTCGATCATCGGAATACCCAGAGAGACCTTTCCGGGAGAACGTCGCGTGGCGACGGTTCCAGAGGTCGTGGAGAAGCTGATCAAGCTCGGTTTCGCGGTGAGCGTGGAGCGCGGCGCCGGTGAGGCCGCCGACATTCCGGACGCTCACTACGAGGCGGTCGGGGCGACGCTGGTCGACGGCGCCGCGGCGCTCTACGCCGGTGCCGACGTCGTGTTCAAGGTCCGCGCCCCCACGGCGGAGGAAGTGGCGCAGATGAAGGCGGGGACGACGCTCGTCTCCTTCATCTGGCCGGCGCAGAATCCGGAGCTGATGGAGCTCCTCAAGGCGCGCGGCGTCACCGTGCTCGCCATGGACTGCCTGCCGCGCCAGCTGTCGCGCGCCCAGAAGATGGACGCGCTGACCTCGATGGCCGGCATCACCGGCTATCGCGCCGTGATCGAGGCGGCGAACGCCTTCGGCCGCTACTTCGCCGGCCAGATCACCGCCGCCGGCAAGATCCCGCCGGCCCGGGTGTTCATCGCCGGCGCCGGCGTCGCCGGCCTCGCCGCGATCGGCACGGCCGCCAATCTCGGCGCGATCGTGCGCGCCAACGACACCCGCGCCGAGGTGGCCGATCAGGTCAAGTCGCTCGGTGGCGAGTTCGTCAAGGTCGACTACGAGGAAGAGGGCTCGGGCGGCGGCGGCTACGCCAAGGTGATGTCCGAGGGCTTCCAGGCGGCGCAGCGTCAGATGTACGCCACGGAAGTGAAAAACGCCGACATCGTCATCACCACCGCGCTCATTCCGGGCAAGCCGGCGCCGAAGCTGATCTCGGCGGAGATGGTCCGGTCGATGAAGCCGGGTTCGGTGATCATCGACCTCGCCGGTGAGCAGGGTGGCAACTGCGAGCTGACGGTTCCGGGCGAGGCGGTGGTGCGCCACGGCGTCACCATCGTCGGCTACACCGACATGGCGAGCCGGCTCGCCAAGCAGTCCTCGACGCTCTATGCGACCAACCTGCTCAGGCTCACCGAAGAGCTGTGCAAGGCCAAGGACGGCAACATCCTCGTCGACATGAACGACGATGCGATCCGCGGCCTCACCGTGGTCAAGGCCGGTGAGATCACCTGGCCGGCGCCTGCGCTCAAGCTTCCCGCCCCGCCACCGCCCAAGCCCGCCGCGGCGATCGTCGAGAAGAAGTCCTCCGGCCACGGCCACGGCTCGAGCGAGCCGATGGACATGAAGTCGCTCGCCATCACCTTCGGTGTCGGCGCGGTGCTCCTGGCGCTGGTCGGCGCCACGGCGCCGGCGGTGTTCCTCGGCCACTTCACGGTGTTCGTGCTGGCCTGCTTCGTCGGCTACATGGTGGTGTGGAACGTGACGCCGTCGCTGCACACGCCGCTGATGAGCGTCACCAACGCGATCTCGTCGATCATCTGCATCGGCGCGCTGATCCAGATCGCGCCCCCCGGACGTCCGAGCATCCTCATCGGCCTGATCGCCTTCGTCGGCATCGCGCTGACGGCGGTCAACATGTTCGGCGGCTTCGCCGTGACCCGGCGCATGCTGGCGATGTTCCGTAAGTGAGGAGAAGCGAACGATGTCTCTCGGACTTGTGACCGTCTCCTACATCGGAGCCACCATCCTCTTCATCCTGTCGCTCGGCGGCCTGTCGCATCCGGAATCGGCGCGACGCGGCAACTGGTTCGGCATCATCGGCATGGGCCTCGCGGTGCTCGCCACGGTGTTCGGGCCCGGCGTCACCAATCTCGGCGTCCTGTTCATCGTCGTCGCGCTCGGCATCGGCGGGGCGGTCGGCCTCTATGCCGCCAAGACGGTGCAGATGACGCAGATGCCGGAGCTGGTGGCGTTGATGCACAGCCTGGTCGGCCTCGCCGCCTGCACCATCGGTCTGGCCAGCTTCATCGATCCGAGCGCGCATTTCGCGACGCCGGCGGAAAAGTCGATCCACGAGATCGAGATCTACATCGGCGTCCTGATCGGTGCGGTGACCTTCTCGGGATCGATCATCGCCTTCGGCAAGTTGTCGGGCAAGATCGGCGGCACGCCGGTGCTGTTGCCGGGGCGTCACTGGATCAACCTCGCCGGTCTGATCGCGGTGATCGTCTTCGGCTGGGTCTTCGTCGGAGCCCAGTCCGGGGCCGCGGCCGGCTTCGCGTTGTTCGTGATGACGGTGATCGCGCTCGCCTTCGGCGTCCACATGGTCATGGCGATCGGCGGTGCGGACATGCCCGTCGTGGTGTCGATGCTGAACAGCTACTCCGGCTGGGCGGCGGCGGCGACCGGCTTCATGCTGTCGAACGACCTCTTGATCGTCACCGGCGCGCTGGTCGGCTCGTCGGGCGCGATCCTCTCCTACATCATGTGCCGGGCGATGAACCGCAACTTCATCTCGGTGATCGCCGGCGGCTTCGGATCCGGCGGCGGCACGGTGGTCGCCGCGGCCGACGGCCAGCCGCAGGGCGAGGTGAGCCCGATCTCGGCGGAGGAGACGGCGGAGCTCCTGAAGGACTCCAAGGGCGTGATCATCGTTCCGGGCTACGGCATGGCGGTGGCGCAGGCGCAGCACACGGTGAACGAGATCACCGCCAAGCTGCGCGAGAAGGGCGTCGAAGTCCGCTTCGCCATCCATCCGGTGGCGGGGCGCATGCCGGGCCACATGAACGTTCTCCTGGCCGAAGCCAAGGTGCCCTACGACATCGTCTTCGAGATGGACGAGATCAACGAGGACTTCCCGTCGACCGACGTCGCCATCGTCATCGGCGCCAACGACATCGTCAATCCGGCGGCGCAGGACGACCCGGCGAGCCCGATCGCCGGCATGCCGGTGCTCGAGGTGTGGAAAGCCAAGACGACGATCGTCATGAAGCGGTCGATGGCCTCGGGCTACGCCGGCATCGACAATCCGCTGTTCTACAAGGAGAACAACCGCATGCTCTTCGGCGACGCCAAGAAGATGCTGGAAGAGGTCTCCAAGAACATCTGATGGCGCGGCGAGCAGGTGGTCTCGGCCGTCTGCTTCTCGCCGGAGACGAAAAGACGAGAGCCCCGTGATCGGTCGATCCGGGGCTCTCTTCGTATCGATGGAACGGGCGACGCCGGCGGCGTCGCCCGAGAGACGGCTCACGGGCAGGCGATGCGATAGCGCCGGCCGTAGTCGTCCCGGGCCCAGCAGTTGCGCGGCGTGGTGGCGGCGCCGACCACGGCGCCTGTGCCGGCACCGATGAGGGCGCCGGTCGCCACGGCACGGCCGCCACCGCCGGTCGCGGCGCCGATCAGCGCGCCGGCGCCGGCGCCGAGGGCGGCACCGCCGAGAGTGCGGTCGGTCTGGGAATTGGTGTTGCAGCCGGCGAGCGCGACGGCGGCGACGGCGAGAACGAGAAACTTCTTCATGAGAGCCCCTCTCGATGAGTGGAACCATGGCGGGCCGACTATGGCCCGGCGCGGTCGGAAACGTCGGAGCGATCCCGGGGGATCACCCGCGTGAGGCGGAGATTCGATCCGACGGAGGTCCGAGAATAGGCACAATCATGGCAACGACAAGAACGGCCGCGCGCTCGGCGGCCCGTCGGGTCGGGAAAGCGGAAATCGGGTGAACGCTTCGCCAGCGACGATCCGCGAGGCGCGAGGTGAACGGAAACGCTTCGTCGACCAAGACGCGATCGTCGCCCCGGCGCGCTGCGGGTCGAGGGGGCGGGATCGCCGATGTCGGTGCGATCAGCGGCTGCCGGAGAGGCGGCGGACGCAGTCCTGACCGAGCTTCGAGGTCGGTACGATGGCGGCGCCGCGCTGACAGGAGGCGAGCGCGTCCTTGCGCTCGCCGAGCTGCTCCTCGACGATGCCGCGGTTGATCCAGGCCTCGCCGAAATAGAGATCGTTGTTGAGGGCGCCGTTGAAATCGTCGAGAGCACCGCGCAGGTCGCCGTTCTCCACCTTGAGCATACCGCGGGCGTTGAAGGGCTCGGGGGCGGAGGCGTCGCGCTCGATGGCGGCGGAGTAGTCGGCGAGTGCGCCGGCCTTGTCGCCCTGGCTCTGGCGGGTGAGCGCGCGGTCGTGATAAGCGCCGGGATTGCGCGGATTGAGGCGGATGGCCTCGGAGAAGTCGGCGAGCGCGAGATCGAACCGGCCGAGCTGACGCTGTGCCGAACCGCGGCCGAGATAGGCGGCGTCGTAGTCGGACTTGAGAGCGACGGCGCGCGAATAGGCATCGACCGCCAGATCGAGGCGGCCCATGCGGCGATAGGCCAGACCCTTGTTGGCCCAGGCCTGATGGAAGGCGGGCTCGAGTTTCAGCGCCTGATCGAAGTCGGCGAGCGCCGACTTGTAGTCGCCGCCACGGGCGAAGGCGGTGCCGCGGATGTTGTAGGCGTTGGCGTCGTTCGGGTTGGCGCGGATCACCTCGGTGAGCGAGGCGATGTTGGCCTGCGAACCGGCGCCGGCATCGGCAGACGACGGACCCGGGCCGGTGCTCCCGCCGCCGCCGCCGTAACCGCCGTTCACCTGTCCGCAGCCGGCGAGGCCGCCGACCATCGCGATCGCCACGAGGACGGCGAGACCGCGGGCGCGCGAAGCGAAGGGACGGCGAAGGTCGAGGGCGACGAGCGACATGAGTGCGGCTCCTGCGCGATCACGCGGCGTGGATACCCGGGGTCGACGTTCGCGGTCGTGGGCGGAGACGCGCACGGCCGCGAAAAGCGAAGAACCGTCACGCACCCGCCGGCGCGTCACGGTTCCATCGTCTCACGTCTTGCGATGCGTGACGAGCGATCAACGCTTGGCGGCGGGCTTGCCGGGCAGCAGGCCCTCGCGCTGCGCCCGCTTGCGGGCGAGCTTGCGGGCGCGGCGCACGGCCTCGGCCTTCTCGCGCGCCTTCTTCTCCGAGGGCTTCTCGTAGTGACCGCGGAGCTTCATCTCGCGGAAGATACCCTCGCGCTGCATCTTCTTCTTCAGCGCCTTGAGAGCCTGGTCGACGTTGTTGTCGCGAACGAGAACCTGCACGCGTTCGATCCCATCTTTGAAGTGTCTTTGTATCGTGAGGAGCCCTTCTCCCCGACGACGGCGACCCGGACGAACCGGCGAACGACCGCGATCGAGGGAAAAACGCTCCCGAGCGGCACGTCCGTGCCACTCACGAAGTGGCGGTTCCGTAGCAGAATCGAAGCGGCCTGTCCACACTCGGCGCGCGGTTTTCCGGCACCACCGTCACACGGTCCGCAGGCTGCGCGGACGGATGCGGTTGATGTGGCCCATCTTGCGGCCCTGCCGGATCTCGGTCTTGCCGTAGAGGTGGAGCGAGGCGCCGGATTCGGCGAGGAAACGGGTGGGGTCACGCGCTTCGTCGCCGATCAGGTTCTCCATCTCGACGTCGGAATGGCGGGTGGGATCGGCGAGCGGCAGGCCGGCGACGGCGCGCATGTGGGCCTCGAACTGGGAAACGAGGCAGGCACTCTCGGTCCAGTGGCCGGAATTGTGGACGCGCGGGGCGATCTCGTTGGCGATCAGCCGTTCACCCTCGGCGGTCTCGACGAGGAAGAGTTCGACGGCGACGACGCCGACGTGATCGAGGGCGGCGGCGACCGCCTCGCCGATGGCGCGGGCCTTCGCCTCCGTTCCGGCGGCGAGGCCGGCGGGGACGCGCGAGAATTTCAGGATGTGCTGGCGGTGCTCGTTCTCGGGTACGTCGAAGGTGACGAGAGCGCCGTCGAGGCCGCGGGCGGTCAGCACCGAGATCTCGCGCGAGAAGGGCACCCAGCCCTCGAGAATCGCCGGCGCCCCCTTCATCGCCGCGAAGGCGGCGGGGACGTCGTCGGGATTGGAGATCTTCGCCTGACCCTTGCCGTCGTACCCGAAGCGGCGGGTCTTCAGCACCGCCGGGAACCCGACCTCGGCGAGACCGGCCTCGAGATCGGCAGACGTGTCGACGGCGCGGAAGGGGGCGGTCGGGATGCCGAGGCCGGCGAGGAAGGTCTTCTCGACGAGCCGATCCTGCGCCACCTCGAGCGAGCGCGGTCCGGGGCGGACGGGGAGGCGCGCGGCGAGGAAAGCGGCGGTCGACGCCGGCACGTTCTCGAATTCGTAGGTGACGACATCGACGCGGGCGGCGAGATCGGCGAGGGCGTCCTCGTCCTCGTAAGGTGCGACGATGTGGTCGGCGGCGACCTCGAAGGCGGGGCTGTCGGCGTCCGGGCACAGCACCACCGAGCGCAGGCCGAGGCGGGCTCCGGCGAGCGCCAACATGCGGCCGAGCTGACCGCCGCCGAGGATGCCGACGGTGCGGACGGGGCGGGCGGCGGGTTCGGTCATCGGAAGCCTCGGACGTGCCTCAGGGGGTGTCGACCGGTCGGGCGGCGACCGCCTCGGTCTGGCGGCGGCGCCAGGCCTCGAGCCGGTCGGCGAGGGCCGGATCGTTCAGCGAGAGCACCGCGGCGGCGAGGAGCGCCGCGTTGACGGCGCCGGCCCGGCCGATGGCGAGCGTTCCGACCGGGATGCCGGCCGGCATCTGGACGATGGAGAGAAGACTGTCCTCGCCGGACAGAGCCTTGCTCTCGACCGGCACGCCGAAGACCGGCAGGGTGGTCAGCGAGGCGGTCATGCCGGGCAGATGGGCGGCACCGCCGGCACCGGCGACGATCACCTTGTACCCTGCCGCCCGGGCGCCGCGGGCGAAGTCGAACATGCGTTCCGGCGTGCGGTGGGCGGAGACGATGCGGTCGTCGTGGCGGATGCCGAGGGCGTCGAGTGTCTCGGCGGCGTGGCGCATGGTCTCCCAGTCGGACTGGCTGCCCATGATGACGGCGACCGGTGGGGTGGATGCGACCATCTGGCCCTCTCGAGGGTTGCGCGGAGAAGCGCGCGACATAGCCGATCACCTCTCCCGACGCAAGGCGACGATCGGATCTCGGCCGTCGCGCGGGCCTCAGGCGATGATGTCGGGGACGAGCCGGTCCTCGAGGTGGCCGATGCGATCCTTGATCGCCAGCTTCTTCTTCTTCAGCCGCTGCAGGGTGAGATGGTCGCCGCGACCCGTATCGGCGAGCGCACCGATGGCGAAATCGAGATCGCGATGCTCCTGGCGCAGGCGGGCCAGCTCGGTGCGGATGTCTTTCTCTTCTTCTTCCGTCATGTCCCGGCGACCGACTTCGTTCAGCGAGGAAGGACACGGTGGGCGTCACCCGTCGATCTTCCGGGCCGCGTAGGCGTTCCGGACGATGCGGTCGAGAATAGTCCATCGCGGCGAAAAAGGCAGCCACGACTTCGTCGCCGGTGGCGATTTCCGGATCGCGCGGCGCGGGCGCGGAGGCGCTTCGGATCCGCGGCTACGCATCGTTCACATCGCTGCGCAATCCGTCAGGATGACGATTGCAAGGTCTCATTTTCATGACATGATGATCGGGTCATGCCCAACCAAGGAGGCAGGAGCAATGTCCATCGAATCGCATCTTGCGGAACTCGAACGCCGGCACGCTGCTCTCGAAGACCAGATCAAGGAGGCCATGGCCCACCCCAGTAGCGATTCCCTCGAGATCGCCGACATGAAGCGCCGCAAGCTGCAGCTGAAGGACGAGATCAATCGCCTGAGGGGAGGCGCCACCCTGCACTGACCAGGGGCACTGCTCCGTATCTCACCGAAGACGCCGCGGCGGTCCGCGGCGTTTTCCATTTCTGCTCCGCCTCCTTCTCCGCACCTCTCGCCCCCGGGCGGGCTCGGCGTCTTCGTCCGGCGCCACGATCGGTGCGGCGGCGATACGATTCCACGCACGCTCCGCAGGAGATCGCCCGGCTCAGGCGAGGCCGAGGCCACGCCAGCCGTCGACGACCAGCTTCACCGAGATCAGTGCGAGAGCGGCGAGCACCAGACGGAAGAACCATTCCTCAGGCACGATACGGGTGAGCTTCACCCCGAGCAGGGTGGCGAAGATCGCCGGCGGGAACAGCAGCGCCATGGTCTCGAGATTGGCGACCGACACCTGGCCGAGGTGCCAGTAGGGGATCAGCTTCACGGCGTTGACGATGGCGAAGAACACCGTGTTGGTGCCGGCATAGACCATCTTGGGCAGGCGTTGCGGCAGGACGTAGACCTGGAACGGAGGCCCGCCGGAATGGGAGACGAAGCTGGTGAAGCCGGTGACCGCGCCCCAGAACAGACCGCGCGGCACATCCGCCTCGTGGGCGGCACGGACGCGGTGGTGGTTGATCACACGTTCGATGGCGAAGACGAGGCCGATGAGACCGACGAGGAGCGTCACCGCCGCTTCCGGCACCAGACGTGCCGTCGCCCAGCCGAGCGCGATGCCGGCGATCGCGCCGGGCAGCAGGATCGCCAGATTGCGGCGCGAGAACTCGTGGCGATAGGCCCACAGGCCGAACATGTCGGTGACGACGTAGATCGGCAGCAGGAGACCCGCCGCCTGCACCGGCGAGACCACCAATGCCAGCACCGGCACGCCCATCATGCCGACCACCGGCAATCCACCCTTGCCGAAGCCGACCAACATGGCGGCCGGCAGAGCGGCGAGGAGGAAGAGCGTGTCGGGGAGGGTCATGTCGGGGTTCCGCCACCGATCGATGGCACGCCGTCGGTCGAGGGCATCGCCGCGTTCCGCCGTCGTACCTTCCGATCCGATCGATTCCTGCTCTAGACGAAGCCGGTGAACCGGTCGAGACGGCTCCGGCGAACATCGGCGCTCCGCCACCGACGTCATCGGCCATCCGCAACATTGCGTAGAGTGCGCTCCGGCGTAGTCGAACGTAGCATTGCGGCGGATCGGCGCGGGATGTGAAAGCGTATCGCCCGAAATCCGAAGGAAGATGCGGGCCAGATCGGAGGAGCGCCATGACGAGCCGTTACGCGGAAGTCTACCAGGGCTGGAAGAAGGATCCGGAGGGCTTCTGGGCCGCCGCGGCGTCCGCCATCGACTGGGTCAAGCCGTGGGACAAGGTGTTCGACCCGTCGTCGGGCCCCTACGGCCGCTGGTTCGCCGGCGCCGAGATGAACACCTGCTTCAACGCCGTCGACCGCCATGTCGCCGGTGGTCGCGCCGAGCAGACCGCGATCATCTACGACAGCCCGGTGACGGGCGTGAAGGCCAAGATCTCCTACGCCGAGCTGCTCGAGCGGGTCCAGGCGACCGCTGCGGCGCTCGCCGACGTCGGTGTCGCCAAGGGCGATCGCGTCATCATCTACATGCCGATGATCCCCGAGGCGGTTGTCGCGATGCTGGCGGTGGCCCGTCTCGGCGCCATCCATTCGGTGGTGTTCGGCGGTTTCGCGCCGCGCGAACTCTCCACCCGCATCGACGACGCCAAGCCCAAGGCGGTGATCACCGCCTCGTGCGGCATCGAGGGCAAGAAGGTGCTGCCCTACAAGCCGCTGCTCGACGAGGCGATCGATCTCTCCGCCCACAAACCCGACGCGGTGTTCCTCACCCAGCGTCCGCAGGTCACCGCCGAACTGAAGGCGCCGCGCGACCACGATCTCGGCGCCCTGGTCGAGAAGAACAAGGGCCGTTCGGTCCCCTGCGTTCCGGTCCTCGCCACCGATCCGCTCTATATTCTCTACACCTCCGGCACCACCGGCGCGCCGAAGGGCGTGGTGCGTGACAACGGCGGTCATGCCGTGGCGCTCGCCTGGTCGATGAAGAACCACTACGGCATCGAGCCGGGCG
>ERZ1645192.471-NODE-471-length-33228-cov-11.170802_pt1 | contig 33228 bp, 30 predicted proteins | sample MGYA00575354_ERZ1645192 | MGnify/ENA primary metagenome ERZ1645192 (study PRJEB40844, sample SAMN11349763) | freshwater sediment metagenome | isolation source: river sediment | host: Sediment | place: India: Faizupur Khadar , New Delhi | collected 2017-02-21 ...
CCGACGGCGATGTCTGGTATGACGCGGTCGACAAGCTGTTTCGCTGTCGCGCCAACGGGCGCAGCGCGCCCATGGCCAGCGACGAGACGCCGGCGCTCGCGCCCGACGCCGGCCGCTATGTGCGCACGACGACGATTTGCAGCACGTCCTGCGCCAACAATGTCGGCGCAGCCGACCGCATGGAAATCTATCCCTTCGTTCCGCGCTTCGACATGGATGTCGACCGTCTGGCCGTGTCTGTCGTCACGGCCGTCGCCGGGGCGCTGGGCGATATCGTCGTCTATGGCGCCAATGCCGACGGGCGGCCCGACGCGTTGATCCTGGAAACGCCCGCGCTCGATTTGTCGACGACGGGCGCCAAGGAGGTCGCCGTCGTCCTCAGTTTCAAGAAGGGCAAGCAATATTGGCTGGGCATGCGCTCGTCGTCGACGACGACGCTGCTGGCCTGGCAGCAATACAATACGCCGGACCTCGATTACGGCAGCGTTTCGGCTGCCGCCGCGAAAGTTCTGCGCCGGACGCTGGCCTATGCGACGCCCGCGCCGGCGTCCTGGGGCTATGTCGCGGGCGAGGCGACGATCAACGTCAATCCGCCGGCCATCTGGCTGCGCGTCGCCTGACGCCAGCGATTTTTCTTCCACGCGATCGCGCACGCGTCGGCTTGCGCGGCCATTGATGTCGGAGCGATGCATGAGAAACAATTTCGAGCGCTGCCTCGCGCTCACGCTGGCGCATGAGGGCGGTTATTCCGATCATCCCCTCGATCCCGGCGGCGCGACGAATTGGGGCGTCACGCAGGCGACGCTGTCGCGCGCGCGCGGCCGGGCCGTCACGAAAGCCGACGTGCGGGCGCTGTCGCGCGACGAGGCCGCCGCGATCTATCGTCGCCTCTACTGGGACGCGGTCAACGGCGACGATCTGCCCGCGGGCGTCGACGCGACGGTTTTCGACCATGCCGTCAATTCCGGCCCCGCGGCGGCTCTCAGGAGTCTGCGCGCCGCCCTGGGCCTGCCGCTGGCGGCCAGTCTTTCCGTGACGCTCGAGGCTTGCGCGAAGGCGCGGGCCGACGCGTTGGTGCGTGAACTTTGCCGCAGGCGCATGAGCTTCCTGCGCGCCCTGCACACTTTCCCGACCTTCGGGCGCGGCTGGACGCGACGCGTCGACGCCGTGCAGGCGAGCGCGCTGAAAATGGTCGAAGCCGGCCCGCCGCGACCCGAAATGTCCTCATCGGCAGAAAAAGGAGACGATATGACAATGACTTCCGACGCTACGAAGCCTTTCTGGGCCTCGCAGACCATCTGGTCCGCTTTCGCGGCCATTGGCTCGTCGATGGCCGGCGCCGTTCTGGCGTGGCGCACGAACGATATTTCGGCCCTCGGGGCGGCGCTGGCGGCTGTCGCTGGCGGCCTGGGCGCGGTGTTCGGCCGCATCCGCGCCCGCGTTCCGATTGCCTGACGGCGTCTGCGCGCCGGGATGTCTCGACGTCCCGGCGCGCGTTCATGCGCTGTTCAGTCTACGCCGGCATAGTGGCGTCCATGCCTATTGCATCCGCCCTCTCGTTGACATTGGCGCTCGCTGCGGCTTCGCCCGCCGCCGTCGAGGGACGGATCTGCTACTCGAATGCGCAAACGCGCGCCCAGATCGCGGCGCACAAGCTGATCGAGCCCTTCAAGCTGATGAAGGAAGCCGCCGCTCTGGTGAAGGCTGAGCCCATTCGCGGCCGTTTGTGCCGGTGGAACGACAGTCTAGTCTATGAGATAAGTTTGTTGCGCCGCGACGGGCAGGTCCTGCGCGTATTCATGAACGCCGCGACCGGCCAGCGCATGGGCGGACCGCAATGAGCGCGGCTTTATTCCCGGGAGCTTGAAGTTTGCGGCTACTCGTCGTGGAGGATGATCGCGATCTGAACAGGCAGATCGCGGCGGCGCTGGAGGGCGCGGGCTATGTCGTCGATCGCGCCTTTGATGGCGAGGAGGGGCAGTTTCTCGGCGAGACGGAGCCCTATGACGCCGTCATCCTCGATCTTGGCCTGCCGAAAAAGGACGGAGTCTCCGTTCTGACCGAGTGGCGCCGGGCGGGGCGGGCGATGCCGGTGCTGATCCTGACCGCGCGCGACCGCTGGAGCGACAAGGTGCAGGGCTTTGACGCCGGCGCCGACGATTACGTCGCCAAACCATTCCATATGGAGGAAGTGCTGGCGCGCCTGCGCGCGCTGCTGCGCCGGGCGACGGGCCACGCCACCAATGAATTCGCCTGCGGCCCCGTGCGCCTCGACGCCAAGGCGGCGCGCGTCCCCGTTGACGGCAATCCGGTCAAGCTGACCTCGCACGAATACCGGCTTCTTGCCTATCTGATGCATCACGCCGGCCGCATCGTCTCGCGCACGGAACTGGTCGAGCATTTGTACGACCAGGATTTCGATCGTGATTCCAATACGATCGAAGTCTTTGTCGGGCGGCTTCGCAAGAAGCTCGGCGTTGACGTCATCGAGACCGTGCGCGGTCTCGGCTACCGTCTCGATCCCGGCGGCGCGGCGAACGCCGCCGCGAAGGGCGGCGCGTGAGCGCCGCGAGGCTTTGGCCGGCCGCAGGCTCCATCGCCGGACGCCTGTTCATCTCGGCCGCACTCTGGTCGTTTGCAATTCTCCTCATCGCTGGCGTCGGCCTGTCGACGCTCTATCGACGCAACGCCGAACAGGCGTTCGACGCGCGTCTCGGCGTCTATCTGCGCGCCTTGGTGGCCGACGTCGCCGCTCCGGGCGACGACAACCGCAGCGAGCCGGGCCAGTTGGGCGAACCGCAATTCGAACTGACCCTGTCGGGGTGGTATTGGCAGATCACCCGCCTTGATGTCGAAAAGCCGGAAATCCGCTCGTCCCGTTCCCTGTTTGCCGCCCGCCTGCCGCGTCTGTCGGCGCAGGGCGTCGCGCTCGATCAAATGGGCGCGCGTCGCGGCTACGTGCTCGGCCCCGATGACGTGCGCCTGAGGATGATCGAGCGCACCATCGACATCGGCGATCAGGGGCTCTTTCTCGTTCAGGTGGCGGCGACGACGCAGGACGTCGACGGCGACATCACCCGCTTCAAGCTCGAACTGATCGTCACCTTTATTTTGCTCGCCGCCGCCTTGATCGGCTCGACGGCCCTGCAATTGCGCTACGGATTACGGCCGTTGCGGCGGCTTCAGGACGGCGTTGCGGCGATTCGGCGCGGCGAGGCGGAAAAGCTCGACGGCGACTATTCCACCGATCTGGCGCCGCTGGCGGGCGAGTTGAACCTGCTCGTCGCGGCCAACCGCGATGTCATCGAGCGCGCCCGCACGCAGGTCGGCAATCTCGCGCATGCTCTCAAGACGCCGCTGAGCGTCATCGTCAATGAGGCGGCGACCGAACAGACGCCCTTCGCGGAGAAGGTGCGCGAACAGACCGCCATCATTCGCGACCAGGTAACCTATTATCTTGATCGCGCCCGCGTCGCCGCGCGCGCCCAGGCCATCGGCTCGGCCACCGAGATCGAGCCCGTTCTGGCTGCGCTGGTGCGGACATTCGGCAAGATCTATCGCGACCGCGTCACCTCGCATTCCGTCGATCCTCCCTCCGGCCTGCGCTTCATGGGCGAGAAGCAGGATCTGGAGGAAATGATCGGCAATCTCGTCGACAACGCCGCCAAATGGGCGGCGCACGAAATTCGCATCGGCGCGGTCCGGCTGCCCGTGCAGCGCCCCGGCGAACGCCCCGCCCTGCTCATCGTCATTGACGACGACGGGCCGGGGCTGCCGGAAGGCCAGCGCGAAGAAGTGCTGCGCCGCGGCCGCAGGCTCGACGAAAGCAAGCCGGGCTCGGGGCTTGGCCTATCCATCGTGACGGACCTCGCCAGTCTTTATGGCGGCGCGCTGACGCTGGCGCAAAGCCCGCTCGGCGGCCTGCGCGCGACGCTGCGGCTGCCCGCTGTCCCATGAGCGCGGCCATGGACAATCACGCTGGAAATCCTTAACTGAAAATCCTGATCAGCCGGGGGAGGCGACCTTGCGCGCAATGACCGTGATGACCGTTTTGGCGTCCCTGGCTCTCGCCGCCTGCTCCTCAACCCGAACGGCCGAGCCGCCGCCCGCCGCGGCCGCCCAGCCGGCGGCGCCCGCGATCGCCGGCGTTCTGGCGGGATCCTTCGCCGCCGGTCTGTCCGACGCCGACCGCCAGCGCGCGTATGATGCGCAAATCCTGGCCCTCGAATCCGGGAAGCGCCAGTCCTGGCGCGGCGACCATGGGCTTTTCGGCTATGTCGAGCCCGGAGCGGAATCCGTCCGCTCCGACGGCAAGTGCCGCGACTATGCGCACACGATCTATGTGGCCGGACGTCCGCGGACGGCCTCTGGCTCGGCGTGTCGTCAGGCCGAGGGCTCGTGGCGCATGGCAAGCTGATTGCGTCGCCGGGGCGCTTGGCCCGTCTTGCGGCGCGCAGGCGGTTTTCGCCGAAGCTGAAGCCCCCGCGCGTTCTGCATCAATTTGTCGCGGCAACCTTCCCCCAATTGACGATTGGCGGCCCGTCGCGGCGCGCCTTTAATTTCACGCTTTCCCATGTCCAGTCCGGCCGAGTTTGCTTGGCGGATTGATTGCTTGACGTAAATCAACCTGTTTTCGGCGTGCGCATGCACTATTTTTTTAAGCTGAATTGGTTTTATAATTCGCGTAATGCATATCAGTGGTGAATCTGACTATTTTGGTGTACGATAATTTGAAATAATATATGCGATTATTTTCGCGTATATCGATAAAAATTAGCAAAAATGGCGTGTTTTTTGAGAATTGTTTCCATTTTGGACTAAAGAGCGGAATTTTGTTGATGTCGATAGGGCTTGATCGTTTCGATCGTCTGTTGATTTCCGAGCTGGCGCGCAATGCGCGGTTGTCCAACGTTGAGTTGGGCGATCGCGTTGGCTTGTCGTCCAGCGCGGTTGCTCGCCGCATCAAGGCGCTCGAAGATGATGGACTGATCGTCGGCTATCATGCCGATTTCGATTTCAAGCGTCTGGGGTTTGCCGCGATGGCGACGGTTCGCGTCAGGCTCGACAGCCAGAGCGCCGAAGCGATGGAGGCTTTCGAAAAGGCTGTCGCCGCCTCGCCTTCCATCCTGCAATGCATTCTGGTGTCGGGCGCCGGCGACTATCAGATGACGGTTCTGGCCAAGGATTTCGCCGATTACGAGCAGATCCTGCGCATTCAATTGGCGGCGCTGCCGCGCGTTGCCGAATTGCGCTCCGATTTTGCGATTCGACGCATCCTGACCCGAGCCTTGCCTGAACAACCGCCGGCGACGCCTCAGCGCGCCGGAAAGCCGGCCAAGCTCAAGGTCTCCCGTCAGCAGGGCGTGAAATAATCTTGCGCCTGGCCGGGGTGTCTCGCTCAACTCCCGGCGAGCGATTGACTTTGCGCCTTTTCACCATCCGCCTAAACCGATAAAGCACCGCAATGCTTTGGATCGTTCTCGCCCTTTTGACAGGGGCCGCCGTCTTTTCCATCCTTTTTCCCCTGGCGCGCGCGAAAGCCGGCGCTCAGGAGACGCCGACTGACGTCGCCTTTTACGAGGCGCAGGTCGCCGAGATCGAGCGCGACATCGAGCGCGGCCTGATTTCCAGCGCGGACGCCGACAGCGCGCGGGTCGAGGCCGGCCGGCGGCTGCTGGCGGCGGCGCGGGGCGAGCAGGTCGCGTCGGGCGCGTCCGCGTTCGCGCGTCGCTTTGCCGCACTGGCCGCGATCGTCGTCATCCCGGCCGTCGCGCTCGGCATGTACGTCATGATCGGCAATCCGCAATTGCCCGACCAGCCGCTGAGCGCCCGCCAGTCGCAGCAGCCCGAAACGATGGACCTCGCCGCCGCCGTCGCCCGCATCGAGGCGCATCTGGCCGCCAATCCGGACGACGGCAAGGGCTATGAAGTCATCGCCCCGGTCTACCTGCGCATGGGGCGCGCGGAAGACGCCGCACGCGCTTTCGAAAGCGCCATTCGTTTGCTGGGCGACAGCGCCGCGCGCCGCACGGGCCGCGCCGAGGCGCTGATCTATGCCGCCAGCGGCGTGGTGACGGCAGCCGCGCGCAAGGAGCTCGAAGCCGCCGTCGCCGCCGATCCGAAAGGCACGGTCGCGCGTTATTATCTTGGCCTGGCCGCCGAGCAGGACGGCGACAAGGCGAAAGCCATCGACATCTGGGGCAAGTTGCTGGCTGACGCCCCGGCCGGCGCGAACTGGACAAACAGCCTGCGGGCCCGCATGGCCGCGCTCGATCCCTCGGCCGTCCCGCCGGCCGAGACCGCGCCCGCCATGCCGCAGGGCGAGGCGGCGGCGGCCATCGCCGCCATGCCCGAGCAGGACCGGCAGGCCGCCATTCGCGGCATGGTCGATAATCTTGCCGCCCGCCTGGCGAAGGACGGCAATGACGTCGAGGGTTGGATTCGCCTTGTCCGCGCCTATTCTGTGCTGAAGGAGAAGGACAAGGCGCGCGAGGCGCTGGCCAATGCGCGCAAGGGGTTGTCGGCGGACGCCGCGGCGCTGTCGCGCATCGAAACGCTCGCCCGGGAACTCGGTCTGGAAGGATAAGAGATGACTCGCAAGAGCAGGCGCCTGGTTCTTATTGCTTCTGCGATCGCCGTGATTGGCGTCGCGGTCGGTCTCGTGTTGTTCGCCTTGCGCGGCAACGTCAGCTTTTTCTACAGCCCGACGGAATTCGCCGAAAAGGCGCCGGCCCCCGGCACGCGCCTCAGCGTCGGCGGCCTCGTCAAGGAGGGTTCGGTCAGCAAGGGCGCGGACAAGACCATCACTTTCACCGTCACCGACACCAACAAGGATGTTCGCGTGACCTATACCGGCCTGCTGCCCGACCTGTTCCGCGAGGGCCAGGGCGTCGTCACGGCCGGCGTCGTGGGTTCGGACGGCTGGTTCCGCGCCGATAGCGTGCTGGCCAAGCATGACGAGAAATACATGCCGCGTGAAGTCGCGGATGCGCTGAAGAAGCAGGGCGTCTGGAACGAAGGCGAGAAGAAATGATCGTCGAGATCGGACATTACGCGCTCATCCTGTCGCTGGCGCTGAGCCTCATGCTCGGCGTCGTTCCGCTCGTCGGCGCGGTGCGTCACGACGCGGCGCTGATCGCCGTCGCCCGCCCGGCCGCCGTCGCGCAATTCGCGCTGATCGCGCTGGCCTTTGCGGCGCTGACCTATGCGCATGTCGTCTCCGACTTCTCGGTCGTCAACGTCATCGAGAACTCGCATTCGGCCAAGCCGATGATCTACAAGATCTCTGGCGTCTGGGGCAATCACGAGGGCTCGATGCTCCTCTGGGTGCTCATCCTCGCCGTTTTCGGCGCGGCCGTCGCTGTCTGGCCGCCGGCCATGCCGCGCGATCTGCGCGCCCTGGTCATCGCCGTCCAGAGCTGGATCGCCGTCGCCTTCCTGTCGTTCATCCTGCTGACGTCGAACCCGTTTGCGCGCGCCGGATTGCCGCCGATCGAGGGCAACGACCTCAATCCGATCCTTCAGGATCCCGGCCTCGCCATTCATCCGCCGCTGCTCTACATCGGCTATGTCGGCTTCTCGATCGCCTTTTCCTTCGCCGCCGCGGCGCTGATCAACGGCCGCATCGACGCCGCCTGGGCGCGCTTCATTCGCCCCTGGGTGCTGATCGCCTGGGTGTTCCTGACGCTCGGCATCGCCATGGGCTCGTACTGGGCCTATTACACGCTCGGCTGGGGTGGCTTCTGGTTCTGGGATCCGGTCGAGAACGCCTCGCTGATGCCCTGGCTTGCCGGCACGGCGCTTGTTCACTCCGCCGCGGTGATGGAAAAGCGCGAGGCGCTGAAGGTCTGGACCATCTTCCTCGCCATCCTGTCGTTTTCGCTGTCGCTGCTCGGCACCTTCCTCGTGCGTTCGGGCGTGCTGACTTCGGTGCACGCCTTCGCCACCGATCCGGCGCGCGGCGTCTACATCCTCGCCATCCTCGTCTTCTTCATCGGTGGATCGCTGGCCTTGTTCGCCATGCGCGCCGGCGAATTGAAGCGCGGCGGCATTTTCGCGCCGATTTCGCGCGAGGGCGCGCTCGTCCTCAACAATCTGCTGCTGACCACCAGCACGGCGACGGTTTTTGTCGGCACGCTCTATCCGCTGGCGCTGGAGGCTTTCAACGGCTCGAAGATCACCGTCGGCGCGCCTTTCTATAATTACACCTTCGTGCCGCTGTTCGTTCCGATCTTCATCGCCATGCCGATCGGCCAGATGCTGGCTTGGAAGCGCGGCGACCTCGTCGGCGCGACGCAGCGTCTTGTCTTCGCTTTCGTGTGCGGCCTGATCGCCACGGCGATCTTTGCCTGGTGGCATGGCGCGCCGGTGCTGTCGATCGCCATGGCCGGCCTGTCGGTCTATCTGATGATCGGCTCTTTCGCCGATATCTTCGGCCGCGTGTTCGGCCGCGGCGTGTCTGTCGGCGTGGCGCTGCGCCGCGCCTTCGGCCTGCCTTTGTCGGCCTGGGGCACGGCCATCGCCCATGCCGGCATCGGCGTGTCGCTGCTGGGCGTCGCCGCGACCGGTTGGGGCGTCGAGCGCATCGTCACCATGCATTCGGGCGATTCCTATCAGGTCGGCCCGTATTCGCTCTCGGTCGAGGCGGTCATGCCGCGCAAGGGGCCGAACTATTCCGAAGTCGTGGCGATCATCAACGTCAAGCGCGGCGAAAATCTCGTGGCTCACATCGAACCGTCGAAGCGTTTCTTCCAGACCCGGCGCATGAACACGACCGAGGCCGGCATCGTCACGCTCGGCTTCGGGCAGGTCTATGTGAACCTCGCCGAGGAGATGAAGGAAGGCGCGATCGACGCGCGCCTCTACTGGAAACCGCTCGTCTCGCTCATCTGGCTCGGGGCGCTGGTCATGGCGCTCGGCGGCTGCCTGTCAGTGTTCGACCGCCGCCTGCGCGTCGGCGTCGCCGCGCGCGCGCGCAACGCCATCCCCGCCAACGCCCAGCCCGCGGAGTGATCATGCGCGCCTTTCGCTCTTTGCTCATGGTCCTCGCGCTGCTTGCGCCGTTGCCGGCCGCGGCGGTGCAGCCGAGCGAGCAATTGGCTGATCCGAAACTGGAGCAGCGCGCCCGCGACGTGTCGGCCCATCTGCGCTGCATGGTCTGCCAGAACCAGTCGATCGACGATTCGGACGCGCCGCTCGCCAAGGATCTCCGCATGCTGGTGCGCGAGCGCATCACCGCCGGCGACAGCGACGACGCGGTTTTGAGCTTCCTGTCCGATCGCTATGGCGATTTCATCCTTTTGAAGCCGCCGGTCAAAGCTTCGACATTGCTGTTGTGGCTGACGCCGCTGCTGGTGCTTGTGCTGGGCGGCTTGGGCCTGCATGCGGCGATGCGCCGGCGCAACGACAAGGCCGCGCCCGCGCCGGCCCTGACGGATGAGGAAAAAGCCCGCATCGAAGCGCTGGTGCGCCGCGATTCGCCGCAGGCGTGAAGCTTACGAAAGTTTCATCTTCCTGAAACAGCGGCGTAAGCCGCAAGGCTCCATCTTCCTCATCAAGAGACGGCCCCGCACGGGCCTCCTTCAGGGAGTTTCAAGATGCAGCCTTTCAACCTGTCCCCCCGGAAGTCCAACGAACCGCTGTCGCCGTTCCGCGCCGCGCCGCGGCGCAACCGCGCCCGCGTCGTCCTCTTGGGCGCCGTCGCCTCGCTCGCCCTCATCGGCGCGGGCGTCAATGTCTACGCGCTGAGCCCCGAGACGCCGGCGCAGACGCAAGCGCTCCCCGCCGCTTCCGGCCCGGCGTCCTTCGCCGATGTCGTCGATCGCGTGAAGGGCGCGGTCGTGTCGGTCAAGGTCAAGACCGTCGAGAATGTCTCCGATGATGACGACGAGGACGGCAGGGGCGAGCGCCGCCATCATCCCCGCTTCCGCGACGGCGATCCGCTCGAGCGCTTCTTCCGCCGCTTCGGCGAGGAAGGCACGCCCTTCGGCCGCGGCGGCAAGCCGCGCCAGGCCATGTCGCAGGGCTCGGGCTTCGTCATTTCCGCCGACGGCTATGTCGTCACCAACAACCATGTCGTGGCCAAGGCCACCGAAGTGACGGTGACGCTCGACGACGGCCGCACGCTGCCCGCCAGAGTCGTCGGCACGGACAAGAAGACCGACCTCGCCCTGCTCAAGATCAGCGAAGGCGGCAATTTCAAATTCGTGTCCTGGACGACGGGCTCGCCGCGCATCGGCGATTGGGTCATCGCCGTCGGCAATCCGTTCGGCCTCGGCGGCACGGTGACGGCCGGCATCGTCTCGGCGCGCGGCCGCGACATCGGCGCCGGCCCCTATGACGACTTCCTGCAGATCGATGCGCCGGTCAACCGCGGCAATTCAGGCGGCCCGACCTTCGATGCGCGCGGCCAGGTCGTTGGCGTCAACACGGCGATCTATTCGCCCTCAGGCGGCAGCGTCGGCATCGGCTTCGCCATTCCGTCCGAAGTCGCGCAAAACGTCATCGCGTCGCTGAAGGAGAACGGCTCGGTGACGCGCGGCTGGATCGGCGTGCAGATTCAGCCCGTGACGCCTGAAATCGCCGACAGCCTCGGGCTGAAGTCGCCCAAGGGCGCGCTCGTCGCCGAGGCGCAGGCCAATTCCCCCGCCATCGCCGCCGGCATCAAGTCGGGCGACGTGATCCTCGCCGTCAACGGCGAGAAGATCGACGGGCCGCGCGAGCTTGCCCGCAAGATCGCCGCCGTCGGCCCCGACAAGAGCGTCGATCTGAGCTATTGGCGCAACGGCGCGGAAAAGACGGCGCAGGTGAAGCTCGGCAAGCTGCCGGGCGAGACGGAAGCGCGCGCCGACCGTCCCGGCAAGGCGGCCAAGGACGCGCTCGCCAGCCTCGGCGTCGAGCTTGTGCCGGCCGCGAGCCTGCCGGGCGCAGGACGTGAAGGCGTCGTCGTGGCCGACATCGACCCCGAGGGCGTCGCCGCCCAGAAGGGCCTGAAGTCCGGCGACATCATCGTCGAGGCGGCGGGCAAGGCGCTGTCGCGTCCCTCCGACCTGAGCGATGCGTTCGCCGCCGCCCGCAAGGACGGCCAGAAGGCGATCCTGCTGCGCATCAGGAGCGGCGAGGGGTCGCGCTTCGTCGCCCTTCCCACCAATCCGGCGTCCTGATTAGCCGGTTCGCTTCCTCGTCGGCGTCATACCCCACGCCCCACCCCAAGACTCCGCGAGGACGTGAGCAGCAGGCCGGGAGAAAATCCCGGCCTGCCGTTTTTCGCCAGGACGGGCTATAAGTTGGACATGCGCATTCTGCTCATCGAAGACGATTCCGAGGCCGCCGCCTATCTCGGCAAGGCCTTCCGCGAGGCCGGCCATGTCGCCGACCATTCCGCCGACGGTCTCGACGGCTATGCCCGCGCGCGTGACGAAGCCTATGACGTCCTGATCGTCGACCGCATGTTGCCGAAAATGGACGGCCTGTCGCTTATCGGCGCGTTGCGCGAGCAGAAGGTCGACACGCCGGTGCTCATCCTCTCGGCGCTTGGCCAGGTCGACGACCGCGTCAAGGGCCTGCGCGCCGGCGGCGACGATTATCTCTCCAAGCCCTACGCCTTTTCCGAGCTGCTGGCCCGCGTCGAGGCGCTGTCGCGCCGCAAACCCGGCGCCGCCGCCGCACCGACGACCTATCGCGTCGGCTCGCTGGAACTCGACCGCCTCGCCCACAAGGCGACGCGCGAGGGCAAGGAAATCGCGCTGCAGCCGCGCGAATTCCGCCTGCTCGAATATCTGATGAAGAACGCCGGACAGGTGGTGACGCGCACCATGCTGCTTGAGAATGTCTGGGATTATCATTTCGATCCGCAGACCAATGTCATCGACGTGCATGTCTCGCGCCTGCGCGCCAAGATCGACAAGGGGTTCGAGCCGCCTTTGCTGCATACGATCCGTGGCGCGGGATATGTGATCCGTGACGGCGCTCGGTAAACTCTTCCGCACGACGGTGTTCAAGCTGGCGCTGACCTATGTCGTGGTCTTCGCCATCGCCTCGGGCATCGTTCTCGGCCGCGTCGGCTGGCATGTGCGATCGGTCGTCGACGACCAGATTCTCGAAACCATCGACGCCGACCTCAAGGGACTGGCTGAGCAATACGCCGCGGGCGGCATCCGCGAATTGGTCGATGTCATCGAGCGGCGCACGCGGCAGGGCGACGGCTCGATCTACATTCTGGCCAATTTCGCCGGCGACGTCATCGTCGGCAACGCCAAAGGGCTGTCGGAAGGCGTGCTCGCCCGCGCCGCCGCCGTCGAAACGCGCTACGAGCGCCTGAACGACGGCAGAGCGCGCCGCGCGCTTGCCCGCGTCCTCATTCTCCCTGGAAAATACCGCCTGCTGGTCGGCCACGACGTCGAGGAGCGCGAGCGCCTCAGCCGCATTCTGGCGCGTTCGCTCGCGACCTCGCTGCTCTGGCTGGTGCTGATCGGCACGCTCGGCGGCATTTTTGTCGCCCGCCGCGTGTTGCGCCGCGTCGACGCGATGACGGCGACCGCACAGACCATCATGGCTGGCGATCTCGGCGAACGGCTCGAGGTCAAGGGATCGGGCGACGAGCTCGACCGGCTGGCGCAAAACCTCAACGCCATGCTCGACCGCATCGGCGAACTGATGGCCGGCCTCAAGGAAGTGTCCGATAACATCGCCCACGACCTCAAGACGCCGCTGACGCGCCTGCGCAACGAGGCCGAACAGGCGCTGCGCGCCGGCCCCGACGCGATCAGGGATCGCGCCGCGCTGGAAAAGGTGATCGAGGAATCGGACGGGCTTATCCGCATTTTCAACGCGCTGCTGATGATCGCCCGCGTCGAGGCCGGCAGCGCCGGGGTGGAGCTGGTCGATCTCGACGCCGTCGCGACGGTGCGCGATGTCGCGGAACTCTACGATCCGGTGGCCGAAGAATCCGAAATGCGGCTCGTGGTGCAGGCCGATGAGGCCTTGCCTATCAGGGGCAATCGCGAGCTTCTCGGCCAGGCCGTCGCCAATCTCGTCGACAACGCCCTGAAATACGGCGCTCCGGAAACGCGGGAAGGGGAGGCGGCCCGCCGCGACGATCCGCGCCGCGACGTCGCCGTCAGCGCGCGGCGGCAGGGGGCCATGGTGGAGATCGTCGTCGCCGATCGCGGCCCCGGCATTCCGGCGGCGGATCGCGCCCGCGTGCTCGACCGCTTCGTGCGGCTGGAAAACGCGCGGTCCCGCCTCGGCTCCGGCCTCGGCCTGTCGCTGGTCGCAGCCGTTGCGCGCATGCATCACGGCGCATTGCGTATCGAGGATAATGCGCCGGGATTGCGCGTCGTCATTGCGCTGCCCGCCGCGGCGACGTCAAATTCGCCGTCAGCTGCGCCGCAGGGCGCTTCGGGATAGGATTATTCATGCATAATACAGCGCCGCTTGCCGACCGCCTCACCGCCGCGCCGCGCATCGCCAACCGCCGCGAGGCGAAGTCCCGTTTCAGCGATCTCGTCGAGGCGGCGCGCGAAGACAATCTGACCGGGCTGCTGACGCGCATTGAAGCCAAGCCGGTCGGCGACCTGCTGCTCGGCCTTGCGGATCATTCACCCTATCTGTGGCGTCTGGCGAAATTCGATCCCGCGCGCCTGCAGCGCCTGCTCGACCATGCGCCGCAGGAAAGCCTGGCGGCCTGCCTGGACACGCTGAGGCGCGCCGGCGAAGCCGCCGACAACGAGCATGATCTGATGCACGCCCTGCGCCTCGCCAAGCAGGAAACGGCGCTGCTGATCGCGCTCGCCGACATCGGCGGCGTCTGGGACGTGGTGAAGGTGACGCGCGCCCTGTCCGATTCGGCCGACGCCTTCGTGGCCTGCGCCCTGCGCTACCTGCTGCGCGAGGCGGCCAATGGCGGCAAGCTCAACCTGCCTGACGCCAGCGATCCCGAAAGCGGTTGTGGCGTCGTCGTCCTTGCGCTGGGCAAGCACGGCGCGCGCGAACTGAACTATTCCAGCGACGTCGATCTTGTCGTCTTTTACGACCCCTACTGTCCGGCCCTGGCCGAGGGCGTCGAACCGGGCCCGCTGTTCGTGCGCATCACCAAGGCGCTGTCGCGCATGCTGCAGGAGCGCACGGGCGACGGCTATGTGCTGCGCGTCGACCTGCGCCTACGCCCCGACCCCGGCTCGACGGCGGTGGCGATCGCGCTGCCGGCCGCCTTCATCTATTACGAAACGGTGGGCCAGAACTGGGAACGCGCGGCGCTGATCAAGGCCCGCGCCATCGCTGGCGAAAAGGAACTCGGCGACCGTTTCATCGCCGATCTCGCGCCCTTCATCTGGCGCAAATATTTCGACTATGCGGCGATCGCCGACGTGCATGCGATGAAGCGGCAGATCCATGCCGTGCGCGGCCATGCCGAAGTGAAAGTCGAAGGTCACGACGTCAAGCTCGGCCGCGGCGGCATCCGCGAGATCGAATTCTTCGTCCAGACGCAGCAATTGATCTTCGGCGGCCGTCGGCCAAAATTGCGCGGCTCGCGCACGCTCGACATGCTGGTGCAATTGCATCACGACGGCTGGGTCACCGCCGATGCGGTCAAGGATCTGTCCGTCGCCTACGCCTATCTGCGCATGATCGAGCATCGCCTGCAGATGATCGCCGACGAGCAGACCCAACGATTGCCGAACGATGAAGAGACGTTGACGCGCTTCGCCAAATTCTGCGGCTATCCCAGCCTGGCGAAATTCTCCGCCGCGCTGACGACGGAACTCCATCGCGTCGAGTCGCATTACGCCCGTCTATTCGAGCACGCGCCCGGCCTCGACGCCGCCGCCGGAAATCTCGTTTTCACCGGCGTCACCGACGACCCCGAGACGCTTGAAACCCTGCGCGGCATGGGCTTCCGCGATGCGGCGCTGGCGGCCGAAACCGTGCGCGGCTGGCATTTCGGCCGCCGCTCGGCGGTGCAATCGGCGCGCGCGCGCGAGGTTCTGACCGAGCTTGTGCCGGCGCTGCTCGAAGCCTTTTCCGGCTCGGGCGATCCCGACGCGGCGCTGGTCAATTTCGATCAGGCTTTGGGCAAGATGCCCGCCGCCGTCGAATTGTTCTCCATCCTCAAGTCCAACGCCGCCGTGCGCGAATTGTTCGGCGACATTCTCGGCGGCGCGCCGCGCCTCGCCAACGTCATCGCCATGCGTCCGCATGTGCTCGACGCGGCCATCGATCCCGACCTGCTCAACGCGTCGACGAGCGACGACGCCTATGACCAGCGCACGCGCCATCTGATCGAATCGGCGCCGGTCACCGAAGACTTTCTCGACGCATCGCGCGTTTTCGCGCAGGAGGAGATTTTCCTCATCGGCCTGCGGCTGCTGTCGGGCATGATTGATCCGCGCGACGCGGGCCTTGCCTATTCGGCGCTGGCCGGCAGCCTCGTGCGCGCCACGTTCGCGCATATCGAGGCCGCATTCGCGCAGGAATATGGCCGCGTGTCTGGCGGCCGTATTGCCGTGCTCGCCATGGGCAAGCTCGGCTCGCGCGAGATGACGGCGGCCTCCGATCTCGATCTGATCCTGCTCTATGATTTCGATCCCGAGCACGCCGATTCAGATGGGCCGCGTTCGCTGCATGCGGTGCAATATTACACGCGCCTGACGCAGCGTCTCGTTACCGCGCTCACCGCCGCGACGCGGCGCGGGCGGCTCTACGAGGTCGACATGCGGCTTCGCCCGTCGGGCAAGAAAGGGCCGGTGGCCACGCAATTGCAGGCCTTCCGCGACTATCAACGCGGCGAGGCCGAAACGTGGGAGCATATGGCGCTGACCCGTTGCCGGTTCGTCGCCGGCGACGCCAGCCTCGGCAAGGACGCCGAGGACGAGATCGTCGCCATCCTGTCGCGCGCGCGCGATGAAAAGCGATTGCGCCGCGACGTCTACGAGATGCGCGGGCTGATTGCGCAGGAGAAGGGCGACAACAACGCCTGGGATCTGAAGCTTGCGGCGGGCGGCGTGATCGACGTCGAGTTCATCGCCCAATATCTCCTGCTGCGGCACGCCGCCGAAGCGCCCGACATGGTCGTCGTCGCCACGGACGCGATCATCGCGCTGGCCGGCAAACATGGGTTCATCGGCGAGGCGGAAACCGAGACTTTGGCCGAGGCGCACCGGCTTTACGCCAATGTCACGCAGATGCTGAAATTGACGCTGGACAGCGGCGTCGATCCGGCGAGCGCCGGCGAAGGCGTTCGCCGCCGCATCGCCGCCTCCGCCGACGTCCCGGATTTTCTGCGCCTCGAACGCGAACTGGCGCAGACGCGCGCCCGCGTTCGCGCCATTTTCAACGCTTTGCTGACGCCGAAAGGCAAATAGTCGAGGAGGATTGCGATGAAGAAATTGGGTGCGGTTATTTCCGCCGCCGCTTTTTTGGCGGGGCTTGGCGTGGCGTCGGCGCAGACCGGCGACCGCGTGACGACGCGCGATCGCGTCGGCAAGAACGCCGGCCGGCAATTCAACAAGCAGGATCTCGACCGTTCCGGCGCGATCGAAAAGGCCGAATGGGACCGGCACACGGAGGAGGTCGTCGCCCGCATCCGCGCCAGGATGCAGAAGCGTTTTGACGATGCCGACGTCAACAGGGACGGGCGCATTTTGCGCGAGGAATTCGTCGCCGCCCGCATGAAATGGTTCGGCGAGGTCGACGCCAATCAGGATGGCGTGATCGACCGGGGCGAATTGCGTAAGGACCAGAGGTCGCGGGCGCGTCAGGAGCGTCGCGAGACGCGCTGATCTTCAGTGCAAGCCGGCCGCGATCCGGATCTTTTTCTCGGTTTCGGTCTCGCGGCCCGGCAGATGCACAAGCACGATCGTTCCCGTGCCGACCGTCGAGCGAATGCGCATCGAGCCGCCATGCAGCTCGACCAGCGAGCGTGCGATCGCGAGGCCCAGGCCTGAGCCCTTCATGCCGTTGGCCAGCGTGACGTCGCTTTGCTCGAACGGCTTGCCGAGACGCGGCAGCATGTCGGCGGCAATGCCGACCCCGGTGTCCTCGACATAGATGTTCATCGCGCCGGCGGCCTGGCGCGTGCGCAGCGTGACGCGACCGCCCTCCGGCGTGAATTTGACGGCGTTGCGCAAGAGAACCGACAGGATTTTCTCCACCGCCGTTTCGTCGCCATAGGCCATGGCCTTGGGCTGCGCCTCGGCCAGAACGCGGATCTGTTTTTCCTCAGCCATGGCCGCGACATCGTCGAGCGCCTTGGCGACAGCGGCGTCGATTTCAAAATCGTCTTTCTTCAGCCGCACGCGGCCGGACTCGATGCGCGCCATATCGAGCACGTCGGAAATCACGCCGAGCAGATATTCGCCGCTCTCATGGATATGGGCGCAATAATCGACATATTTCGGCGCGCCGAGCGGACCGAAGGTCTCCTGCGCCATCATTTCCGAGAAGCCGATGATGGCGTTGAGCGGCGTGCGCAATTCGTGGCTCATGTTCGCCAGGAATTCCGACTTGGCGCGATTGGCGGTTTCCGCTTCGGCCTTCTGTTCGAGATAGCGCTCCGCCAGATCGGCGAGTTGCTGCGCCTGGAATTCCAGCGTGATGCGCGACTTGCGCAGATCGGCGATCGTCGCCATCAGCCGCTTTTCGGAATCCATCAGTTTGTGTTCGTGGTTCTTCAGCGCGGTGATGTCTGTTCCGACGGAGACGAAGCCGCCGTCCTTCGTGCGCCGTTCGTTGATCTGTAGCCAGCGCCCGTCCGTCAGCCGCGCTTCATACGTGCGCCCTTTCGCCTCCGGCCGCTCGCCGAGCGGGATCTCGGTCTGCACAGCCGGGGCCGTGCCAAGCTTCATCACCTCGGAATAGGTCATGCCGGCGACCGTCGCCTCCGGCGGCAGCTTGTGCAGATCCTGGAATTTGGAATTGCACATCACCAGACGGTTCTCGATGTCCCACAAGACAAAGGCCTCGGAGACGGTTTCGACCGCGTCGCGCAGCCGCATGTCGGCGGTCGCGGAGCGTTCGGCCAGCATCTTCTGCTCGGTGATGTCGACGGCGATGCCGACGAGATGCGGGCTTTCCTTCGGGCTGTCCTGCACCAGTTCGGCGCGCGCGCGCAGCCACACCCATTCATCCTTGGCGTTGCGCATGCGGAAGACATGGTCGATGGCGTTGGTGGTCGAGGCGGCCAGCGCTTCGGCCAGCGTCGACAGATTGTCGTCATTGGGGTGAATGCGGCCGTTGACGTCGCCGAAAGACAGAACGGGGCTTTCCGGCGTCAGGCCGAGAATGTCGAACATCGAATCCGACCAGTAGATGCGCCCGCGCGCCAGATCCCAGTCCCACAGGCCGCAGCGTCCGCGGCTGAGGGCGGCGCCCATGCGGTCGCGGATGCGGTCGAAATCGCATTCGGCCTCGCGCGTGCGGCTGGCCTGCCAATAATAGGCGCCGCCGGTCACAAGCAGCATGAGGCCGATGATGCCGAGCATCAGGCCGTTGCGCGTCGTCGTGCGTCCCCAGTCCTTGCGCACTTCGCTGATCGGCTGCACCAGGGCGGCCTGACCCAGCGGCGGCCGCAGATTGCGGACATTGGCGATGGCCTCGACGCCGCCGATGGCGACGCGCATCACGCCGGCCTTCTCTGCGAATGTCGTCAGAGGTTGCGCCGGGCCGAACAGGTCGGCGAGCGCGCCCTTCTGGCGCGCGTCGGGAAAGCCGGCGACGATCGCGCCGCTCTCGTCGGAAATGTAGAGCTGGCGGCCGCGCGCGATGGCGCTGGCGGGCGCGAACTTCGCCAGCGCGCCGGCGACGGACGAGGCGTCGCGCAACTTGTCCATCAGGTCGTGCGAGATGAGCGCGGTGGCTGCTTCGAGATCGGCCTCGGCGTCAGCTTCAATCTGCAGGCGGCTTTCGATCGCGATGGTCACTGCGAGCGCAGCCATGGCGATGACGAAGAACAGGATCGTCAACGGCACGGATCGGCGGACCCAGGGCTCCCAACGGCTCGCGTCGTACCGCCGCGGATTGACGCTGAGCAGCGCGCTGCATGGTCTGGATTTTGGATGCACAAAGGCATTTGCCGCGCCGCTACGCGTCATTGCCATCTCCCGAAACTTTAAAGGCGATCGGAGTCGATGTGCCGCATCTCTCCGAATCATGTTCAGTTGAATCTCGGCGGCGGCTTTTGTCCAGACGTTAACGGTTCGTAAATCATTAAAATTTTACCCGTCGTCGCTGGCATGTCATCGCTGAAAAGCAAAGGAGGCCGGACGCAAAGTCCGGCCTCCTTCAGAGGTCTTTTGAAATCAAGATGTTTCAGGCAAGCGAACGGTCGACGATGTCGCGGACGTCCGGCGACAGGCTCTCCGCCGCAGCGACGCGCCGCAGCTCTGACTCGGCTTTGGCGCGGCGGTTCGGTTCGAGCGCCCGCCACGAGCGGAACGCCGACAGCATGCGCGCGCCCACTTGCGGGTTGGTCTTGTCGAGTTCGAGCACGATGTCCGCGAGGAAGGCGTAGCCCGAGCCGTCGGCGGCGTTGAACTGCGTCTGGTTGCCCATGACGAACGCGCCGATGAGCGAGCGCACGCGGTTCGGGTTGGTCATCGAGAAGGCGTGGTGCTTCATCAGCCGCTTGACGCGCTCCAGCGTCGTCGCCTCGGGAATCATCGCCTGCAACGAGAACCACTTGTCGAGCACGAGCGCATCGCCGGCATGGCTGCGGAAGAACGAGTCCAGCGCCCGCTCGCGCTGGCTCGTATGCAGCGCCGACAACACGCTGAGCGCGGCGATCTGGTTCGTCATGTTGTCCGACACCTGGAACTGGTGCATGGCGATGTCGGAGCCCGCCTCGTGGTCGCCCGCCGCATAGAGGTCGAGCGCGGCGTTGCGCAGCGCGCGCCGTCCGGCGCTGGCGGCGTCGGGCGAATAGCGGCCGGTATCGGTCAGGCTTTCGTAGACCGCCATCAGCTTGGCCGACAAGGTGCGGCCGAGAAAGACGCGCAGCCCGTCGCGCGCCGCGAAAACGGCGTCGGGGTCGATGTTCTCGCCGATCTCGCGGGCGATGTCGGCTTCGCCCGGCAGCGTTAGCGCCTGCGCCGTGAAGGCCGGATCGCGCTCGTAATCGTCGAGCGCCATGCCCAGCGCCTCAGCGAAGGCGTCGTCCTGCGGCGGCAGCTCTCCGGCGCGGATGCGCTCGACCGAACGCATCAGCAGCCGCGTCGCATAGGTCTGCGCCGCCTGCCAACGGTTGAAGCTGTCGCTGTCGTGGCGCATCAGTGTGATCAGGTCGGCTTCGCTCGTCGCGGCGGACAGTTTCACCGGCGCCGAGAAGCCGCGCAGCAGCGACGGGACGACTGGCTGGCCGACGTCGGTGAAGACGATGCGCCGCTGCGGCGTCGAGAATTCGATGACGCCATGTTCGAGTTCGTGCGCGCTCGCGCCGTGGCTTGCGCCCGTGCGCAGCGCCACTTCCTCGCCATTGGCGCCGACGAGGCCCAGCGCGACGGGAATGACCATCGGCTGCTTCTCCGGCTGCCCCGGCGTCGGCTTCAGTTCCTGTTCGAGATCGAGCGTCAGCGTCTTGGCCGCCGCGTCGTAGCTGGACGCGGCGCGCAGGATCGGCGTGCCGGCCTGCGTGTACCAGCGGAAGAACTGGCCGAGATCGCGCCCCGAGCTTTCAGCGAAACACGCGATGAAATCCTCGACCGTCGCGGCCGTGCCGTCATAGCGGTCGAAATACAGGTTCATGCCGCGATAGAAAGCCTGGTCGCCGATCAGCGTCTTGAGCATGCGGATGACTTCCGAGCCCTTTTCGTAGATCGTCGCCGTGTAGAAATTGTTGATCTCGGCATATTGGTCGGGGCGCACGTTATGCGCCAGCGGGCCGGCGTCCTCGGGGAATTGCGCCGAGCGCAGCGCCCGCACTTCCGCGATGCGGCGCACGGGGCGCGAGCGCATGTCGGCGGAAAATTCATGGTCGCGGAAGACGGTCAGGCCTTCCTTCAGGCAAAGCTGGAACCAGTCGCGGCAGGTGATGCGGTTGCCGGTCCAATTGTGGAAATATTCGTGCGCGATCACCGCCTCGATGCCGGCGTAGTCGACGTCGGTCGCCGTCTCGGGCAGGGCCAGCACGTATTTGTCGTTGAAGACGTTGAGGCCCTTGTTCTCCATCGCGCCCATGTTGAAATCGGAAACGGCGACGATGTTGAACACGTCGAGATCATATTCGCGGCCATAGACGTCCTCGTCCCATTTCATCGAGCGGATGAGCGAATCCATCGCGTAATCGGCGCGCAGCTCCTTGCCCTTCTCGACATAGATGGCGAGTTCGACATGGCGTCCCGACTTCGTCACGAACGTCTCGTGAATCGAGCCGAGATCGCCGCCGACAAGGGCGAACAGATAGCTGGGCTTGGGATGCGGATCGAACCAGACGGCGTAATGGCGGCCCGCGCCTTCGATCTTGCCGGTTTCGACGCAATTGCCGTTGCCGAGCAGCACGGGCGCAACCGCCTCGTCGGCTTCAATCCGCGTCGTATAGACGCTCAGCACGTCCGGCCGGTCGAGGAAATAGGTGATGCGGCGGAAGCCCTCCGCCTCGCATTGCGTGCAGAAGGTCGCGCCCGAATGGAACAGGCCCATCAGCTTGGTGTTGGCGGCCGGATTGATCTCGGTCTCGATTTCGAGCGTGAACGGGCCCGCCGGCGGGTTGGCGATGGTCAGTTTCTGCGGCGTTGCGACCTTCGCCAGGTCGAGGGCGACGCCATCGAGCGTGACGCTGCGGGCGACGAGTTCGTCGCCGTCGAGCGCGAGCGCCGCGCCCGGCTGTCCGGCCGGATTGGGGCGCATCGCCAGTCTGGCGAACACGCGCGTTGCGGTTTCATGCAGGCGAACGTCGAGATGGACGGCGTCGATGAGATAATCCGGCGCCCGGTAGTCGGAAAGGCGGATGGTTTGGGCGATATCGGTGCGCATGAGCCCTCGCGGCAGGATCGGCGAAAGATTGCCGCCGATGATAGGCTGCAATTGTTGCGCCGCAACCCCGCCTCATTGCGTAGACGCCTGCGAGAACGACTTTGAATTGCGGCAATTTGTCCGCATTTTCCTGCGTCAGACCGCTGGAACGCCCTTGAGCGGCTCGGCGTGACTGACGATGCGCGCCACGCGGGCGAAATCCGCCCGCACGGCGCGGTCGAGTTTGTCCACCGCCTCATGCACGGCGTCGACGCTCATCGTCGGTTCGACCCGGCAATGGTAATTGACGACAAGGCCGGCCGCCGTGTCGCGCACGCGGACATTGTGAACTTCATGCACCGTGCCGACATCGGCCGCCCGTCGCGACAGGGCGGCGAGGATTTCGGCGCGCACGCTCTCGGGCGCGTCGCTGCCGGCGAGTTCGCGCACTTCGAGCGGCTCGATATGCGTCTCGACCTCGACTTCGGGCCCCATTTCCTCTTCCATGTCGCGTTCGAGCGTCGTGGCGATGTCGTGCGCCTCGCCCAGCGGCATGCGCCCGTCAAGTTCGAGATCGAAGCTGACGGAAACGCGGCCCTCCACCTGCTGCACGGTGACATGGTGGATCGGCAGGCGACGCCGCGCCGCGATCAGCAGCACACGCTCCAGGATTGTTTCGTCGTCGAGCGCCTTGGGATGGGTGACGAGCGACAGTTCCGCTTCCGGGATCTCGGCGGCGATGCCGGCCTTGATCGCCTCCTTGATCTTGGCGACGCGGTCGATCGGCAGGGCGCGCGGCACGAAAACCTCGAGATCGCCTAGAACGACCGGGCCGGCCGGGCGCAGGCGCAGCGATTCGACGCCGATGACGCCCGGCGTCTTTTCGACGATGGCGCGGATCTGCTCGCTCATGCCTTCCGGCGCGACGTCGAGCAGGGTGTCGAGCGTCTTGCGCGCCAGCTTGAAGCCGACGATGGCGATGAAGACGGCGACGCCGAGCGCGGCCAGCGAGTCGCCCTGCAGGAAGCCGAAATGCGCGGCGATGAGGCCGATGAGCACCAGCACCGAGGCGATGAGGTCGCTGGAGAAGTGCAGGGCGTCGGCGGCCAGCGCGTCGCTCTTGGTTTCCTTGGCGATCTTTGAAAGCGAACGCCAGCGCACGAGATCGATGACGATCGACATGATCAGCACGGCGAAGGGCAGCCAGCCGGTCTCGATCTCGACCTCTTTCAGCGTCAGCCGGTGGACGGCCTCGAACAGGACATAGGCGGCAAGCGCGAACAGCAGGCCGGTTTCGATCAGCGCCGCCAGCGATTCGACCTTGCCATGGCCGTATTGATGCTTCTCGTCGGCCGGCTTGTGGGCGACGCGCACGGCGAAATAGGTGACGATGGTCGCGCCCGTGTCGACGAGCGCGTGGCCGGCCTCCGACAACAGCGCCAGCGAGCCGGACATCAGGCCGGCGACGAGTTTCGCCAGCGTGATGAAAGCGCTGGCGAAAATCGACGCCAGCGCGGCGCGCTCTTTCAAGGCGTTGGCTTCAGACATGCGCTCCGCTCCCAAAGGGTGATCAGTCGTGCGGTCTATCAGAGCGGCGGCCAAAACGGCAAGGCGGCGCGCCGGCCGTTGACAGAGACCGTCCACGCATGATTCTCCCTGATCATGACGTCTTCTTACGCGGCGCTGTTCGGCGTCGGCTTCCTTCTCGGCTGGTCCGTGGCTTGGCCGCCCGGTCCGATCAATGCGGAAGTGGCGCGGCGCTGCGCTGCGCGCGGCTTCTGGGCCGGCTTCACCGTGCTGCTCGGCGCCTGCTTCGGCGACGGCATCTGGGCCGTGGCCGTGTCGCTCGGCGTCGGGCTGCTGTTCAGCGGCCCGACGATGCGGCTGGCCATGGGCGCGGTCAGCATCGCTCTGCTGCTCGCCCTCGCCGTCCTGTTCCTGCGCGGCGCGTGGCGGGCGTGGCGCGCCGGGCCGTCGCCCGCGCCCGAAACGCAGGCCGCGCCGCGCTTCGACAGCCTGCCGTCCGCCTTCGTGCTCGGCGCGACCATGGCCTTGACGAGCCCGTGGAACGTCGCCTTCTGGCTCGCGGCCATGGGGCGGCCGGAATTGGCCGGCGCCGATTTCTCCCACCTCTTGATCCTCGCCGGCGGCGTCATCGCCGGCGCGGCGACATGGGGCTTCATCTGGGCCTCGGCCACCAGCCTCACGCACAAGGGCCTCGAAGGGGCCGCCAAGCGCTGGTGGACGATCTTCGTCGACGCCGCGACGGCCGCGCTGATGCTCTGGTTCTCGGCGCAGAGCGCGGCAAGAATGTGGGGCGCACATTAGGGGGCGGCCTGTGGACGGATTGATCAAGCGCCTGCGCGATGCCGGCGACAAGGAAGCCGCCGACGAAATCGAGACCCTGCGGGCGCAGCTCGACAAGGCGCGCAGGGCCGACACGCGCTCCATCACCTATCGCCAGGGCCAACGCAACGCCCAGACATGGGCTGTCGAATGGCTGCATCATCGCGCCCGATGCATGAACGACTCAAGCGCGCGAGCCCTTCTCGACGTGGCGGCTTTCGATCTTGGCTGCGACGGCTCCCGGAGGTTTGCGACAAAAAAGAAATACTGAGGCGCGGCTGCTTTGCGCCCCTCGTCGCCTCGTGGCAATCTCTCCGCAACCCGGAGGAATCGCATGGAATACCTGCATACGATGGTGCGCGTCGGCGACCTCGACGCTTCGCTCGATTTTTACTGCAACAAGCTCGGCCTGATCGAGACGCGCCGCGTCGACAATGAGCATGGCCGCTTCACCCTGATCTTTCTGGCCGCGCCGGGCGACGTCGCCCGCGCCCGCGAGGCGCAGGCGCCTGTCGTCGAGCTCACCTACAATTGGGATGAGAACGCCTATTCCAGCGGCCGCAATTTCGGCCATCTCGCCTATCGCGTCGACGACATTTACGCGACATGCGACAGGCTGATGCGGGCGGGCGTCACCATCAACCGGCCGCCGCGCGACGGCTACATGGCCTTTATCCGCTCGCCGGACGGCATTTCCATCGAATTCCTGCAGAAGGGCGAGCGCAAGCCGCCGCAGGAGCCCTGGGCGTCGATGCCGAACACGGGAACGTCGTGACATGGCTGGCCAAGTTCGCGAGCGGCTCGAAGCCGCGCTGGCCCGCATCGCCGACCCGCAAGGCGAGGGCGGCCGCACCTTTCTCAAGCTCTACTCCGATGAGGCGCGCGCCTCGGCCGACGCCGCCGACGCCCGCGCCCGCTTCGGCCACCGCCTGAGTCCGATCGACGGCAAGCTTGTTTCGATCAAGGATCTGTTCGACGTCGCCGGCGAGCCGACGACCGGCGGCAGCATCGTTTACCGCGATGCGCCCAAGGCCAGCGCCGACGCGCCCGTCGTGCAGCGCCTGCGCGCCGCGGGCGCGGTCATCGTCGGCAAGACCAACATGACCGAATTCGCCTTCTCCGGCGTCGGCATCAATCCGCATTACGGCACGCCCGGCAATCCGGCCGACCGCACGCGCATTCCCGGTGGCTCGTCGGCAGGCGCAGCCGTCTCCGTCGCCGGCGGCATGTGCGACATCGCCATCGGCTCGGACACCGGCGGCTCGGTGCGCATTCCCGCCGCGCTCTGCGGCATCGCCGGCTTCAAGCCGACACAGGCGCGCGTGCCGCGTGACGGCGTCATGCCGCTGTCCCTGACCGCGGACACGATCGGCCCGCTGGCCCGCACTGTCTCCGATCTCGCCGCGACCGACGCGGTGATGGCGGGCGAAGCGGCGCGCGCGCTCGTCGCGCGCCCCGTCGCCGGCCTGCGCCTCGCCATACCGCGCGGGCGCCTGTTCGAGAAACTCGACGCCGCCGTGTCGAGCGCCTTCGAAAAGGCCGTCGCGACGCTCGTCGCCAAAGGCGCGCATGTCGTCGAATTCGACATGTCGGACCTGCTCGCGCGCTTCGACGCCATCAACGCCATCGGCCTGATCTCGGCGGTCGAGGCCGAGTGGAAGCACAAGACGGCGCTGGCGGAACGCGCCAAGGACATCGACCATCGCGTCGTCGCCCGCATTGCCTCGGGCGCGAAAGTCAGCGGCGCGGATTATCTGGCGATGCTGGAAATGCGCAAGGATCTGGTGCGCGCGGCGCAAGCGGCCTTCGCGCCCTTTGAAGCGGTCATTCTGCCGACCGTCGCGATCACCGCGCCGAAAATCGCCGATCTGGAGCAGGACGACGCGGCCTTCGGCGCGCACAACCTGCTGATCCTGCGCAATACGACGCCGTTCAACCAGTTCGATTGTCCCGGCCTGTCGCTGCCGCTGCCGGACAGCGGGCCTCTGCCTGTCGGCCTCATGCTCATGGCCGCGCGCGGGCGCGACCATGACATTCTTTCCATCGGCGCGGGCGTGGAGGAGCTTTTCCTCCGCGCCTGACCGAACGGATCAATAATAACGCCGCCGGCGACGCCAATAGCGCCGGCGCCGCCAGCGGTGATGGTGGCGATACGGCCGCCAGTGCGTCTTCTCGGCGCCTGCGCCCGCAATGTCCTTGTCCGTGGCGACGGCGGGCGACGCGGGCGTTGGCGTCGGGGCCGCAGGCGTGGCGACAAGCGGCAGGGCCTCTGCCGGCGCCGCCGCGCCTAAAATCGTGACTGCGCCCGCCGCGCCCGCCACGCCGAACAAAGCCTTCAAGAACCCACGTCTATCCATGGCGACGTCTCCCCTGTCGTTGTTCCGACGGAAGAAGCTTACGCGGAACGCGGGCGGACGCAACATTCGTCCAAACAAAAACAAGTGTTGCGCGCCGGCGCGCCAGTAAATCTGAAGATTTTCGTTCCGGCGCGCGCCGACGAGTGGGAAGCGACTGCAAAGTATAGGAAAAATCGCGCGTCGCCGTCCTAGACGCGACGCGGCCGCGCTGGGCGCGGCCGCAATCCTGCTTCAGGCAATCACGGCCCGAAGCGCTTGTGCGTCAATCGCAAGACTCGCATCAGTAATAACGATGCCAATGCCTCCGACGCCAGTAACGGCGGCGACGCCAATGGTGATGGTGGTGGTGGTGCCAACGGCGCCAGCGCCGATGCCGGTGATAATAGCCGGTGTAATGGGCCTTTTCGACCGAGGCGTCGCTGAGATCCTTGTCCGTCGCAACAGCCGGATCGACCGGCATGTTCGGAACGACAGGAGCCGCAAGCGTCAGTGCGTCGGCAGGACCAGTCAACGTCACGGCGGCCAAAGCGCCCGCTACGCCGAACAGACCTTTGAGGAATCCGCGTCTATCCATAACCACGTCCTCCGTTCTCAGCCTCCCGAAGACAGGTTACGCCTCTGTGCGGCGCGTGCAATGACAAAGAACAAACTAGTTCTTGGCTGTCTCCTGCGCATTGCGGCCGTAAGACTTGAAGCGTTCGACCGTGCGGGCGATCTCTTCATCCGGCAGGATGACGGGCGCGCCGAGCGACAGCGCCAGATGCGTGGTCCTGGCCAGCGCCTCGAGGTCGATGGCGCGCGCAAGCGCGTCGGCCATATCGTCGCCGATGACGATCATGCCGTGATTGCCGAGAAGCACGGCCTTGCGGCCGATCAGGCCCTTGACGGCGAGATCCGACAAGTCCTGCGTGCCGTAGGGCGCGTAATCCGTGCAGCGCACGTCGGGGCCGCCAAAGGCCGCGATCATGTAATGCGCCGCCGGGATCGCGCGCCGCAGCATGGCGAAAGCCGTGCAATAGGGCGCGTGCGTATGAACGATCGCGCCGGCGTCGGGACGCGCGATATAGATGTCGCGATGAAAGCGCCACTCGCTCGAAGGCTTGGGCCTGACGGCTTTCACGTCTGCGCGATCGAGCGGCAGCGTCACGAGCTGCGTGGCGTCCAGCGTTTCCGCGCTGGCGCCGCTCGGCGTGATCAGCATTGCGTCGCCGCAACGCAGGCTGACATTGCCGGCGCTGCCGACGATCAGGCCTTCGGCGCGCAGCGCCCTGTAGGCCGCGACGATTTCGACGTCGATGTTCATGCCCCCCGCCATGGTCTCCGCGCGCAGTGCGCCCTGCGTTTGCGTGCGCTGCATTCGTTGCGCCGCAGCACGGCGCACAGCGCGCATCTCATTTGAACGTCATGCGAAAACGGGAGTCCTCGCCCATTTTTCGTCACGCTATTGTCGACATGTCGCGTTAGCAAGCGCCCCGCACGTCCTGCAAGGCGTGCGCAAGTCTGTAATGTTCCGCGACGTTCTATGTGAGCCTTGTCGCAGATCGTTCCGCAAACGAAAACGGAGGATCCCGTGCAGATCACTGAAGTCTTGCACACCTGCTCGAACGCCTATGTCGCTCAGGCGGCCGTCGTCTCGATCGGAGGGGAATTCGCCTCGCGTCTGAGCCGGGCCGCCAATACGCATGGCGTGTTGCCGGGCGTCTACGCCGCCATCGCGGTGCGCAATTTTGAAAAGTCGGCGCGGCCGGAAGAGCGCCATAGCGTCGCGCGCGCCATGGCGGGCGACGATCAGCCCGTGCTGCGCGGCCTGCGCACGATTCTGGAAGGCGTGCTTGACGCTCAGGACGAAGATCCGCTCGACGACGAGGACGACCGACCGACAAGGCGGGCGGCCATTCTCGCGCCATGGGACGCGCGCTACTGAGCGCAGCTCACAGTGCGGCGATGCGCCAGGCGCGCGGGCGCGTCGCCGCCTTTTCCTCTGCCGACAATCCCGGCTGATAGGCATGTGTCGTCGCCGGCCGCTTGCCCGCTTCGAGGGCGCGCAAGGTCGCCGGATCGGCAATTTCGAAAGCGTCGAAGCCGCAGCGCTGCAGCGCCTGCAATTGGTCGAACAGCACATCGCCCGTCGCGCGCAATTCGCCACGGAAGCCGAGCCTTTCGCGCAGCAGCCGCGCCTGCGAAAATCCGCGGCCATCGCCAAATTTCGGGAAGTTGACGACGATCAGGGCGAAGCGGCTGACGTCATCGGCAATCTCGTCCAGCCGGGCGTCGGGTTCGAGGCGCAGGCCGAGCGGCGTGTTCGAGCCGGCGAAGCTGTCGCGCTCCTGCAGCCACCAGTCGAGCGTGAACACGACATGGCCGGCCGGCGGCGCATATTCGCCCTCGCGCAATTGCCGCCAGTCGTCGGCGACGAAACGATCGTTCTTGAACAGCATCAGATGTCCTGTCCCGCGTTGATGACCTGGGTGTGAATGCCGCATTCGGTCTTGCCGCGGCCGCGCCAGCGGCCGGCGCGCGGATCTTCGCCCGGCTTGACCGGCGACGTGCAGGGAATGCAGCCGATCGACGGGTAGCCCTTGGCGACCAGCGGATGGCGCGGCAATTGGTGACGGTCGAGATAGGCGACGATGTCGGCCATGCCCCATGCCGCCAGCGGATTGACCTTCACATGCGCGCCGTCAGCCTCGAACAGCGGCAGCGTCGCGCGCGTCACGCTCTGATAGCGCTTGCGGCCGGTGATCCAGGCGTCATAGCCCTTCAGCGCGATGGCCAGGGGTTCCACCTTGCGCAGCGCGCAGCAGGCGTCGGGATCGCTCGACCACAGGAACACGTCCGGATCCTGCGCGGCGAGCGCCGCCGGGTCGGGCTTCTGCGTCCGGACGTTGTCCAGCTTCAGCATTTCGACGAGGCGGTCGCGATAGGCGAGCGTCTCGGGAAACAGATGGCCCGTGTCGATGAAGACGACCGGCGTCGACCGATCGATGCTGGCGACCATATGCGCCAGCACGGCTGAATCCGCGCCGAATGACGACACCAGGGCGATGCGGCCGGGATAGAGATCCTCGATCGCCAGACGCAGCAGCGCCCGCGCGTCCATCGTCGCGAAACGGGTGGCGATGCGCGAGGCGGCGATCTGATCGCCGAACAGGCTGACGTCATGCGCGCTCATATCCCGGCGCCGCTGTTCTGCGCATAAAGCGCGGCCTTGAAGGGCGCCATGCCGAGACGGCGATAGGCGTCGATGAAGCTTTCCTGCGGGCCTTCCCGCAGGTCGAGATAGGCGCTGACGACGGTTTCGATGGCGTCGACAATGTCATCCTTCGAAAAGCCCGGACCGGTCAGCGCGCCAAGCGACGTGTTTTCATCGGCCGAGCCGCCGAGCGTCAATTGGTAGGTCTCCTCGCCGCGCCGCTCCAGACCAAGAATGCCGATATGGCCGACGTGATGATGGCCGCAGGCGTTGATGCAGCCCGAGATCTTGATCTTCAGCGGGCCGATCAGCGCCGCGCGCTCCGGATCGCCGAAGCGCTCCGACAGCGATTGCGCGATCGGGATCGAACGCGCCGTCGCCAGCGCGCAATAATCAAGGCCGGGGCAGGAGAGGATGTCGGTGACGAGGCCGATATTGCCGGTCGCAAGCCCGGCCTCGGCCAGCGCGTCATAGACCGCCGGCAGATCGTCGTGCGCGACATGCGGCAGAACCACGTTCTGCTCGTGTGTGACGCGGATCTCGCTTTGCGAATATTGGTCGGCGAGCGCCGCGACAAGCTCCATCTGGTCGGAGGTGATGTCGCCCGGAATGCCGCCGATGGGCTTCAGCGAAATGGTGAGCGCGCCATAGCCCGGCGTCTTGTGCGCCATCACATTATTGCGGCGGAACGCGGCAAAGCGCTCATCCTTGGCCGCGCGCGCGTCGGCCTTGGTGAACTGCGCCGGGCGCGCGGGCAGGGCCGGCGGCGCGAAATAGGCGCGGATGGCGGCGACGTCTTCTTCCGGCAGCATCAGGATCTGGTCGGGACGGCCGGCGAAATCGCGCTCGACCTCGCGCTTCATCCAGTCGATGCCCTTCTCGTGCACCAGGATCTTGATGCGCGCCTTGTATTTGTTGTCGCGACGCCCGTGCAGATTGTAGACGCGCACGATCGAGTCGACATAGGCGATGAGATGCTCGACCGGCAGGAAGTCGCGGATGAGCTTGGCGATCATCGGCGTGCGGCCCTGGCCGCCGCCGACATAGACGGCGAAACCCGTTTCGCCCTTGTCATTGCGCACGATCTGCAAGGCGACGTCATGCGTCAGCAGCGCGGCGCGGTCGTGCGCGGCGCCGTTGACCGCGATCTTGAACTTGCGCGGCAGGTAGGTGAACTCGGGGTGCTGCGACGACCATTGCCGCAGGATTTCCGCATAGGGGCGGGGGTCTTCGAGTTCGTCGGCGGCGACGCCGGCGAACTGGTCGGCGGTGACGTTGCGGATGCAATTGCCGGACGTCTGGATGCAATGCATCTCGACGCTGGCGAGCTCGCGCAGGATTTCCGGCACGTCCGACAGCGCCGGCCAGTTGAGCTGCAGATTCTGCCGCGTGGTGAAATGGCCATAGCCCTTGTCGAAGCGCCGCGCCACGTCGGCGAGCTTGCGCACCTGCCGCGTCGACAGCGTGCCGTAGGGAATGGCGATGCGCAGCATGTAGGCGTGCAATTGCAGATAGACGCCATTCATCAGCCGGTGGATCTTGAACTGATCCTCCGTCAATTCGCCGCTGAGGCGGCGCGCGATCTGGTCGCTGAACTGGGCGACGCGGTCCGCGACAAAGCCGGCATCGAATTCGTCGTAGCGGTACATGTCAGATGCCTCCGCCGTGAGCGCTGTCGAGCGTGAAGCCCTCGGGCAGGCGCGGGACAATGGTGGGTCGCAGCGACGCGCGGATCTGCTCGCGCAGGCCCGTCGGCTTCAGCCTGTCGCCCGCGCCTTCAACCTCGACGGTCACAATGTCGAGGACGACATTGGCCGCTTCGGCGGCCTTGGCCGCGTGCAGGGCGGCTTCAAGCGCCTCCGTGTTCGTCCAGACGCCGCTGGCGCGGAAGTCGGCTGTCCATCCGGACAGGTCCGGCAACAGGAAAACGACGCGGCCATCAGCGAGGCGATTGGCGGAAATGATTTGGGAAACGAAGGCCTTGGCCATATATCGGATTCCGGGAGCAGGGCGGCGCGCACGCGCCTATCCAGACTTCTATAGATCAAAATACAAAAAAATGCGAGAATAAAATTATATAACATAAAAAATTGTGATATATGTTTCCGCAAGCGCCGACAGCAGACCGCCGCCGATCCGGGGATCGGCGGCGGCTTGTTTTCAGCATGTCGTCGCTGGCTACATCATGCCGAGCGTGCGCGGCAGCCAGAGCGAAAGGCCCGGCCAATAGGTGACGACCACCAGGAAGCCGAGCATCGTCAGCAGCCACGGCCAGACGGCGATGGTCAGTTCGGTAATGCCCATCTTGGCGATGCCGGAGGCGACATAGAGGTTGAGGCCGACAGGGGGATGGCACATGCCGACCTCCATGTTGACCACGATCAGAATGCCGAAATGCACCGGGTCGATGCCAAGCTTGACCGCCATCGGAAAAAGGATGGGCGCCATGATCAGCACGATCGAGGACGGCTCCATCACATTGCCGGCCAGCAGCAGCAGGATGTTGACGACGAGCAGGAAGCCGATCCAGCCAAGCCCCGTGTCGCCGATCCAGGCCGCCATCTGCTGCGGAATGTTCTCGTGCGTCATCAGGAAGGAGAACAGCACCGCATTGGTGATGATGTAGAGCAGCATCGCGCTCATGTTCGCCGACGACAGCAGCACGCGCGGCACGTCGGCCAGACCCATGTCCTTGTAGACGAAGACCGCGATGATGAAGGCGTAGACGGCGCTGACGGCGGCGGCTTCCGTCGGCGTGAACGCGCCGGTGTAGATGCCGCCGATGACGATGACGATCAGCAACAGGCCCCAGAAGCTCTCCCGCAGCGTCTCGAAACGCCGCATCCATGTCGCCTTTTCCAGCCGCGGATAGCCATTCTTCCACGCGCGGTAGAAGGTCGTCGCGCCGAGCAGGAAGGCGAGCATCATGCCGGGAATGACGCCGGCGATGAACAGCTGGCCGACCGAGGCGGAGGAGACTTTCTCGCCTGTCGGCCCGGTCACGACCATGCCGCTCGTCGCCACGGCATACATGACCATCACGATCGACGGCGGAATGAGGATGCCGAGCGCGCCCGACGTCGTGATGACGCCGGCGCCGAAGCGGTTGGGAAAGCCCTGCTTGACCATGGCCGGCAGGATGATCGAGCCGATGGCGACGACGGTCGCAGGCGACGAGCCGGACACGGCGGCAAACAGCGCGCAGGCCAAGACGCCCGCCAGACCGAGGCCGCCATACCAATGGCCGATCATCGACGAGGCGAAATTGATCATGCGCCGCGCCACGCCGCCATGCGTCAGGAAATTGCCGGCGAGAATGAAGAACGGGATCGCCATGATCTCGAACTTCTCGATGCCGGTGAACAATTTCAGCGCCACCGAATCCATCGG